>Ga0315296_10001524_pt1 | contig 20234 bp, 21 predicted proteins | sample YL17G14_18_MG_FD_203921 | JGI IMG/M metagenome (GOLD analysis project Ga0315296, IMG submission 203921) | Sediment microbial communities from Yellowstone Lake, YNP, Wyoming, USA - YL17G14_18 | ecosystem: Environmental > Aquatic > Freshwater > Lake > Sediment | place: USA: Wyoming | collected...
TCTTTACCTCTAACCCGGAGGAATATGCTGGGGTGTATAGAAGTCAAGATGCACTCCGCGACCGGATGGTGACCATAGAGTTGGGCAATTTCGACGAGGAAACCGAAGTCGCCATCACCCGGGCCAAATCTAAGCTAACCCTTGAGGATTCCCGGCACATCGTCAGCTTGGTGAGGAAGGTCAGGGAAGCTAAGTCGAAGAGCAAACTCACCCCCACTGTTCGGGCCTGTATCATAATAGGCAAGATGTTGAATCTAAGGGGCGGAACCGGTCTTGGCAGTAACCATACCTTCAGGCAAATCTGCCTGGATGTCTTGATGCCTGAGGTTCCCGCCGGGGATAGAGAAAGAGTCGGTCAAGTGATAGATGAGGCTATCGCTGCGTCTTTCGGCCTGGAGGCAAAGTATGGCTAAAAAAGAAGAAAACGATAAGGTCGAGATTGACTTTGGCATGGGCAAGATAAGCTTCGGTGGGCTATTTAAAGGGCTGGGCAACCTTATTGATTTAGCCTCTAAGATGAGTGAGGAGGGGGTGGAGAAAAGGGGTGAGATTAAGGGCTTGCCCAAGGGAGTCAAAGGGGTCTATGGCTTTAGCATTAGAACCTTGGCTGGTAAGCCGGTTATTGAGAGTTTTGGCAACATAAGAGAAACGGCAAAGGGACCAGTAGTAGAAGAGGTTCGAGAGCCGATAGTCGATGTATTTGACGAAGAAGACCATATCTTGGTCATCGCCGAATTGCCCGGGGTATCCGAGGACAAAATCAAAGTTGAGGTAGTCGGCGATATTCTTAGTCTTACTGCCTCTGATAAAGACAAGAAATACGCCAAGGAGATACTACTCCCCGGCAAGGTAAAACCAGATTCGGTAAAGACTTTCTATAAGAACGGGATTTTAGAAATTACTCTGAAAAAGGAAAAATAACCCGGGAGCTAATTTTGTGAGCACTGACACCAAATTGCTGACCCTTCGTGTCGCTGAAGCGAAACCTCGGGATGTGGGACGGGGTATTGCTCGAATTGACCCGCAGGACTTGGAAAAGATAGGCGCCGAAGTGGGGGATGTTATCCAGGTCGAGGGTAAGCGAAAGACAGCAGCCAAGGTTATGCCTGCCTACCCTGAAGACCGGGGAAAGTCACTCATTCAGATGGACGGACTTCTGCGAGGTAATGCCCAGGTCTCTCTGGATGAAAAGGTAACTGTGCAAAAGACCAGCTTCTTACCAGCTGATAAGATAGTCTTGAGCCCACTGACTCTAGTAAGGTCAATGAGCCGAGAGAGGGATGCCAGATACATTGGCAGCTTGCTAGATGGGCTAGCGCTAGTGGAGGGGGATACCGTAAGGGCCAACTTGTTTGGTACTCACGGCCAAGATTTCACGGTTATTAGCGCTGTCCCTAAAGGAGTGGTGCTGGTTTACACCAGAACTAAGATTGAGGTTAGAGAGAAGGCTGAAGCCAAAGCCAGGGGCTTCAAAATATCCTACGAAGATATTGGTGGCCTGGGGAAAGAATTACATAGGGTCAGGGAGATGATTGAACTTCCACTTAAGTATCCGCAGGTATTTGAGCGGCTAGGGATAGACCCTCCCAAGGGGGTGCTGCTTCATGGTCCTCCAGGATGTGGCAAAACCTTGATTGCTCGCGCCGTCGCTAATGAGACTGCTGCCTACTTCACTCACATTACTGGTCCGGAGATAATAGGTAAGTTCTACGGGGAGAGTGAAGCCCGACTCAGGGCAGTTTTTGAAGAGGCTAACGCAAACGCACCAGCCATTCTCTTTATCGATGAAATCGATGCCATTGCCCCCAAGAGGGAGGAGATGGGAGGGGAGAAGCAGGTAGAAAGACGGGTGGTTGCTCAGTTGCTGGCTCTTATGGACGGGCTGGAGTCACGGGGTGAGATAATCGTCATCGGAGCCACCAACATCCCTAACTCCCTTGACCCAGCACTACGGCGTCCGGGTAGATTTGACCGGGAGATTGCCATTAGCATCCCCGACCAGAGGGGACGACTTGAAATTCTCCAGATTCATACTCGGGGTATGCCCCTGGCTCAAGATGTAGGCTTAGAGAAGCTATCCCAGATTACCCATGGTTTCGTCGGGGCTGACTTGGAAGCATTATGCCGTGAGGCGGCTATGAATGCTCTGAGAAAGATAATGCCCAGCATAGATTTTCAACTTGATGAGATTCCGTATGACACTCTACTGCGGCTTGAGGTGACTATGAATGACTTCAGCGAGGCGCTCAAAGAGGTGGAACCTTCGGCGATTCGGGAGGTCTTTGTTGAGGTTCCCAATATCAGGTGGGAAGATGTTGGTGGCTTGGGCGAAGTGAAACAGAAACTGATTGAGGCGGTAGAATGGCCATTGCGATACCCTCATCTATTCCAGGAAGCAAATGTCAAGCCGCCAAAGGGTATTCTTCTTTCCGGACCTCCGGGGACGGGAAAAACTCTGGTAGCCAAAGCGCTGGCTAGTGAGAGCGAGGTAAATTTCATCTCGGTTAAAGGTCCTGAGCTAATGTCAAAGTATGTTGGCGAGTCGGAGAGAGGAGTAAGAGAAGTATTCCGCAAAGCGAAGCAGGCCAGCCCCTGTATTCTCTTCTTCGACGAATTTGACTCGTTAGTTCCTGAACGTGGACTGGGAGGAGACTCGCAGGTTACGGAGAGGGTTATTAGCCAGTTCCTCACCGAGCTCGATGGGCTGGAAGAGCTTAAGGGGGTGCTGGTTCTAGCAGCTACCAATAGAAAGGATCTGATTGATCCTGCCATCTTGAGGCCGGGCAGGTTCGATTTTACTTTAGAATTCCCACTACCTGATGAAAAGGCACGGCGAGAGATATTCGCAATTCATACTAAAGGGAAACCGTCAGCTTCCGATGTTGACCTAGAAGCTACGGCCCAAAAAACAGAGGGATTGGCTGGTTCAGATATAGAGGTCATCTGCCGTGAAGCTTCTATGATAGCCATTAGACAGTTTGTTCAAGCTGAACGCAAGCAAAGCAAGCTTGAGATTTCCAAAAAACATTTTGACCTCGCTATTGCGTGGTTGAAGGCTCAGAAAGGGGAATAGATGGCTCCAGGCAGCAGATACATTTATGGCATTGTCGCTGAACCTCAACTCAGGAGGTTCGGCTTTCCTGGCGTAGGAGATGCCGAGGTATATACTATCAATCACGATGGAATTGCCGCCATCGTTAGCAATACCGAACTCCAGGAGATAGACCCAACTCGTAAGAGCGTCCATACCCATACCGTAGTTCAAGACGAGCTTTTGAAGGAGTACACTCTGCTCCCTATGGGCTTTGGCATGATTGCCGCCAGCGAGGATGAGGTGCGAAGACTACTGGAGAAGAACTATGAAGGTCTTGTCGGTGAATTAAACCGTCTCGCGGGCAAGATAGAAGTTGAAGTGAAGGTCTTCTGGGACCAGGAAGCCATAATTAAGGAGCTTCAAGGCGAAAGCCAGAAACTCACCAAGCTTAAGGCGAAGATAAGCGCTGCCTTATCTGTTACCGAGACACAGCGCCTTCTGATAGAGGCTGGTAAGCTGGTGGAGCGCATTGCTCTGGAGTGGAAGACCAACTACGCCGAGCTGGTTTACACCACCCTCAAGAAATTATCTCACGATGCTCAGGTGAATAATCTGGTGGGGATTAAGAATCTCCTGAATGCCTCCTTCTTGATAGAGAAACCCAGAGAGTGTGTATTCAAAGAGGAGGTCTACAGACTGGATTCCAAATTCCAGGGCAAAATAGACTTCAAATATATCGGTCCTTTGCCACCTTACAACTTCGTTAACTTGAAGCTGGAGTCAGTGAAATGATAACCGGATTGCTGTTTGATGTTTTAGTTGGTGTTCCGTTAACCCTCGCTAGGGAGATTTTGGTAAAGCTGAGGGACGAGATTGATAAGGAACGACTTGTAACCGAGGAGTCAATTAAGGAAAGGCTCCAGCAGCTTCAATTAATGTTACAGGACGGCGAATTGAGTGAAGAGGAATACGAAGGATTAGAAGCCGAGCTTATCGAAAGGTTGAGGGCAGTGAGGGAATATCAAAGGAGGTGAGTAAATGCCATTGCAAGCAACAAAGAATGAAGCCTCTGGTCTAGCCGATGTAATTGACCGCGTCCTGGACAAAGGGCTGGTCATTAATGCCGATATCTGCGTATCGGTGGCTGGTGTCGAGCTTTTAGGAATCAAGATAAGAGCCGCCCTGGCTTCCTTTGAGACCGCCGCCAAGTACGGGCTGGAATTCCCCAGCGGCACCAACTATGAAAAGGCAGCCTGGAAAGAAGCTCAAGCAGGTAACAAGGAGATATGCCCTGAGTGCGGCAAGAAAGTCCCTGTTGAGGAACTATTGAACGAAGCATGTCCTTGGTGCGGCTGGATAAGCGCCAGGGCGAAGAAATCCTGGACAATCCCGGAACTGCGGGTGACTTAGAGGTAACAAGGTTGGTTTTGGGCTATGGCTATTGATATTAGAGAGGATAATCTTAAGAGCGGCGTATTAGGGCTGGTTTTAGCCCTGGTTGAGATAATCAGGGATGCTCTGAAAATTCAGGCGTTTAAGAGAATAGAAAGTGGGATATTGAGCGAGGAGGAATGTGAGCGGTTAGGGCAAGCCCTGATGGACCTGGATATTGCCCTGGAGGAGATAAAGGAAGAGCAGGGTATTGCTGAGTCAGTCCAGGCGGTGAGAAACGGACTCGATGATATTGTTGATGATGTCATAGATAGAATAGCCAACCCGGAACGATGGCAGGAGGAGACCAAAGTAGGGGGTTAGGGTCATGGAGCAAGAAATAGGGCGGTATTTATATGGAGTTGCTGCCAGCGAAAGGGCAGTCAGACTGGGCTCAATAGGGATAGAGGGTTGCGACGTTTATACTATCCCTTATGAAGATTTTTGTGCTATTGTCCACAACTGTCCCACCGAGCCATACCAGTCCACGGACGAGGAAACGGTGAAAAGGTGGGTCAGTGCTCATCAGGGCGTCCTTGATGAGGCCAAGGAACGATTTGGCACTGTGATACCTTTCGGCTTCGATACCATTCTACAGCCCAGAGACGAAGTCACTTCTCCGGACCAGGTGATGAAGGACTGGCTTAAAGGGGATTACGAGAGACTCCAGACCATAATGGAGAAGATAAAAGACAGGGATGAGTATGGAGTGCAAATCTTCTATGAACCCAGTCTGATAGGCAAGCAAATCGCCGAACAAAGTCAGGAGATTCGAAAACTCAAGCAAGAGATAGCCACCAAATCACCAGGGATGGCATACATATACCGGCAGAAACTGGAAAAAGCAGTGAAGGCTGAGATGGAAGAGCTGGCTGATAAGTGGTTCAAAGACTTCTACGGCAGGGTCAGGCATCACTGCGACGATATTATGGTAGAGAAAACCAAGAAGGCAGATAGAGATAGGGTGATGTTGCTGAATACCTCTTGCCTGGTGGCTAGACAGAAGGTCGATAGCCTGGGTGAGGAGCTGGAGAAGATTAACAATATGGAGGGTTTCTCCGTTCACTTCTCTGGTCCCTGGCCGCCTTACAGTTTCGTGGCTAAACCTGTTCTTCCGGTTAAAGGAGAGTGAAATGCAGCCCAGCCGTGATACTCACGCTACACTCATAGATCTTCTCGACAGGGTGCTGGAGAAGGGGCTGGTTCTTAACGCTGACCTCATGATTCATGTTGCCGGCATTCCGCTCCTGGGAGTAAGTTTGAAAGCTTACCTTGCCGGCATGGAGACCATGTTAAGGTATGGTATATGGCAAGATTGGGATGAGGCGCAACGGTCAATAGCTGCCGAGGAGCAGCGTCAAAAAAGGAAAGAAATGCCTCTGGCACCAGACGAGGAAATCTTACTAAAGGTGTTTGCTTCTCAGTGGTTCGGCAAAGGCATCTACCATAACTGGAGGCCTGGACATTTATATATCACTGATAAAAGGGTGCTCTTGTTCAGGAAGGAACCGGCGGAAACATTGTTCCAGTGTCCCTATGAGGAAATAAGAGGAGTGGCTACCACAGGGAAACACGACATTACTGGTAGGGAAACTGACCGTCTTTGTCTGGTGCTCAGGTCAGGGGAGATGGCTGAGCTCCGTCTCAGCGATGCCCTAGTAGTCAAGGATGCTATAGAAGAGCAGATGAAAACTCTTGGGTTAGAGCCAGAAGGAAATCTTCTATTTTCCCTGGCTGCCTCATAGCTACAAAATTTCTAAGAGAGGAGGTGAAGATTTAAGATGAATGCTAATGAGGTAATTAAAAAGGCACAGGAGGAATTCGTTAGACTGGGTAAGACACCAGCTGATGGGGTTACCGGCCTGTCCAAGACAGAGGAGGGATGGACAATCCTGTTGGAGGCACTGGAGAGAAAGGCTATCCCGGATACGATGGATGTATTAGGATTATATGAACTCCACCTGGACAATAAGGGCAAACTTCTTGGTTTAGATAGGAAGAGGTTGCGCAAGCGTGGTGAAACAAAAGAAGACTAAAAGGGAAGTGCAGATGACAGGATGGAACAAGTGCCCGGGATGTGGAACCACCGTCAGTGGAGCTCCTGATTACTGCCCGAATTGTGGCGAACCGTGGACCATCAAGTGCCCTAATTGTGGCATGGCCCAGCGCTTCTGGAAGTTCCATAAATTCTGTCCCAGTTGCGGAGCGCGGATAGAATGGCATGGCGTTATCAGGAGCGAGCAAAAGTAGATTGCGTGAGGCTGGTATGTTAAGATACTCCTGAAAGACACCAGGATAAACAATGATGAGGAGGCTATACCTTATTCCCATCATTCACATGAGTGCTGACATGGGTTCTATAGCACCAACCTTGGATCAACTGGCTAGTGCCAAGCTGCGACCGGAGGTATGGCAAAAGCATAAGGAGATTGTCGCTGGCTTCTGGGATTCTATAAGCCGATTTCTTGATTCTCTAAACGTCAGTGGTTTCAAGGTTTATCAAGACGGGCTGGTTGCTGACGAGATGGAGGGACTGAGGATCGTCACAGAGGGTATCAATCAAGGAAGTAAAAATTATGAGGTTCTAGGAAAGCTTCTGGAGAGGGGCGCAGTTTTAGTTAAAACTGAGGATCCCTCCCTTGTGAAACAGGAATACAGCTATATTGTGAAAATGACCCGCTCTAAGTCGCTAAAGGAGAGAGGAGTTGCCGCTCTCAGGTACAAACTGGCGCAAAGCAAGTTGCTAAAGCAACGAGACGATTTTATTGCCGGAAGAATTGCGGAAAGCTTAGACGAGGGTGAAACCAGTATTCTATTCATCGGAGCCTCACACAACGTTATACTTAGCTTACCTCCTGATATCAAAGTAGCCCAGGTTAAAGAAGTTGCCAAAGTTAAAGAGTACCATCGAGCATTGGTTAACAAGAGAAGGTATGACCAATATCTCCAGAGACTAGGTGAATATCTTATGTCGCCCGTCTCCGATACATCATTCTGACTTAGTCCTCACAACCGGCTTTTTTGTTAGTCATTGCACGATTTGACGTTCTGTGCAATGTTAAGTTAGCTGGAGAACTACTGGAAGGCTCGCATCGCCTTTGGACTACCAAACAAGATCAGAGATAAAACTTTTGAGAAGACCTTCTCGTTTAATTGCTAGAGTAAGAATCTCTTTAGGTGGAGCTGGGATATCAATTGGGTAGATCTTTTAATATTACTTTCGCTTTTTGAGAGGAAGTGTGTGGGGCAGTGGCGAAAAGGGGTCACGTATTCTAGTGAGCTCCTTACTGTGGAAACCCGCGATAAATTCCAATATTTCGCGCCGTGTTAGCTGTGAGACAATCTCGTCCCTCCTGATCTGCATCGGTAGCATTACTGAGAATGGACTTCGATTAGCATAGGTCGAAAGCGATCTCCAATGCTTTTTTACTATGGCTTCTATCAGTTCAGGGTCATTTGGAATGTACTGTAAATCTAGAGGTACATCGGATTGGAGCGATAAAAACCCGCGTCCTTTAGTCGGCCGACAATACATCCCAGATTCGGCAATAATCAGGGCCAGAATGGCATTGCCTAACTCTCCAGCGAAAGTTAGAGTTTCAGTAGACGGCGTCATCCAATATGGTAGTAGTTTTTGGTCACAGAATCCACCAATATTTACTCGTAGCTTCTCCAGGTTTATTCGTGATGCATCATCCAGTGATAGGGATATCGGCAATAGTATATTTGACCGTAATTTTCTTTCGCACAATCCCTGGATACTGTGCCGGAACGGTTGGCCCTAGCTCTAAGAGACCAACTGGACTATACCGCTATTCTATAGATACCTTTGGCTGACGAGATAACCTGGCAGCGTGACAATATTAATATGGAAATACGTCTGCAACCGCCAGATTCGAACTCATTTTTATACTATTACCTTTTCTTCCACAACAACTGCTACCATGGAAGTATTGACCACACGGGAATGAAAATCCTCAAAGATGTTTTTCCCATTGGGGAGTATAGTTTTCGATACTTCACCCATTACCTGTTTTTCTACTTCTTCGTTTTCAAACCACGTCTCAGTTACACCGAAGAAATTCGGTTTACCAACACGTACTCCTTTAACCCTTGAAATAGTATATTTTTTTAATCTCGGACCGGCTACTTTTACGAAATCTCGTGCATGAACCTCCGTATGATATTTCCAGAATTCATCGGGATCCGTCCCTTTGGGTAGTGAAAAAGTACTTAAAACTTTAAACATTCCTTCTCCTTTTATAAATTAATAAACCAAACTTTTATCAAACGTTGAATTAACTAATAACCTTATAGTCCGGTTATTTACCTTTCTTAGCTTCTCCGTAGCCGATGTATTTCTTTTTTCTTTTCGCCACTTCTGATAGGTCTTCCTTTTTCCCAATCTCAAAATTATTAGATAGCTCAAGGAAGTGCTCTCGTTTGCCACCAAAATATAAACGAGACCTCGCCTGCTCTTTTTTGCTGAAAATTACTTTTATCCTCCCACCGACAATTTCAAGTGTGCCGGCAATACCGCAAATGGGGCATTCGACGGGGTTTTTACTGCTAACCGTCAGTAAGTTCGAATGGCAAACCGGGCAGATGCCTGACTCATCACCCATCCATTTCACCTGTTCCAATGGTATACCCATGAATTTCGCTACATTACGACCTAATTCTCGAGCTCTTTTGACAACGGCATCATTCATTAATACACTGCCCTTACTGGTTGATAGGGCTTGCATCTGGTCGGCTACAGCATAATGCGACGGAAAAGTGAAGAGATTCATCAGGGGCAAACCAAAAGAAGCCCAGTTAGGAGTTGAAGCTCCGGCAACTGAAATAAAACCAGTAGCTCGTGGCTTAAATAATCTCTCATCTGGTCCTTTTTTCCCCTGAGCTATCGCTATCTTCCTAGCTTCAATTCGACCTCCCATGTCATGAGTCGGACCAAATCTATCTGCTATATCTTTCAATAAACCGAGTGGGCCAAGGGCAAACACCGGCGCACCGATGATCATACCGTCACAATCCATTATTTTACCTTCGATAATGTGTAAATCGTCCTTAATAACGCATTTCCCTGTTTTATCTCCCCACTCTCCGCCGCTATAAGCGGACTTAACACAAGCGATACAGCCGCGGCAGGAACGGATGTCATAATCGAGAACACGTACGAATTCAACTCCTGCACCGACTTCCTCAGCCCCCATTAAGGCTTCTTTCACCAGTACTTCGGTATTTTCCATTTTTCTTCCAAAGGATAATCCGAGCATTTTCATATACTATTTTCTCCTCTAAATTAATAAACTAACTTGCTAAAATCCATTTATATAATGATTAGTATCGTTCGGTTAATCACCTGATGACACTCGTCTTTATTACACCTTGGTCTATTACCTATATCAAAACAAACCTCCATCAACCCCGAGTACTTTCCCTGTGACGTAATCCGAAGCGTCAGAGGCCAAATAAATGGCCATATATGCGATGTCTTCGGGTGTTCCAAAACGTCCAAGCGGAATAGTTTTTCTGTACGCATCCTTTACTTCTGGAGAAAACCCCGTTGTGCCTGGTGTATCAATTGCCCCCGGAGCAATTGCATTCACGCGAATGCCATAAGGAGCTAATTCCAGTGCCAAACAACGAGTTAAATGGATAACAGCTGCCTTACTCGTGCAATAATGAACATTCCCTTTAGACGGCCGTAGTCCATCCACCGATCCGATGTTAATAATATTGCCCCTTGTTTTTTTATCTAACATCGCCTTGACTACTGCCTTTGTACACAGGAAGACGCTTCTTAAATTTGAATTAAGCACTTTATCCCAGTCTTTCGCTTCCATATCAACGAAAGGGTGAAAAGGGTATATGCCAGCATTATTGACCAAAATGTCAATTCTGCCGAATTCTTGCACTGCCATTTGTATCATATCTTTTACCTGGTTTTCGTTAGTCACATCTACAGATATAGCCAAAGCCTTCTTGCCCAAAGATCTGATTTCGGCTTGAGTAGTCTCATTGTCGGATTTGTTTAGATCAGCCACTACAATGTTGGCACCTGCTTTGGCAAAACCCAAAGCTATGCCTTTACCGATTCCCCTGCCCCCTCCCGTCACAATCGATACTTTGTCTGTTAGTTCGAACAAGTCATTACCTCCAAATATGTATTTGTTTATAGCACCACATTCCCTTAAGCATGAGCCGCCCATCCACCATCTATAGGCATGGCTATCCCGGTAATATATGAAGCTGCGTCAGAGCATAACCAAGCGACTACCTCTCCAACTTCTGAAGGATATCCCCATCTACCAAGTGGTATCATTGCCTTAATCATATTAACCCAACCCTGCTCATCAGCCTTGGTTTTTGGTTTAAAAGGATCGTTCATTGGTGTGTCTATACTACCCGGGCATATGGCGTTGACGCGGATACCGTCTGTAGCGTGCTCTAAGGCGGCTGTTTTAGTTAGACTGATTATCGCACTCTTAGATGCCGCATATGCCGGACCTGACGGAAATGAAAACAAGCCGTTAAGGGACGATGAATTAACAATCGCTCCTTTGCCTTGTTTAACCATCAGGGGCAATTCGTGTTTCATGCATAGCCAAACCCCTTTCATATTAGTATTGATAACAAAATCCCATTGCGTCTCCGTGATTTTTGTAATCCTATCATTCTGCTCATTCATTTCAGCGTTTCTAAACACACCGGCATTATTAAAGGCACAGTCCAAGCGCCCATATGTATCGGCGATATTAGCGATAAGCCCTTTAACATCATTCTCAATACGTACATCTGTTTTAATAAAATAGGCTTCACCACCAGCCTGTTTTATCATTTTAACAGTCTCTTCTCCACCTTTAACAGACATGTCCGAAATAACAATCTTCGCCCCCTCCCGAGCAAATATTAAGGATGTTGCCCTTCCAATCCCTCCACCTCCACCTGTAATTAGGGCAACTTTATTCTGTAATAATCCTGCCATTCCTGTACTCCTTTCTGATATGGGTTATTTATAAGCAACCAGGTGACTTATACCCAACCCAGCATTAATGGCATCTCTTGTTTGACAACAGGAATAAAATCAAGAGGCCTTACAACTTTCAATGCTAACGCATCTTGTGGACAAAAACCGATACATGACCCACAACCTACACACTTTGTGGCATCAACTGTAGCTTTCCCGTCCTTTATCTTGAGAGCACCGAAGTTACAGCGTTTAAGACAAAGCTTACAGCCATCGCACTTATCTTGGTCAACGGTATTAACAAATCGACTCGGCGCGTATAAGTCCCACGTCTTTCTGCCGGCAGATCTGTCAGCCATATTAACACCGCAACAGCAGGCACAGCAGTCGCACAGCGCTGTTATATCATCTAGTTTCTGCGAATTTGTAAAAAGGCTATGAACTACTGGGGTTTTCGTATGTTCGGCTTTTTCTAAAACTTCTATCGCATCGTTAACAGATAACTTTCGCGCTATACCTCGAGCAACCATACTCTCAGCCCGAAAACCAAATTGAATACAAACATCTAGCGGAACATCACATTTTCTCATAGCCAGCTTGCAGCAGCATTCAACTAAGGCAATACTCTCTTGTGCTTTAAATATTTCCACAAGATCATCCAGTGGTAACGCCCCGGGGACATTTCTTACGGTTTTATAGTAAGGGATAATCCTTATATATCGAATCGGAGGAAGGGGAGCTTTGCCTACCCCAGCTGAAACTTCAATCTGCAGGTCTCTCCAAACATCATAAAACTCAGTGGTTCTGTTACGCATCATAACAGCCATCTGTAACTGCTCTACGTTGTTTACGAAAGCCCAACGATCAGATACAACTGATACCGGCCAAGGCACGGGTGATACCACCCCCAACTTAAAAAGCTTATCGAGAACATTTCTAACATCTTTTTCCTTCAGGTTAAAACGTGTCGATAACTCCTCTATTGTAGCCGGTAAACTGTCTAATAATTCTGCCTCATCTGGAGTGATTATAATTTGTAATACCTTGTAATAAGGTTTCGACCCTTGGTAACCGGACTTTTCAACCAGACTTAGATAAGCATCTTTCTTTTCCATTTTTCAAACTCCTTTTTTTAATTTTTTTATTTCCGAATTGTTTGCCTTATTAGTTACGACTGATCATTTTACCGTCATCCTGTTAGGTAGGAACGTCGAAATTTGTGGGAAAAATATAAGGATGACTATGACGGCAAATATACAAAAAAAGAATGGAACTAAACCTCGGAATATAGTCGTAGCCGGAACACCGCTCATCCCACTAACGACAAAGACATCCATGCCTATTGGTGGAGTAAGCAGTCCCAGTTGTACCAGCAGCGTAATGATTACCCCAAACCATATCGGGTCAAACCCTAAACCGACGGCAATGGGGAATAAAATAGGGACAGTAAGGAGAATAGCCGCGATAACATCAAAGAACATCCCAAGTATTACGTAAATGAATGCAATAACACCCATAACCGCAAGCGGAGGTATATTTAAGGAGCCGACCCAATTGGATAGCATAAAAGTCACTCTGCTCATGGCAAGGAATTTCATGAAAATATTAGCCCCAACGATTAGAAAGAAAATCATGCCACTCATTCTGGCAGTTTCAGCGAGAGCATTTAAAAACATTTTGAGTTTAAATTGTCGAAGTGCAGCTATAACTATGACAGTGCCAAAGGCACCAATTGCTCCCCCTTCAGTGGCCGTAAAAACACCTATATAGATTCCCCCAAGTATTATTATTATTATTATTATTACAGGCCAAACGAACTTTAGTGAAGTTATTTTTTCTCTGAACTTAGTTTTAGGTCCCGCCGGTCCTAATTGAGGATGACGGCGAGTAATAAAAAAGACGGTTATGATCATGCATATTGCAAGCAATATCCCTGGAAGTATGCCGGCCATGTACATTTTTCCAATAGATTGCTCAGTTAGAATGCCGTAAAAGACAAATATTAAACTGGGAGGTATGAGAAAGGCTAAGGTTCCCGAAGCGGTGATGGAAGCAGTAGACAGAGTATCTGCGTATCCAAATCTTCTCATTTGTGGCAAAGCTACCTTAATCAAAGTAGCTTCTGAAGCCGTGCTAATACCAGTCATGGCGGCAAATACGGCACTGGCCACAATTGTCGCCATCGATAGACCTCCTCGAACATGCCCCACCCAGGTACGAGCGGCATCAAAAACCTGTTCTCCTATCTTCGAATTAGCGATTAGTACACCCATAAGTAGAAAAAACGGTATTGTTGATAGAGAATAATTAGCCACTTTATCGTATTGAACGCTCGATATTACTCCAAAAGCCGGTCCTAGACCTTTAATAGCGACGATACCTAGAAAGCCCGCTACAGCGAAGGCTAGACCTATCCACATCCGGCAAAATATAAGGATTAATAAAATAACTACTCCGATGCCACCGATTAGTTCAGGACTCACTATTTCGCCGCCTTAGATATGTTTTGAATCAATTGCGTTATCATAATTAGACACATCAAAACTAGACCTATTACTATTACCCAATAAATCGGGTAAAGAGGGACACGAAGTAAGGCAGTTATCAGTTTTTCCTGAAATACCTCCATGGCTCTAAGAACATTTTGCCAGATAAGTATAATGCAGATAGCTATTCCCAAAAAATGTGTAATGCTATCAAAAATTGCCTGCCCCTTAGTCGATAAACGATGTACCAGTAAATCTACTTTTATGTGTTCCCGCCTAAGTGAAACCAGTCCTATGGCAAGAAAAGCTAGGGCAACCATGGAATTTTCAGTAAGCTCTTTAGTTCCTACTACAGGACTTGAAAATAAATAGCGTCCCCCAACGTCTGCGACAGTAAGCAACATTACTGCCCCAATGACTAAACCACCTATGTAATTCAGGAGACGTGACACAATATCAATTATTTTCATTATGTTCTATTTGTTTAACCTTGCTTTGTTCTACAGACCGAAATATTTTAAGGCAATGCGAGCCCCAGGCTAAATTCTTGGGGCTCGCATTGCCACAAATTACTTATACTGTTCCATCAACCTACTTATACTGTTCCATCAACTTTTTAACCTCGTCCAATGCTGCTCTCGCTGGATATCCCTTAGCCTCATATTCCTTTAACCATCCTTCCACCACCGGAGCAGCGTAAGCTTGCCACAGTTTCATCTCTTCCGCACTAAGATCCGCAAATTGATCCCCTCTATCCTTCATTAACTTTTCTGCCGCCGCACAGTTTCCGTATATTGCTTTTACTTGACCATCTAGAAATGCAGGCATCGAATTTTCCAGTATCTTCTGGATATCAGGGGGAAGACTATCCCATTTCGCCTGGTTCATCACATATACCATAGGGGCGTTGCAGAAGTAATCCCCCATTACAGTGTGGCACTTAGTTAAATCAGAAACTTTTGTAACCAAAATAGTACTGTATGAATTTACTAACCCGTCGACAACTCTCCTTTCTATACTTACGTACCAATCCATAAAGGATACATCAACCGGCGTGCCGCCAGCGGCACCAAAAAAATTAAGGAGCGGTCCTTCAGCAGCGAGTTTAACCCCCTTTAAGTCGGCGGGTGTCCGCAATAATTTGTTATTCGTGTGTATTTGGTAAGCACCCATCGGGTGTCCCCCTAAGACCTTCACTCCTTTATATTCGTTAGAGAATGTTGGAGAATTGAATATCTTTCCATATACACTTTGCATTTGAGGAAGAGAAGTCCAGCCCAAGAAGGGTAGCCGGCCGAACTCGCTAAGAGGGGTCAAACCTGGAACTACGCCTGGAACCCACAAACCGATGTCGGCCACACCATCTTGAGTACCTTTAAGCATTTCTGGAGGGGCTAACAAAGTACTGCTATAATAATAAATAAACTTAACTCTGCCGCCAGTTGCTTTTTCAACCCCATTCGACCACTCTAGCTGAGCAGCGGACCCTGTATAAATTTCTGGAGCTGGATTTGGACTAGCAATAATAATTTCTATTGGTTTAACTGTTGTTGTCTGAGTCGTTGTCGCACAGCTTAAAGCAATAAGGCTAATGCATAGCACCAAGCAGATTAATAACGCTAGTTTTTTCATTTTAACCTCCCCTTTTTTTATTTATAATTTGTGACCTAACACTGCATGCTACGTTATGGTTCTAATTTTTTATTGAACAATTACTACAAGTAACCAAAGTCCCTTAAGTTAAAGGCCATCTAATTACCCCCTTTCTTAAGCTTGCAGGAACGTGTACTAACTTGCCTTAGATACCTTAGTTCTGAAACAATATGGTCATTTTAAGATATTTACTATTTTGGTATTTAATTATCGCACAAGATTGCTAATTGGCAAGAGACTTTGGTCTTGTACTAACGGCCACTTATCCCTAAGCTGTAAAGCCAACAACTCTACCCAAATAACCTCAGTGGAAACAACCTGTGGATAATATCGCTTTGATTCGCAACAGGGGGTCCAGAGAGCATACATAATTTCTGGATGGAAGCCGGAATTGGTAGGGCGTTACAATTTTCTATTTTTAACTTAAAAGAAGATGTGAAATGAATAATAATTATATTGTATTAAATATCATGGCTAAGCTTTATGCAGTAGCATTTGCCTGGCATTATAGATATTTACACGTTATGAGCAGTATGACCGAACTCTCTAGCGCGTTGTAAAAATTCACATTTCCGGGATTATAAACATGAATCAAGATTACTTATTAGGTTAGGCGGGATTTCAGATCATTATCTTAAAACTATAATAGAGTTAAAAAAACTAATATTTTACTCTAATATCAAGCGAAGTGCCTTTACCTTGAATGGAACTGATATTGAATGTTCCGCCGATAGATTGAACTCTTTGTTGGATTCCAATTAATCCCAGTTTACCACCTTTAGCGAGACTATGAAATCGTTTTGGCAATTCAAATCCCTGCCCATTATCTTCTATGTTTAGGTTTACTGAATTTGGTTCGAAGGCGAGTGTAATCGTAGCTTTATCAGCTTCTGAATGGCGTTTAATATTTTGTAGAGCTTCCTGCGTTACCCGAAATAAATTTAACTCAATATTGTCTGGCAACTCCACTTCTGGCCCCTGTGAAGTGAATTCTGTTATGATTTTGCTTTCAAAATTTGACTGTTCGGTTAACCAATTTAATGCTGATACGAGCCCCATATCATCCAAAATGCTCGGTCTTAGCTCTAGGCTTAACCTCCGCAAATCTTCTGCCGTGTTACGAATCGTCTCTTTAATCCAGACAATCTCTTTCTTCGTTTCAATAGTGTCAAATCCTCCGGGCTCCTCCAACGCTTCTGCATGACTTGCGATAGCTAATAAGGTCTGTATAGTATCATCATGGAGTTCTTGAGCAATACGCTGTCTGCCCTTTTCATTTTCTTCAGTTAATTTTGTCAAATAGGTAACTCTCTCCCTTTCCAAGTCAAAATAATGTTGTCTGGTACTCTGGCGTAATTTCACCTCAAAATAAACAATTGACGCGAAGACGACAGGAAAAATCAAGAACAAAATATTGGTCAGAAGATACTGGATAGTGCCCCAAATAAACAGTTGATAGATGCTAGCAAAAGATATTATATATATAATTATCGTACCATACCAACGGAAACTAATAACCGAGTATATTAATGGTATTAGGAAAAGACTGCCTATAATGCGATTTTGTACTTCAAATCTAGCTAAAGGCGACAACGCGCTAAGCCATGTGAACCGTTGCCAAATCCCATCTATGAATTGATATTCTCTCCAAGGCCAAAATTGGTATACAAAAACAAGGATAATAACAACAACCCCGAGTATGCCTAATTGAGCAAAGTACAGTCCTGTTCTTTTTTGTAGTAGTTTTCTCGCCATTGTTTAAACTTTTTAACGTAGAATATTATTTAATTTCACATCAACTTGATGACCTTCACCAACGAACCAGCATCTTAGTCGCTAAAATTCAACAACATCATATGCCTAAAGTAGTTTGAAGTCTCCGATTTTATATACGATTTTATGGTTGAGTCCCGTAACTGGTGGAAATTCCTTGTAAGCATATCCTACCCCTCCTTCTCATGATAGTCAATACCCTTTTAGGCAACCAGAACTTCTTCTAAGAATTCCAGCTTGATTGGTTCTCGCTCCAACGCCTTTGATGCCTCCTCTATCCAGGCAATATCCTCAGCTCTCATCCCAACCTTCTGCCACTTTACCCGCTCTTCCTCCAGAAGACTAAAAACCATCACCAGGGCTGAGGTCTCGTTAGGGAAGCGACCAACCACTCTGGTCCTTCTCTTCACCTCCTTGAAGACTCGTTCGATGACATTGCTGGTGCGGATGTGTTTCCAGTGACGCTCGGGGAAGCGGTAGAAGGTGAGGCATTCCTCAAGGTGGCTGGCTAAGGTCTCACAAGCGGTGGGAAACTCCCGGCTGTAGCGGGACAGGAACTGTTTGGCCTCACCCCGGGCATCGTCAAGACAGGCAGCGTAGAAGATCCGATGCAGGGCTTCCCTTACCTCATCCTGCCTCTTCTTAGGCACCCTCGCCAGCACATTTCGGATACGATGGACGGCGCAACGCTGCCGGGGAACTTCCGGCCAGATATCTTTTATCGCTTTAAGCAATCCCTGGTTACCATCAGTGATGAGTAGCTGGGGTCGTCTTAAGCCACGCTCAACCAGGTCATTTAACACTCCCTTCCATGATTCGGTGCTCTCCCTGCCCCCGAGGCTCAGGTGCAGGACTACCCGTTTCCCCTGGCGAGTGATGCCGTGGGCTGCCAGCACAGCTTCCATACCACGGCTGTTACCCCTTACCCCCAGGTAGATGCCGTCCAAGAAGAGGTAAATTATCTCCTCCAACGAGAGGTCACGGTTACGCCAGTTATTGAAGGCTTCCTTGAGGGTTTTATTGGCTCGTGAAATGCTGGAGCGGGAGAGACCGCTCTTCCCCCATAGCGGCTTGAGTGCCCGCTTGAAATCCCTCGTCGATAACCCCTCAACATAGAGCAGTGGGATGGTTTCTTCTAGGAGCTTGCTACGGCGCTGCCAGGCTTCGAGCAACTGGGAATGGAAAGTCTCCCTGGTATCTGACACTCGAGGCACCGCTATCTCAATCTCACCGACGCCACAGCTTACCTGACGCTCCCGGTGGCCATTGCGGTAGCCGCGGATGTTACCCTGGTTACGCTCATAGGGCAATCGTTTGAGAAAGCCGGTCACCTCTTCCTCCAGACCTATCATTAACAGCAGTCTTGCTCCTTCCCGGGCAAATAGCTCCAGCGGTTGGCCGGAAAGCTCTTCCAGTGATAACCCCAGCTCTGACACGGATAGTTCTCGCCCTTTGTGGTATCCTTTCTTCATCGGCATATCCTCCCTTTCTTTTAGTTGGCTTTCCTATAGGGTAGGACATGCCGATTCCTTTTTCCACCACATTCGGGACACTGCCGATTTTATTTAATTGGAGTAACTAACAAGGAGCGGAGGCAGGCTAATTTGTATTGAGATATTCTTCGTTAATCTTTTAGCTGGTCTATTGTGATTAGGCCTTCTCTCAAACCTATCTTAATTGCTTCCGTGCGAGACGAAACACCTAACTTCAAAAACAGGGTAGTAATATTTGCCTTCACCCGCCGGAGACTTAAACCCAATTTCATAGCGATTTCATTATTGGACAGGCCTTGTGCAATTAAAACCAGTAACTTCGCTTCCCTGGAATTGAGTTTGTTCAGCCCCTGTGAATGACTGGCTATAACCTCTCCTAAAGTGTCTAGCGAAACATCATCAGGTAATACCGTTTCCCCTAAAATAACCCCACGTATCGCGCGGATTATTTCTTCGCCGGATGCTTTTTTCGTCATATAACCGCTCGCCCCGGCTTTCAATATTCCGACTATATGTTCTTTATCTGCATGAACGGTAACAATCAGCACTTTAATATTGGGATACTTAGACAATATCTGTTTAGTAGCTCCTAATCCGTTTAGTTTAGGCATACTTATGTCCATTATGATGATGTCGGGATGCAATTTGAATGCAATGTCTACGGCTTGCATACCGTCGCTTACTTCAGCGACTATTTCGAGATCTTGTTGTTTCTCAATCCACAATTTGAGAGCTTGGCGCATCAGGGGATGATCTTCAGCTAGAACTATTCGAGTTCTTTGATATTTAATTTCGGGTGATGCTGGGGGTGTCGATAAATGAAACATATTTATGCTCCTTACATACGATTATTGAGTACCTGTGGTACAAGACCAAAGTCTCTTGCAAACTAACGATCTTGTGCAATAATTAAATACCAATAAAGTAAATATGTCAAATAGATCAATTTACTTCAAAATTTAGTTAACTGAAGGCTGGGGCTGTTTTTCTGCAAGATTAAGAAAGGCGTAAGTTGAATACCTTTATATTAATGGACTAAGGAACCGAACATATTGTCGTGTCAAAAAATACCCTAAGGTACTATTTTCGGTTTCACAAAGGAGGTTATCATTATGGTTGAATTAGCAGAACTTGAAGCTAGGATAAGAAAGTTAGAGAACATTGAGGCTATCAAGCAACTGAAGGCTAAGTACTGGCGTAGCATCGATAAAAAATTGTGGGAGGAGTTAGCCGAATGTTTCACCGAGGATGCAACAGCGGATTATGGCGAATATGGAATTAGCAAAGGAAAAGCTGCGATCATCAAAGCTTTAAAGGAAGGCTTGGGGAAAAACTCTACGGATACTTTTCATCAAGGCCAAAGTCTTGAGATTCAAAAAATAACTGATACA
>Ga0315296_10001525_pt1 | contig 20231 bp, 14 predicted proteins | sample YL17G14_18_MG_FD_203921 | JGI IMG/M metagenome (GOLD analysis project Ga0315296, IMG submission 203921) | Sediment microbial communities from Yellowstone Lake, YNP, Wyoming, USA - YL17G14_18 | ecosystem: Environmental > Aquatic > Freshwater > Lake > Sediment | place: USA: Wyoming | collected...
AGAGCAAGAACCAATCAAACTGGAATTCTTAGAGGAAGCACTGGTTGCTTAAAAGGATTGACTGAGATGATAAGAGGGTATAGGATATGGCCAGATCGAATTTCCACCAGTTATGGGACGCAGCCCATATCAGCGGGTTGAGACAGGAATTTCGCTTATTCCAGAGAGAAGAAGACTTTTCCCTTACCTAACTGTTGAGGAAAATCTGGAAATCGGAGCTTATGGGAAGAGGGCTAGGGCAAATACTAAGAAAAGCCTGGAATGGGTATATCAATTATTTCCTATACTAAAGGAGCGCAGAAAGCAGCTGGCTGGAACATTGAGCGGAGGCGAACAGCAAATGGCGGCAATCGCAAGGGGGTTAATGTCTAAACCCAAGTTGCTGATGCTAGATGAACCATCGCTCGGATTAGCTCCTATAATTGTGCTTGAAGTCTTTAAGCTAATAAGAGAAATTAATGATGCCGGAGTCACAATTCTCCTTGTAGAACAAGACGTCTACCAGACTCTGAGGGTTGCTGAAAAGGCTTTTGTCTTAGAGACAGGAAGGATAATTATGGAAGGTTCAGGGGAAAAGCTCATGAAGGAAGAACGTATTAGAAAGGCCTACTTAGCGCTATAGCTATTTTATCAATAAACTTTATTATGGTAGGGAGCAGTGGTCAAAAAGATTGACAAAGGAGCAGTGGTCAAAAAGATTGACAAAGAGGAAAAGTTACATATAATGTAAGAAACAACATGGGCTAATAATTATCAGAATTGTCTAAGATGAGCCAGAACATGAGTAGCCCAAAGGAGGTGATAGTCTACAAAAAGTGAAGGTTAAGATTCCAGAGATGGCCGATAGTTGGCGAATAATCCCAGAGGAAAGGGATAAGCAACCTAAGAAGGGAGGTTAAAAAGATGAAGAGGAAAGTTCTGTGGTCAACGTTGGTTTTTGCCTTTTTGAGTGTTAGTTTGATTGTAGCGTTGATAGTCACTGGCTGTGGCCCTAAGGCGCCAGCGAAGGAAGTTATCAAAATCGGATTTTCTAGGTCCCTTAGTGGCTGGGCCGCCGTAGCTTCGGAGCCTGAGCAGGAATCAGTGATTTTGTGGTCTGAGATGGTTAATGCCCAAGGTGGGATATACGTCAAGGAATACGGGAAGAAGTTACCGGTGCAGTTGATATACTATGACGATAAGAGTTCTCCGGAGGAAGCTGTAAGAATCTATGAAAAACTGATCACAGTTGACAAGGTAGATGTGCTATTCCCACCTAGTCAGACTGCGCAGAACATTGCTATAATTGGCATATGCGAGAAGTATCATATGCCGTTACTTGCCGCCACCTGTGGCTCAAGCAGAGGCCAGGAGGTTGGAGCCAAGTACTGGTGGGCTATCACTCCTGTGGGTGCTGCGTGGATGAGTAAAGAGAACGGTCTTGCCAGTTTGCTTAAGAATTACACAGCTGAGATTAAAAAAGTGGCGATACTTACCCTGCACGACCCGTTCCCCATGGAATGTCGCCAGGCGATAGTCACCTACTTAGGCGAATTAGGCATGAGTGTAGTCGTGGATAAGGACTATCCAATTGATGTCAAGGATTTGAGCGAAGTGCTGTTAGATATAAAGGGCAAAAACGTGGATGCCCTTTTAGGGCTTTCTTACCCAGGGGATTGCTTTCTAATAATGGAACAGTCTATAGGGATTGGTCTAAGTCCTAAGTTCATGTACTTCCTGGTTGGACCAGGTACTAATGCATTTATTCCCATATTTGGTTCAGCCACCGAGGGGGTTTGTGGTATGGGCACGTATAGTGGAGCACTTGGCATCCCAGGTGCCAAGGAATTCTATGATAATATGCTTAAGCGTTGGGGCCATCCCCCTGACCTGCTGAATGGGGCGGATGGTTGGCATGCAGCTCAGCTTATGCAGCTAGCTATCGAGAAAGCAGGGACACTGGATCCGGAAAAGATAAGGAATGTACTAGCAACCGAGGAATTTGTGACAATAGAAGGCCCAGTGAGACTACGAAACGGAATTAACGAGCTGGCAAGCCCTGGTGTCATTCAGTGGCAGCAAGGGATGGCTCAGGTGGTTTGGCCACAAGAGAAAGCCACAGCCGAATTCGAGTTCCCCAAACCCGCGTGGCCCACAAAATAAACCAGAGCTTTGCTTTAGTGCCAGAACAGTTAAATATACACCGTCTTGCATCAGTGATGCAAGACGGTGTATATTTACGGGCTGATAGTGAGCTACAAAGTCAAATCAAGACCTAAATCTGATTGTTTAACTAAGAGAGTTACCTCTCTTTTCTAAACCTTTTTAACCCTGCCCAGAAGCAAAACCGATGGCTTCCATCTCTATCAAACTGTCTGGCATATGGAGATTGGTCTGTATCAGAGTTCTGGCTGGTGGTTCTTCTACTAGAAGCGGAGCATGCTTTTGATAATACTCTAGTTCTGCTGTCCGTATGCGGGGAATATCCTCTATGTTCTTAAATAGTATCGTGGTCTTAACAATGTTATTCATGGAACCCCCAGCCTCCTCCAGCGCCATCCTAATATTGTCCAGAGCTATGACCATCTGTTCTTCCAGAACATTTGACGTTATCTTAAAAGTATCCAAGGCTTGACCGCCAATGCTCGTGCAAAAAATCAAGTTGCCAACTCTAGCAGACCTAGAGAACATAGGCTGACCGAGAGCTACATGTGGATAAGCAAACTTAACACCTCCATAGTACGCTGGGTATTTCTTCACCTGCCAACTAGGTCTATCCCTAGACATAACACCAAGTGCAGATATTTCTACCAAATAATGGGGTGGGTGTAGATTACCTTCTATAACCATGGTGATTGGTGGTTCTTCTACCAGTAAGGGGGCATAGTGCTGATAAAACTCTACCTCTGCCTTCCGTATGCGGGAGTAATCATCTAGGTTCTTGACGTAGATAACGGTCTTTATAATGTTATTCATGGAACTCCCTGCTTCCTCCATGGCAACCTTGAGCTTACCAAGAGCTATGGCTACATGGTCTTCTATAACGTCCGTTTCCACCTTGCCAGTGATTGGACTCCGTCCAGCCATACCAGCGAGAAAAATCAGGTTGCCGACCACGACAGTCCTAGAGAACTGAGCCTCGCCAATGCCTATGTTGGGATAAGTCTGCCTCACACCAAGATAATACATAGGATGCTTCTTGACTTCACAACCAGGGGCGTCTCTAGAAATAACACCGATTGCATCTATTTCTACCAAGCACTCAGGTTCCCCCACGGATGGAGGGCTCATAAAACTGCTAGCTGGTGGCTCTTCTACTAGGAGAGGAGCGTGCTTTTGATAATACTTTACCTCTGCCGTCCGCATTCGGGAGTAGTCCTTCAGGTGCTTGGTGTATATCATGTCGGCAACAACGTTACTCAGTGAGCTTCCTGCTTGCTCCATCGCCAGCCTGAGTTTATCTAGAGCAATATCCATCTGCTCTTCCAGGACGTTTGTTTCCACCTTACCAGTGAATAGATCCCGCCCATTCAGACCAGAGAGAAAAATCAGGTTGCCGACCACAGCAGACCTGGAATGGGAGGTTTCCCCAAGGACTGGATTGGGGTAAGTTTGCCTCACACCTGCATAATACGCTGGGAATTTCTTCATTTCCCAATTCATTTTACGCTCTCCTTGAACGCAGACTTAGTTATCTTGGTAGGGGACCCGCTACTCAATTATTGGTGGCTCTGCTTTGTACACTTTGCATAATAGGGCTCTAAAGGTTGTAGAACCCATAGGTGGGTCAAAGCCTTCCTCGTTGCTGGTGAGCACATTGGTGCCACTTATCAAAGTCCCACGGAGTGGGTCAGATGCCTCAGGATAGTACCATGAGGATTGAGATATGACGGTACGGGGATGTATCTCCGTGGATACTCTTGCTACCTGTCTTATTCTACCTCTTCTAGTCTCAATCCAGACCCAGTCTCCGTCCTTAATCCCCAGTTCTTTTGCCGTCTCAGTATTGATGTATGTGAGTGGATAGGGCTGGATATCCCTTAGCCAGGGAATTTGCCTGTATTCGGAGTGGAAATAGTAGGGTAACCGACCCCCGGTAGAAAGGATAAGGGGGTATTCCTTATAGACTTCTGGTGTAGAGTAAGGGCTTTCGAATGGCTCTTTAAAATAGGGCAGGGGATCATATCCCATTTCCTCCAATATTGTTGAATATAACTCCACTTTTCCGGTTGGGGTATTGAAACCGCCGCCTTTTCTCCAATAATCTGTCTTGTATTTATAGTATTTTTGGTCTTTGCCCATCTTGTGCATATAGACCTGTTTACTGAATTCCTTCCAGGTTATGTTGGCTTTCTTCAATCGAAAGTCAAGAAATTCGTAGAAATCATCAAACCATAGTTCAGGAGCTATTTTTCTACCTATCGCATTAGCTATCCAGCCGTCTGATTTAGCCTCGCCTACAGGTTCCACCGCCTTATTTATGGCGGAGACGCCAAAGCCAAGGTGCATGTCCCAGATATCGTCCTTCTCAAGCCAGTGAGCCACCGGCAACACTATATCTGAGTACTCTGTGATGCTGGTCGGGAATAAGTCGCATGAGGATACGAATTCCAGGTTCATTATCCCGGCAAGTGTGTCTTTAACATTGGCGTAAGAGTTTAGAGGATTGCCTCCCTGCCAGTGTACCATTTTTAATATACATTTGCCTTCTTTCAACTGTTTGAATACAGTTTCTGGATGGCAGGCACCATATCTTGCATAGAGTTTGTGTTTATCTCCGCCTATTATGTTCTTCTTGGCTTCCTCTGACAGCGGTGGCAGCGAAGCGACATACTCATCCCAACCCCCGCAATCTGGGGGGACCCAATTTACCATGCCGCCCGGCCGCTCAACATTGCCAGTGATAGCTTCCAGGCAGATTATGGCTCTTAGGGTTGAGGTGGAGTTATTTCCTGCCTCCAGAGGTTCAGCAATCTGGATAACCCCTGGTGTATCAATGGCAAACATACGGCCAGCCATAATTATGTCCTCTTCAGGAACCCAGCAAATCTCGGCTGCTCTTGACGGGGGATACTCCTGCACCCTCTCTTTTAGCTTATCAAAACCATAGGTCCAATTGGTAACAAACTCTTTATCATATAGGTCTTCATTTATGATTACATTCATCATGGCTAGTGCTAGGGCAGCATCCGTTCCATATCTACACCGTAGGTGAAGATTGGCTCTTCTAGTACTGGCGTGGGCTCTGGGGTCGATATGGATATAATTCTTGGCATGCTTCAGGGCTTCAAGGAACCATACTGCCAGTTCACCGTCGGCGTTGGTATGTTCCAGCGCCTTAGCCCAGTGGATTATTGTTTTGGGATACTCCCCCCCCCACCCGTGATAGTCACACCAGAGCCGGCCACCAACGGTAATACCATATATTGACAGCCTAGGAGCAAAACAAAAGTGAGCCGGGGCGATTCTGTTTCCTGTTCCAACAGACCTGGCTAACCTAAGAATATATTCCATGTGTTGCCGGCCAGTTCCGGCGGCGATACCTACCGACCATGGTCCGTATTTATCACGATAATAATTTATCTTGCCGGCAATAGTATCAATGGCTTCTTCCCAGCTAATCCTCTGCCATTTACCTTCTCCCCTTTCGCCAACCCTTTTCTTGGGGTACTTAAGACGATGTGGATTGTAAACTAACTGCATGGCAGCTAAACCCTTAGGACACATGGTGCCCCAGGTTGGAGAAGCGGGGTCTCCTTCAATATGGGTAGCCACTCCATCCCAAACAGTAACCAGAACACCACAGCCCCCGTGGCAACTCCTACAGGTGCTCTTTACGATTTTCTTTTCACTCATCTAACTCACTCCTATTCCAATTGCATGGTTACACTAACCATTTAATAAGCAGACGTTGGAAGTAACGGCGTATATATGCCCACCTTTAATATGGAGTATTTAAGCGCCAGACTTCCGATAAGCTCACTAATAATAGCTATGATTAGTAATAGGCGCGATACCTCTCCAGCATAATAGCTAGATACCGATATAGCTATCGGTATGATTATGCCAAGCATAACTACTCCTACCCAGAAGACAGGGGCAACACTACCCCGTATTTGCTCTATTACCGATTGCTTTCCGGTTGTCCCCATATAGGTGGCACTCCACAGATATATGGCTATGATTAAAGCACTAACAATTAATAGCCAGCGGCTACCTGTTTCGGCGGCGGCAATATCAACATTGCCATCATAAAGACCAATGGCTGTAATTAGACCAAATCCGGCCAGAATGCCAGATGAAATATATAACACAGGCAATAAAGCTGAATTCCAGAATGGAATACCCTTAACATAATTCATGGCAAAACCGGTGTAGGCTATTACGGCAAATGCTATTATCCCAGCTAAAACCTTAAATATAGCCTCTCCGGCTGTTCCCGGCAGCCAGTAGGAGAAGCCGAGCTGTATCACTCCAAATCCAATGAATAGGGCGACAAATATTAAGCCTCTAGCTATCCAGGAAGTCTGTGGTCTGAGCACAATTCGCCAGAACCTTAACGGTTTCCCCAAGTAAGCAAGGTGGAATCCACCCTTTAATACTACTATGATTAGCCAGCCGGTGAACATGCCCCACAGGCTATTAAAAAATAATGACACTAAATACAGACCCCCGCCAAGCCCACCGGCAACAAAGGCAAGCCAGAGAAAGATACCCCTTCGTTCTATCCACTCTGTCTGCCGTGTATACGCTATCATCCAGTCATGCGGCTTCAATTTCCATTCCAGTAGCCTCATTTTTACGCCTCCATTCTCGGTGAACTTGTGACAAAGAATATTGATGGGTCGGTGCCAAATTCGGGGTGGAGCTGGGTCCCCATCCTTTTTCTTACGAGTGTAGACACCTCGCTATTGGGGTCATCCAGGTCACCGAAGGTTACTGCCTTGGCTTGGCAGCAATTGACGCAGACGGGGGTAGCGTCACGGTCTACCCCTGGCTTCAGTCCTTGGGCAAGCCCGGCATCAACCCTTTCCATGCAGAAGTTGCACTTTTCGGTTACTCCTCCTTCATGGGGGTATATTCGCTGACCGATTTTTTCGTACTCAGTCAGACCCAGACCGGGGAAGAATTCCTTAATCTTAGAAACAAAGGTGCGATTTTGGTAGGGACAGACGATGACACAATATCGACAACCAACGCATTTATTCTGATCAACCCAGACAATTCCATCCTCACGCTTCTGGCTAGCTCCGGTGGGACATGCGTCGACACAGGGTGCCTCCTTGCAGTGCATGCAACGCATCGGGACCACTACCTCGGTTACCGCTGGGAACTTGCCTGTCTCCCAAACCATTAACCTGTTCCAAAACACATTAGGGGGAACGAAGTGCTCCTGCCGGCAGGCTACCACGCAAGCGTAACATCTCATGCATTTTGTTAAGTCAATGACCATTCCCCATCTCATCGCTTTTCCCTTCCTTTCCTACATCTTGAGGTGAGAGTAGCGGAGATGCTAATCATTCGCTCCAGAAGGCAGAAAGACAATAATATCTCCTTCTGTGAGTAGGAACCTCTCTTGATGTCTGTAATCTATTTGTTTTGCTTACAATAGGCGTGCAACGGTGTGGCCTTCGTGAATGGCGTCATAGCTCGTGTGTACTTCCACACAATCGCCGATGGCGTAAACCTCCAGCTCCGGTATCTGTGATAGCTCGTTCCACAGTTTCAGATTCGGTTTGAAGCCAGTGGCTATGACCACGGTATCGCCCTTTATCGTGCTCTTAGCGGCAAGGTTATTACTTACGACTACGCCCTCATCAATAACCTCCTCTAAGCGCAGGCCAGTGCATACCTTCACCGGTAGCTCAGCGAAAAACTTGAAGAGGGCGCGTTTCATCTCAGCAGATAGCCCCTCAGCAATGTGGTCTAGCATTTCAACAATTGTTACCTTCTTCCCCTGCTTGGCCAGGAGTAAGGCAATTTCACTGCCAACCAAGCCACCACCAACCACGATTACGTTGTTGCTCGTCTTAGCCCCACGAATGAGGTCGAGAGCAGCAACAACAGAAGGCTTGTTTATTCCAGGAACGCCAGGGAGTGAAGGTACGGCGCCGGTGGCCACGATAACCGCATCAAACTTGCCTTTTTCAATAGTCCGGCGCGTTGCTTTTTCTTTGACTACCTTGACTCCCGTCTTTTCCAATTGCGTTATGTAATACTTGATGAGAGGTCTTATATCCGCTTTAAACTCAGGAATCGACGCCTCAATCAGCATGCCACCCAGGTCTCTCTTTTCAAATAGAGTAACGTCGTGACCTCTTAGGGCAGCAACTCTGGCGGCTTCCATACCACCCGGTCCACCGCCAATTACCGCCACCTTTTTTGGCTTGGCTACCGGCACTATTTCGGCTAATTCCCCCTCTCTACCTACAGATGGATTCACCGTACAAGTTATATAGCCTATGGTAACACCCCGGTCGGTACATTCCATGCAGCGGATGCAGGGACGGATGTCCTCTGGTCTTCCTTCCTGGGCTTTTGCTGGGAAATAGGGGTCGGCTATCAGCGGCCGTCCGAGGCCAATATAGTCTCCCTTCCCCTCCGCCAGTATCTGTTCAGCGAGTTCTGGTGAGGTGATGGAGCCGGTAGCCATAACGGGAATGCCAATCGCCTTCTTAATTCTCTCCGAAGCCCACGTCTGAATTGCCAGGGGTCGGTACATCGGGACGGTCTCAAAATCCCCGTGCTGATGGTATCCCCCTGACATGTCGATGAAATCAGCACCAAGTTTTTCCAACTCCTGGGCTACCTGGATGGTTTCATCTATTGGGATGGGGTTCTCTGGGTCATAATCGGTGCCACTCAGTCTCACTCCGACGGGAAAATCGGGGCCCACTTTCTTGCGTATATTGGCGAATACCTGAAGAAGGAACCTCATCCGGTTGGGTAGGGAACCCCCGTACCAGTCTTGGCGCCGGTTATGGGGGGAGAGGAAATTGGTAATCAGGTAACCATGGGCACCATGGACCTCCACGATATCGAAGCCGACCGTTTTAGCCTTCAAGGCGGCATCACCGAAATCTTCAACAAGCTGTTCAATCTCTTCAATGGTCAGTTCGTCTGGTATCGGGGCACCCATCGCGTAAAAATCGGGCCAAGCATAGCGATATGCCGACTTATAAGGGCGTCTAGCCAGGAATTTTTGCCTTCCACAATGCACTATCTGTATGCACGCCCGTGCTCCCTCCGACTTTATGGCATTAGCCAGCCACATCAAACCATGTTGATGCTCTTCATCACTGATGCCGAGCTGTCCCCTTGCCGACTTGCTAGCGTCGTTATCTACCCAGGAAAACTCGACGATGACGATACCGGAGCCACCACGGGCAAGTTGCGTGTAATGATTTATTATTCGCTCATTAACAGTACCGTCTTGATTTCCCATGGAAGTTAACATTGGTGACCGGACTATACGGTTCTTGACCCACAGTTTCCCGATATAACCAGGCTCAAAAAGCTTAGCGAACCTCTTGTCTACCGGTTTCTTTTGTAACATTTAAGCCTCCCCTTTTTGAATTAACAGACTGCCGGCAATCAGCAATTTCAATAATTTAGGTATCACCTCATGGATTCTTGCCGGTCATTTCCATCAGATTGCTCCCCAGCGCTCGATCTTTTTCCCTTTCTCCTCCTCATACTTCCGTCTATATCTATCCCTCAGTTCCCTCTTTAGCACCTTGTAACCACCCCCCATTAAGGGCATATCTGAAATGCTAACGAAGTCCACAGATCGGGGTTTCTTATATGAAGCAAGCCTAGCCTTACAATACTCGATAATTTCCACCTCGGTAATCTTAGCTCCCTCCTTCGGCACAATCACCGCTTTTACACTTTCACCCCACTCCTCGTCAGGAACCCCGATCACACTAACGAGCAGGACTCCGGGGTGAGTAGATATGGCATCCTCAATTTCCCGAGGGTAAATGTTAACGCCACCGCTAAGAATCATATCCTTCTTTCTATCTACTACATAGATATACCCATCCTCGTCAACCTTGACTAAGTCTCCAGAGTACCACCAACCATCCTTAAAGTCGGGCGCCTCAGGCTTGTTCCAGTACCCCTTGGCTACACCATCCCCCCGGATTAGCAGCTCTCCTATGCCACCGGGTTGAACCTTATTGCCCTTATCATCCACCACCTTTATCTCATATCCCAGCGAAGCCTTCCCTACAGAGGTGAGTCTTCTCGATAACGGACCCTCAAGAGACACCTCCTCAGGCTGAAGAGCGAGACCGTTCAAAGCGGTCTCGGTTGTTCCGAAGGGCTGAATGAAATTGTCTCCAAAGTACTTGGCTGCTTGTTTTAATAATTCCGCCGAAATCGGTGCCGCCGATGTAAACCACGCTTCCATACTAGAATAGTCGTGTTTGTCTATATCCGGGTGCTTAACCAACCTTGCCATCACGGTTGGGGCAGATGCCATAAAATTTACCTTCTCACTCTCAATTATCTGGAGCATCTTTCCCGGCTCGGGGTCACTAATTATATTGGTACACCCTCTGAATACTGCGGCGATGATGTGACCTACTCCCCCGGAAGTGTATGGAGGTAGCACTTGAAGCCATTTCCAATGTGGCTTTAATTGTTGCTCAGCAGGAAACATGTAGGCACTAAAACTCCAGTTTTTATGAGCCATTGGCACTCCCTTAGGCAGCCCAGTAGTGCCGCTGGTGTAAATGAGTGTAGCCAAGTCATCGTCCACCAATTTTACTTGGGGCTCAGTCGGTGGGTTATCCCCTATGAGAGTTCCCCAGACATAGGGGCAGCTGTGCCCCTCACCCATGCCAATAAGGTATTCTACTGTGTTTAATCGCGACCTGATACCCTCGACCGTCTTGTGAAATAGGTCAGCATCGACAATAAATGCGCGAGCACCGCTATCCTGAATAAGATAAGCCACCTCATCGCCTAGCAATGCCGGGTTGATAGGGCTGTAGACTAGCCCCACCTTAACACTAGCCAGAAGAGATATGACACATCCTATTCGGTGCTCTGAGAGTACTGCAATCCTGTCTCCCTTGGTAAGCCCCAAGGAGACCAAGCCATTGGCTAGGCGATTTACTACTTCATACAGCTCTTTATAAGTGTACTTACTACCAACTGGGACATACTTACCAAACTTGTCAATGACGGCAATTTTATCCGAGTAAACGTTGCTACTCCTTCTTAATGCGTCTCCGATAAGCATTACTATCCCCCACACCAAAATTAATCCCAACCATTGATGCTAGCCTGAGGATTTCTAGCTGTCCAACTGAGACATTATGTTCCCTTTTTTGGCTGGCTCTTCTTCATCTCCTCTCTAAGCTTTCTGGTTTGCTCTTGATTTACCTCTAAAGTTTTGGGGGCAATCACTACCCCATAATCCTCGCGAGCGCTTTTTATCGACACTAGTTCGTTACGTACATCTTCTTGCACTAGCCTTACATCTCGCTCTAGAGGGTCGCCAACGCCGCATCCACCCTGAGAGAAATCCCACACTATATCGCCCTTACCTATTACATAGGCTTCTCGACTACGCTTTTCCTCTACTCCAGTTGCCCAGATAATCTTTTTCAGGTTGGGGGGTGGTGGCTTACCCCCGGCAATGGATGGGCTGGGTATACCTTGGCAAGGCTCTCCCTGATTGAACAGTCTAATCTGGTCTGCCTCGCTAACCCAAATATTTCTTACTCCTACCCCACCACGCCACTTCCCCGGTCCAGCCGAATCAGTGGCAAGTTCCCACTGCAAATAGAACTGCGGATATGTAATCTCACACACCTCTATTTCGGGATAGTGCAGGCCACCGCTGCAAATCTGTGGCGCATTAGTATTCCACCCATCTGTTCCCCAGATAGCACCAGCGCCGCAGGCATTGGCAGGGAAATCTGGGGTACCATACCCCTCATTTCGCCTGGGGTCAATACCACTGATAACCCAGCAATTTATGGCACCCCAACCGGCTGGGGTTTTATCGGGTATTACCTTAGCTAGGGCATCCCACACCGCTTCAATAATGTTTTTAGCTACAAAATTGGTGCAGTTCCCATGAGTTGCTGGAAGTACAGCATGGGTTACCGTTCCTGGCTTGGTGCGGATTTCGACCGGCCTTAAACAGCCCTCAGTACGATAGTTTACGGTCCTACCTACCGATGTCATTATGGCTATGAACACGCTACTGTAGGTGTTGGATATTGGGCTATTAATATATGCTGGCACCATTGGGTCAGAGTCACTTAGGTCTATTGTCATGTTACTGTCCTTAACAGTTAGCTTGCATCTCACTGTGACTGCCCCAGGTTCATCAGACTTGGGCGTTCCACAGGTTGAGCTTTCACCGTAATAAGTGCCATCAGGAATCTGGTCTATCTGGTCTCGCATTAAGGACTCGGTGTAATTATACAAATCGAGGAGAAAATTTGATATTTTTTCAGTGCCATAGTTATCCAGTAGTTTTATTAGTCGCCTTTCACCAACTCTTACTGAACCTATCATTGACCATAGGTCACCTCGTTGAACCTCAGGGAAGCGGACATTGGCTAAAACGAAGTCAAACACATCTCTTCTTAGTTTTCCGCCTTCAAAAATCTTAATAGGAGGGATTCTAGTACCCTCGGCAAAAACATCTATAGCGTCTGGATTGTAGGCGCCTTGAGCCCCACCACCAACATCTTGCTGGTGTGCCCGGTTCACTGCCCAGAACACAAGTTCTCCCTTGTAAAAGATGGGCAGCAAAATTGTCCAGTCGGCAAGATGGTTGCCACCATCCAAGGTATAGGGGTCGTTCACAAGCATCATGTCCCCAGGTTTAACATCGTCCTTAAAATACTGCAGTACGGCACGGATGGCGAAAGGAGCGGCACAGATGTGAATAGGGATGTACTCGGTAAGAGCAACCAATCCGCCATCTTTGTCGAATATGGCTGTAGAGAAGTCGTGAGCGGCAAAATATATAGGACTTCGGGATGTTCTCTCCATGGTTATGCCCATCTCCAGTGTGATGGTTCGCATAGCCGAATTTAAAACCTCAAAATCAGCCGGATGTGTTCTGAACTGGAATTTAGTAGCTGCCATCTTTAATCTCCTTCTTGAACTGGCAAGTCCATTATATAGTCGCCATATTTGGCTACTTCTAGCCTAGCCCCAGGGGGAACAACGATAGTGGTAACTCTCTGCTCGATTATAGCCGGGCCTTCTACTATATTTCCATACCGCATAGCGTCCCCATCATAGATAGATGTTGAAACAAACCCCCTGCTTTCCTCAAAGAAAACATCTCTTTTACCCTTCAAGTGCTGGCTTGCGTCCGCACTCTCAAAAGCTTGCTCCTTGCGAGCTGGTTTTACAACCCTGCCAGAGGCTACCAACCTCAGGTTTATTATCTCAGTTTCCACCACATCCCGATAAGCATACAAAGCTTCATGTTTCTGGTGGAACTCTTGAACTACCTTATCCATTTTCTTGCTGTTTAGGGTGCCTTCAGGAACAGGCACCTCAACCTCATGAAATTGGCCTTTATATCTCATATCCATTGCCCTGTTAAAGTATCTATCCTCTACTGAGATTCGTTCTCTATCTAGTGTCTCATTAGCTACTCGTTCCATGTCTCGGTAGGCATCATTTAGCATATCGTAATCTACTGTATTGGTTCTAGCCACTATTGTTCTTACAAAGTCATGCCTGATGTCTGATATGATACTCCCTAGGGCACAGAAAACAGAGGAGTTCGAGGGGATCATTATCCGACCAATACCCAGACTTTTTGCTAAACTGGCAGCATGCATTGGGCCTGCTCCCCCAGCAGCTACCATAACGTATTTTCTGGGGTCTTCGCCACGCCGCACTGAAACCGCTGATATCCCATCGACCATATTGTGGTCTATTATTTTCACTATAGACCTAGCTGCCTCGACTACGTCCATACGTAGTGGGTCAGCAATCCTCTCTTTGATTGCCTTCCGGGAAAGCTCTGGGTTGAGTTTTATTTCCCCACCTAGGAAAAAGTTGGGATTCAAGTATCCTAGCACTAAGTCTGCATCCGTACACGTGGGCTCTTTCCCCCCTTTATCGTAGCAGGCAGGTCCTGGGTCAGCAGCGGCACTCTGGGGACCAACGTGTAGTGCTCCCTTATCATCCAGCCATGCTATGCTACCACCGCCAGCACCAATAGTATGAACATCTATCAGAGGTAGCCGTATATGGTAAACATCGGCTACTGCCACTTCGCTGGCCATCCATGGCTTCCCTTCCTTGATTAGGGTAACGTCAAAGCTGGTTCCACCTATATCAATAGTTATAAGGTTATCAAGATTGTAGGGTTGGCAGAGGAAAATCCCCGCTGCTGGGGCGCAGGCCGGACCAGAGAGCACAGTCCTAACTGCTTGCTCCATTGCGATTTCTGGAGAGATAACACCAGCATTTGATTGGGTAATGAGTAGCTCTCGAGTATAGCCAAATTCCTTCAAGGTCTTAACCAGGTGTTTTATGTATTTGGATAAAACCGGTCCAACGTAGGCATTAAGTACAGTGGTGCTCGTGCGCCAGTACTCTCGAATCTCAGGTGAAATATCACATGAAGCGCAGACATATGCATCCGGAAGATTCTCCCGACAAATTTCAGCCGCCCGTTTTTCATGCGCTGGATTTCTGAAGGACCAAAGGAAGCATATTGCCAGCGCTTCAATCCCCTGTTCTTTAAGATATGTAGCCGCTTTCTGAACCTCATCCTCATTCAGAGGAGTGACCACTTCACCATTCCACTTCACCCGTCCTTCAATTCCTATCCTTAGATATCTTGGGACCAGCGGTTTAGGTGCTGGAATTGCATAGTTATACTGGTTCTCTCTCCTACCTTCGCGTATTTCAAGCGTATCTTTGAATCCCTTCGTAGTTACTAATCCTGTCTTTGCCCCCGTCCAGGTGAGGATAGTATTGGTGCTGACTGTGGTACCGTGACATATACGAAGCACATCGGGCAAGAATTCTTCTAGGCTTCCCTTCAGTTTGCCCGCTACTTTTGTCAAAGCATCTATCACGGCAATAGATGGATCAGATGGCGTCGAAGACGTTTTCACCACTGTCACATTGCCTTCTTTATCAATACAAACAAGGTCGGTGAATGTTCCCCCCACGTCTACACCAACTACAAACTCCATTCTCCATCCCCTTTCTTTTGATTGTGATTACTCCTGATACCATATAGCACAATCACTTGCACTCAAAGTCAACGAAAAATCTTCCCTAACATAGCGCTTATGAATGGTGACTCATGCAGGTACCGTGGCTTTAACCCGTTTCTTCGCTAATTCCTCGGTGAGCTTATTGATGTCCCCAAACTTTAAGGCCCCGCTTGGACAGGCTCTCACACAGGCAGGCTTTAAACCTTTGTCCACAAGATGAGCACACAGGGTACACTTCTCGACTAAATTAGTTTCTGGGTTGAATTGGGGTGCCCCAAAGGGACACGCCTCGATGCATGCCTTGCAACCGGTACACAGCTTCGGGTCTATCAGGACAATCCCATCTGCTCGTTGACTTATGGCTCCCTCAGGGCAGGCAGGAATACAAGGAGGATTGCCACAATGCATACATCGTATATTCTTGAAGGTTAAAACCAGCTTGCCGCCTTTTTGCTGAGGTCCAACGGTGACTGTATATATCCACTTAGGACCCACAGGGAGATTATGTTCAAGCTTGCAAGCAACCTGGCAGGAATTATGTCCCATGCATAGGTCCTTATCATATATGATAGCGTATTTGCGCACGAGTTATTCCTCCTCTGCTTTGTAAATTTTGCACATTAGCCCCGTCAATGGGGGAGTCCCGGCTATCGGGTCAACCGGCTTATTAGGTGTTATCATATTGATGTTTACTTCTGACTGTCCATGGTCTGGGCCTGGCTTCTCCGGATACCACCAGTGCGACAGGCACTGAACCACCTTGGGATGTATACCCCTGGTAAGTCTAGCTCTGCTCTTAACCCGGCCACTCAATCCATAAGGCATCTCTACCCAGACCCAGTCGCCATCCTTAATGTCTAGCTCGCTTGCGGCATCCGGGTGGATCTCCATATCGGGGTCGGGAGCCAGCTCACGAAGCCAAGGGATATTTCGTCCCATGGAATGCATGTAACCTATCTTTACCCCACAGGTAATCAAAATGAAGGGGTATTCTTTGGCTAGTTCTGGATTGCTTACTAGGCTATATGGGGATTCTACGTAGTTGGGCAACGGGTCATAGCCATGTTTCTTGAATGTCTCAGAATACAGCTCAACTTTACCAGTAGGGGTGAGGAAACCAGTTTCCTCATACTTTTTATATTGTATAGGAATTTCAATAATGTGTTGCTTCTTGAAGTCTTTCCAGTTCGTGCCTATACCTTTTAATCGGATTTCGTAAGTTTCTTCCATGGTCTTAACCGGGAAGGCATTATACGTTGCCCCCATTCTGTTAAGTATCTCAAACATGATCCACGTTTCATCCTTGCACTCACCCACGGGTTCTATTGCCGCTTGCCGACAAGCTATAAGGTTGGTATAGCATGATTCAATGTCGTCGGTCTCTATCCAAGCAGCTGCTGGTAGCAGTATATCTGCGTAATAAGCAGTTGTCGTTTTGAAGAATTCAGTAACTACCAGAAAATCTACTCTCTTCAGTGCCTCTATATTCCTTCTTGAGTCAGGGATACACAATAGTATATCGTTGCTGATGAACCATGCCTTGATCGGATAAGGCTTATCGGTAATTATGGCATCAATCACACTGGGAGTATGAGGAGTGCCGAGGGGTGCCTTTGGGCCGGACAGAAGAGGATATCTGTCTGCCCCTATTCTCGACTCCTCCACCTCCCAGGGCATCCGGTTCTCAGGGAACCATAGGTAAACATGACCTATAAAACCGGGGGGGAAAGTATCAAAAACGCTGCCACCTTTAACATCTATATTCCCAGTAAGGGCTCTCAAACAAGCCACTGCTCGTATAGTTTGAGTCGAATTGGACAGCATTTCAAGGCTGGCACGTTGGTATAGACAAGCTGGTTTGATTGTGCCATACCACCTGGCTGCCTTGATAATGTCGTCCTTATTTAGCCAGGTTATCTCGGCCATCTTCTCTGGGGGATACTCTTGCACCCGCTCTTTAAGCTCCTCAAAGCCAATACACCACTTATCAACAAACTCCTTATCATAGAGTTCCTCATTTATAATAACGTTCAGCATCGCCATAGCCAAAGCACCATCTGTGCCTGGTCTGACCTGCAGCCACAGGTCAGCTTTGGATGCCATAGGTGTAAACCGGGGGTCAACAACAACGGCTTTGGCACCTCTAGCCCTCGCCTGCATAAACAGTCTACCCCAGGTTGGGTGAGAATATGCTGGGTGACCACCCCAGACGATGACACAGTTGGTGTTTTTGACATCAGACCCCATTTCCCAGCCGATGAAGCTCCCGTAGGTATAGCGCTCAGCTATGGTAAACGGCCCAAAACAGTATGGATTGTCAGTCCATCCTACATTAGGACTGCCCAGCGAATTTGCCACACCATACCAGGCACGCATAGTTTTGCTGGGCTTACCACCTACAGAACATACAATAGAGTTAGGTCCGTACTCCTCTATGTATCCCTTGAGCTTGGTGGTTATGGTATCCAGTGCTTCATCCCATGAAATCCTCTCAAATTTACCCTCTCCCCTTTCACCTACCCTCTTCATAGGATATATGATACGGTCAGGATGGTATACAAGTTGTTTAATGGATAAGCCTTTGGGACACATAATCCCCTGATTCAGTGGGTAGTCGGGGTCTCCTTCAACCTTAATCAGTTTCCCATCTTTAACATGGGCAAGCACTCCACAAGCAACGTGACAGTCCTTACAAACTGTTCTAACTACCTTCTCTTCAGGTAGCCCAGTTCTGGCCCCTTTCTTTGGCATAACTTCACCTCCTTAAATATAATAGGGTGCATTATATCACAAGGGGTTCATCTAGTCAAATACCGAACGCAGCCCAATACCCTTCGTGGATAGCATCGTAAATCGTGCGTGGCTCCACACAGTCACCAACTGCGTAAATTTCAAGGGTTGGTATCTGCCAAAGCTCATCAAATAGCTTTCTATTCGGTGCAAAACCAGCGGCTAAAACCACATTATCACCCTTAAGCTCAATCTTTTTCCCAAATCTATCGTAAACAACTACGCTGCTATCAGTAACCTCAACCAAATGGACACTGGTTCTTATCGTAACATCTTGCTTGGATAACCGCTTGAAAAAGGCAATATGCTCAGCCTGATTAAAGTCTCGAGCTATTGCATCTCCTCTCGTGGTAATGGTTACCTTCTTTCCCTGCTCGGCCAAGAATAAGGCAACATCGCAACCAATCCTTCCACCACCGACCACAATTACATTCTTACCTATTTTGGCTCCACGAAGGACGTCCAAAGCACTAACTACAGATGGTTTGTCTAACCCTGAAGCATCATGAGCCTGAGGGACACCCCCCGTAGCCACTATAACTGCGTCAAACTTGCCATCTTTAATAGTCTGACTGGTAGCTTCCCTATTGACGACTTTGACGCCTGTCTTCTTAACCTGGGTAGATAAGTAGTCAATGAGCCTCCTTATATCCGCTTTAAACTCAGGAGTCGATGCCTCTATAAGCATGCCGCCTAATTTCCTCTTCTCAAACAAGGTAACATCATGACCTCTGAGAGCTGCCACTCTGGCAGCCTCCATCCCTGCTGGCCCGCCACCAACCACTGCTACCTTCTTTGGCTTAGCTGATGGGGTAATCCTGAACTGCTCTTCTTTACCTACAGCTACATTTACCGCACAGTTTACTGAACCTATCATAACACCCCTAGTAACACAATCCAGGCAGCGAATGCAAGGGCGAATATCCTCAGGGCGCCCCTCCTGGGCTTTTATCGGGAAATAGGAGTCGGCAATAAACGGTCGGCCAAAGCTAACAAAGTCTGCTTTCCCCTCCTTCAGTATCTGCTCCGCTAGTTCCGGGGTGGTGATTGACCCTGAGGCAATAACCGGGATATTAATCAGCTTCTTGATTTCCTCCGCAGCCCAGACATTATTAGCCAGGGGTCCATACATCGGGGCGTGTTCATGGTCAATAACATGGTGAGTTCCACCTGAGACATGGATACAATTTACCCCAGCCTTCTCCAGCGCTTTGCACAGCACCTTAGTATCTTCAATAGTGATGCCGCCCTCTTCATAATCAGTACAAGTTACCCTGACTAAAATGGGATAGTCAGGCCCTACTTTCTTGCGTATATCGGCGATAATCTCAAGCACAATTCGGTTTCTATTCTCACGGCTGCCACCGTATATATCGTTACGCCTGTTACGAACTGAAGAGAGGAAATTGGTAAGCAGATAACCGTGTCCACAATGAACTTCAACCGAATCAAAATCACATTCCTTAGCCCTTAGCGCCGCATCACCAAATTGCTTCACAATCTCCTGAATTTCTTTGATAGTGAGCTCTTCGGGTGGAGGAGCACCGGGTGGGATTTCCTCCCAAGGAACAGCAGATGGCCCCTTTATGGGTGCTACCCCGGGGAATCTCTGAATGCCAGCATGTTCTAGCTGTACACATGATTTGGCACCATTTGCCTTTATGGTTGCCGCTAACCACTGCATCCCGGCGCGAAAGTCATTAGTGCTCAAACCCATCTCACATTCAGACTCTTTGCTCGCCTCATCGCCAATATAGACGCAGTCTATGGTAACTAGACCGGCACCCCCTTTAGCAGCGTCGGCGTAATGCCTTATTACGCGGTCGGTAACACCTCCGTCAATAGCACCATATGAGGTCTGGATACATGCCTTTATCAGGCGATTTTTAACCCACAAATTCCCAATATAGCCAGGTCCAAAAAGCTTGGGGAACATCAGACTTAATGGTTTTCTTTGTAGCATTTCATTCCTCCCTTATCGGTATTTCCTTTTCCCAGTCAGCAGGAGCTGCATATATACTTTTTCAGCAAACCCCGACCCCAACCTCAGTCCCCTCTCTGGCCATGGTTTTGAAGTTTTTCTTGAATATATTCTCAGCAGACTTATCTACCTCTGAAAATGGAACAGGTTGTGTAACGCCTAACTTCACCTTCTTGCCACCTGTACAGATGCTTTATTGCATAGTTACCATCGGTATTTCTGGATTCTTAAAATAGAACACACTATATCACAGGCCA
>Ga0315296_10001526_pt1 | contig 20229 bp, 20 predicted proteins | sample YL17G14_18_MG_FD_203921 | JGI IMG/M metagenome (GOLD analysis project Ga0315296, IMG submission 203921) | Sediment microbial communities from Yellowstone Lake, YNP, Wyoming, USA - YL17G14_18 | ecosystem: Environmental > Aquatic > Freshwater > Lake > Sediment | place: USA: Wyoming | collected...
CCGCAACACGTTCGTTATCTCCTGTTAGGAGTATAACCTCCTTGATTCCCATCCTCTTGAGCTCTCGTAGCGAATCGGATACCCCGCTTCGGATCACATCTGCGACTGCCACTATTCCCATCAACTTCGTATCCAACGCGACGAGGAGTACAGTTTTGCCCTCCTTCTCAAATCTCCGCAGTCTCTGGATAGCATCATTTTGTCTGAAATCTACGCCTTCGGAATCGAGGAGTTCCATGTTCCCAACGGTCACATTGCTTCCTCTGATCTTGCAGGTGACTCCCATTCCGGGATGTGCCTCGAAGCCTTCGGCTGCTTCAAGCTGTAAGTTACGCGATTCCGCTTCATCCAGGAGAGCAGATGCTAGAGGATGCTCCGAGTATCGTTCTGCGGACGCTGCCAAGCGGATTAGCTCTGTCTCGTTGATCTCCGCCAGGGTGACAGTGTCGGTGACGCGCGGCCTTCCCAATGTGAGTGTACCTGTCTTGTCGACTATGACTGTGTCAACCTTCGCTAACCTTTCGAGGAACAATCCTCCCTTGATCAATATTCCTTTCTTAGCTGAGCTTCCTACACTAGCTACAACTGCAAGTGGAGTCGCAAGCGCAACGGCGCATGGACAAGCCACAACCAAAACCGCAATCGCATAGGTTGGAATCCCTGTCACAACGAAAGTGACCAAAGAAGCAATCAGTAGGATGGGAAGGTAGTAGCTGCTGTATCTATCAGCGAATTTCTGGATTGGAGCCTTCGAGGCTTCCGCCTCTTCAACCATCGCTATTATCCTTCCAAGCGTCGCGTCCTGACCTACACGTGTAACGTCTACCTCAAGCATACCCAGTTGATTGATTGTACCTGCAAACACAATATCTCCCGCATTCTTTTCAGTGGGGATCGACTCGCCAGTTATGGGCGATTGATCAACAGAACTTCTGCCTCGGAGGATAGCTCCGTCGGCGGGGATTCTTTCGCCTGGCCGGACCAGCACCAAATCTCCCACCTTGAGCTCATCGACTGAAATCTCGACCTCCTTGTCGCCCTTTCTCACTCGAGCCGTCTTCGGAACTAGTTTAATCAGCTCGTCTATCGCCTGATGCGATTTCCTAACAGTATATCCTTCTACGAAATGCGCAATACTCATGAAGAAGACTATCAGCAGTGCTGCTGAGAATTCACGAATTGATAACGCAGCAACTATCCCAACAGTCATGAGGAGATCAGCGGTTATACGCTTGGAACGTATGCCTTCGACGGCTTCCCTGAATCGGGGGAATCCACCTACCAATGTCGCAACGATGAGAATTGGAAGTGGTATCTCCGCCAGTTCAAGCAGCCCGAGGCGTTCAAGGGCTAATTCGAGGATCACAAGTATGGCAATCGACGAAGTGAAAGCCAGTATAGCTGTTTCGTAGAGTCGCAGCGCTGAGATGCCATCTCTCTTGCCCTTCACTTTATAACCTAACGTCTGGATTCTTCTCGATATTTCATCAGGTGTGAGCTTTTCAGCATCGTAGGTTACTAAAAGCTTCTCGCTAGTCGGGAGCACCTTTAGTTCCTTTATGCCCGCCACGGAGGCGAGAGTCTTCTCTATCGAAACTGCGCACTCAACGCAGCATAGACCTTCCACTTCGATCTCTGTTTTGGCGATCCTCTCGTCACTCTTCATAGTGGACACATCTGGCTATATCTGAGTGAACCTTGGAGATGATGCGGTCCGACATGGTCAGAAGCTTCCTCATCTCCTGATCCCGAATTCTATAGCGTACATTCTTTCCATCCCTGCGATTAGCGACGACTCCACACCCTATCAAGCACTTCAGGTGGTTCGAAACATTGGATTGACTCAGCCCGGTTTCTTTGACGATCTCGCTAACGCATCTTTCGGAATCAACCAGGCTCGCCAGAATAGCCAGTCTAGTCGAATCTGCGAGTCCCCTGAAGAACTTGGCCTTGATCTGAAGTGCAGAGATCATATCATTGAATGATGATATGATGATATTTTAATCTTGCTTCCATTCAGCCCTAGCTGCAGAATTGGAAGACAGCAGCGGTTCAATGTAGTTCGGATAAGGACCTTCCCATCGACATGGGCTGTTTAGTTGTCACAATTATACAGCCAAGACTCCAGTGTCGCTCAGCACAGAGTGATAGAAGGCGGATCTCAATAGCTTTAATGCAATGAACGGCCGGCCGCCGTACCAGACTTTAGGAAATCCGCAAGCTTAGACTCCAAGCACGGCACACCGCTAACGCAATCTACCGATCACCTGAAAAGCCTTTGCGCCAAACACACTACGTATCACACGGAGAGAACATCTATGAGTGAAGTGACTGTCATATGCCCAAAGTGTGGCGAAAAACTACAGATCACGTTGACTCCAATGACAGAGCGCCCTTCCGACAAGAGGCCAGTGAAGACAGAAAAACAAGTCCAAGCCGAGACTATACCTGAACCGAAAGCAGAGTTGAAAGTTGAAGCTATCGATTGGAAGCCTTGGAGGAATGGAACAGGTGAGTCGGTGAATATGTTGGAAGCAATGGAGCTTTTCACAGAGATTCAAAAGGCTGGTGGACAGCTAGAGCATGGCGGCTACAGATACTGGATATTCGGGAAGAACAGGGACATGATTGCGAGAAAGAAGAAAGGAGATTGATTCTGCCGGAGAGAATCGACCAGGGAAGCGCGCGCTAACCCGCTGAGAGAAGTGAAACGCATAAAGGGAAAGAATCTAGCAGTAAGGGTGATAGACTATGCCTTTTGCAGGTGACCCGAGCCGAAGCGAACCTCTTAAGACTAGGAAAGGATTGGTGCTGCACTATGACGGTAACGATCAATGGAAGGTTGACTATCCAGAAGATGAATCTACAAGAAAAGACAAGAGAATAGGAGGAGCTACAACCATCAAGGTGATGGCCCTCATCTACTATCTCGCAAGGGGTCATACGATTTCAGAAGCAGATCGTCTAGCGTTTGAGTAACCTTGCAGCGGTCGCTAGTATGGATTGACGCGGAAAACTACGCAAGAAAAGGAATTTCGTGAACCCACGTCATTCCTGATGTTTTCCTTTCCTGCACCCTGAGCTGAGAAGCACACGCAACGTAAGTGAAATGACCGTGAAGGAATCGGAAAAAGAAGAATATGTGAAATGGTACAGGCTTGCAGAGAAAGCAATCGGTAACCTTGTTCAGCATCCTAGAGAAGACGCGGAGATTCTCAAATGGGTATCTCGGGAGGGCTGGCTTCTCGTTCCTACTCATCTGGAAAAAGATAAGGAAAAGTTGAAGCAAGCCCCACATCCCCACATATTCTTCTTCTTCGATAATGGCCACATACGTATGGGACTTACCTGCAACAGTCAGGAAAGTATTAGGAAGATGAGAAACATACTTCACAAATTTCACACGCAGGAAAGAGCTGAGTTTCTTGATCGCCTAAGGCAACTTGACAACGACTTTGCTACAGCCGTATTGTCCAAAGAAAAACCCCATCATCATCTCCAGACACCAGAGTATCACGAAGTGTTCAAGATACAGACCAACAAGATCAATGACCGGTCAATCAATAGACTCTTTCAATGCGTGGATGAGATTAGGGAAGAAGGACGCACAAAGAAGGCAATAGAGAACAGCAAGCGTATCAAAATCTTTCCTATGCTTGACCTCGCTTGGACGCGGGCAAGGAAGAATGAAGAACACTTCCTGAAGAAGATGAGTCAGTTGAAGCCTCTGTACGAGATATGCCTCAAGATAAGGACAGATTCGCAGATAGGCCTGGAAACAAAGAAACGGAAGAAAACCGTGTCGATTGTCAAGACATGCCCCAAATGCGGAGTTCAAGAGTCCAAGTCTATGTTCTGCCCGAGGTGTGGACTCTACCTGTCACCGAAAGAAGTGACCCAAGACGAACTTGAGAGGATTATGAAGAGACAGTGATTGTTTAGGCAGACAGTGTCACCAAGATTAGGGCAATATGCATTTCGCCCCAATTCAAGCAGTGTTCTATCCAGCAACATGTGTCCCTTTCTTTAGGTCGCGGAAGTATATGTCTGCTGGATAGAGATAACGTATCCTTTGATGAGGCCGCTGATAGTTCCAGTATTTGATGAATTCTTGATGAGTCTTGAACATCCATGCTTCTTGGTAGTAGGCCTTATGGAAGGCTTCGATCGCGCGCGGTATAGCTCGCAAGCTCTTCTTGGGTTCCTTTCTTGCCTTTGGCTTGTAGGCTCTTCCTCGCTTCGGCCGGCCGTATTCGTTTGTGCGCTGATAGCGCACGCATCGACACATATGCAAGGAGAACTAGTCATCACAGAGTTGTTCAGTTGATCTGCTATGAGTTAACCCGAGTTCCGAGTTGTTCAAACCACCTGTTCAGAGAACCTTGTAGGATTCACAGTTTTCGCAGTATTCTTCCCCAAGGCGGTAGGGGAGTTTCATTCCGGTCTTCAATCGACCGCACTTGGGGCATGTCTGCAGTCCAACAGGATAGGTATGCCCAACGGAACAACGCCAGACCTCTTCGCCTGTAGATCGATCCATATGAAGGGGAACATGATCATCTCGGTGATATTTCATACACTTGGGGCAAAGTGGCAATCCAGACAACCTATGAATAGCGGGCAGAGCGACCTATTGAGTTTTACCGTTGAAGAAAGAGGGTCCTGCAGAAGTCAAAGACATTTCGGACAAGCTGGGCTAACGCATTGAGAGTGTGCCCAGATGATCGGCCGGCCGGCCACGTGGAACTCAGAAACCTTCGATGCCTTGTAGCTACAGAACCATTATAAGTCGCCGAACTTGAGAACGCTTAGGGGATATGGATGCTTTTCATAACCCTAGGTAGGTTTAGAAAAAAGCCTACAAAGGAAATGCTTGCGGAGATGCGGAGGCTCTTTGAACAGCCAGTCGAGGGAGGCAAGATCTTGGGCTACTACTGGACGCTTGGCAGGTACGATGGAGTCGTCATATCCGAATGCCCGGATGAGAAGACTCATATGAAGATCATGCTAGGATTCGCAGACTTTGTTTCAACTGAAACCCTCGTCGCGGTATCGGCTGAAGAGGCCGGCAAGCTTGTAGAGTAGCTCTTGAAAACCTTGAGAACTTGACAACCCCTCTTTTTTTTTCGCGATTAGATGGATGACAACAACGCTATCTCAAAATTATCTAGTTTTCATATAACATCCACGTGGAACCCAAAACCACGGCCGGCCTTATCCATATCCCCTCATCAATGGTGCGCACACACAGTTTTACTGTTCCTGACGGTTCAAATTCAACCGGCCGCTTTTTCGAGTGTTTGTTCAAGGTGCGGGGGGGTGGGATTCGCGCACCAGTTTACCAGTACATATAAGCTAGCGCACGATCCTGGATCTCATTCTTCAACGTGCGCTTCAAGTCAATCCAGTTGTACGGTTCAAAATTCGCCAATCAAGATATTCTTGGATCTGAATATGCGTTTGGTTGCGTCATCTCATAGATACTCTTTCCTTCACCAAAATATGCTTCGTAGATGTGCTGGTACGTGGCATCACATATCTCATGATATAGATCGGGGGTGAACCTGGGTGGAAGTTGGTCGAGCATCTGTTCGATGCATAAGCGTACTGCAGCACGAGACTGCTGTTTCTTGCGCCAATCGAGCACTAGCTTCTCTTTCTTCAGGGTCTGCAGCAATTCCATGGCTACGTTTTTGACCTGTTGCTCGTCTTTCTTTGTCAGTTTGACTTTCGGTTTAAGGAGAATGTCGAAGACAGCCAGCTCCTCTTCAGAGAGGTTCTCTGATATGCTTCGCTTCTCCTCTTCCTGCAACTTCTGTGTGAATTCCAACAGTTGCTTGAAGAATTCTTCGACGTTCATGCTTCCGGCGTTGTAGTCGTCAATCATTTTCTGGAATCTCTCTAGGAGATCCAAGCGAGAACGGTTCAGTTGCACCATCATTTGGAGCCTGTCACTAATCAATGCTCGCAATCTCTCCACTTGCATCCGTTTCTTCCTGCGTTCGAAGTCTTTCCTGAGGGCTTCGAAATTGATCTTGCTCAGATCAAAAGGCTGGCGTTGCGTCTTGAGGTAGTCTTTGGCGAAGACTGATCTGTCTAACAGTTCTTCAATCTCTGCCTTGATGTCAGAGATGTCTGCCTGTGGGGTCAGAGAGCGAATTTTGGCCAATATGACCGCAAGCGACACGCATATTGGCATAGAGTCTTTGACTGCTGGATCTGGTTTGATTGCCCTGAATAGTCTCGTTACCACTTGCACGTGAGTCGCATACCTGCCTTTGGTGTCGTCGTTGACCAGAATTGCCTCAACAGCATCGTCCAGATACTTAACTCGCTCGAAACCATCTGCCTTGGTCAGCTTGTCAAGATCTATCCCCTGTTGTGTACAGAACGTCGTTGCTTCGTTGATAGCCTTCTTAAGTAGCTCTACGAGCTCCGTTTTGTTCTTGACTGGAGTTTCGTCTCTTCCTGTTTGAGGAGCATAGATTGCCAGAGCTTTTTGGAGGTCGCGAAATACTCCGAGATAGTCGACAATCAGTCCGTTCGTCTTGTCTTTGAATACTCGGTTTGCCCTGGCGATGGTCTGCATTAGGGTGTGGTTTCGCATTGGCTTGTCGAGGTAGATCGTTGAGCAGCACGGTACGTCGAATCCTGTCATCCACATTGCGCAGACAAATACGATTCTGAATGGATCTTTCGGGTCCTTGAACTTGTCGTCGAGTTTTTCCTTGACCATTCTTCTACGGTGTGGTGCAATGTCGACTCCTTTTTTCTTCATCTCTTCGACTTCGTTTTGTGATTGGGATACTACCACGGCCATGTCGGTCCTCTGCATGAGTTGGATAGTTCTTTTCAGCTCCGATCTCGTCCCTTGGTCTGCTGACTTCAGCTTGGATTTAAGATCGCCTAGATGTGCCCCCCAATACTTCTGCACCTTGTCATACATCTTGACTGCTGTGGCTTTGTCGATGGAGACCACCATGGCCTTGCCTTGGTAACCTCGACTGACGAAGTGCAATACGATGTCTTTCGCTATCTTCTCTAGGCGGTGATTTCTGGTGATCAGATGGTATTCTCTGGCAAACTCCCGAGCCACCTTCGCTTCCTGCTTTTCATCTAGTTCAGCGTCCTCGAGGAGTCGAGTCATCTCTTCCTTGAAGTCCTTGTTGGTTAGCTGTAGTTCTGGAATACGATTCTCGTAGTACAGTGGGACAGTGGCCCTGTCCTCTACTGATTGCTGGAAGTTGTAAATGCTCACGTAGTCGCCGAAAACTTCGCGGGTCTTTTCTTCTCCCACCATGAGTGGTGTTCCGGTGAAAGCGATGAAAGCGGCGTTGGGGATGGCGCTTCGCATGTTCAGAGCGAAAGTGTCGTATTGGGTGCGGTGCGCCTCATCGGTAATCACGATTATGTCTGATCTGTCAGAAAGCTTGGGGTATTCCTGTCCTTTTTCGGTCCTGAACTTTTGTATTAGCGTAAAGATGTACCGATGATCTTCTTGCAGCATGCGCTTCAGGTCTTGGCCGTCTTGGGCCTGGGCCTGCACTTCGGTCACTACGCCGGTGTTGACGAAGTTGTCGTAAATCTGACCATCGAGTTCTTGACGATCCGTTACAATGACGAATGTCCAGTGACCTGGAATCTTCCTCAGGACTTTCTGAGCGAAGAATATCATCGAGATGCTCTTGCCGCTACCCTGAGTATGCCAGAAGACCCCTAGCCGGCCTTGTCTACTCTTGATCTGCTTTAGAGCCTTAATCGTATTGTTGACGCCCAAGAGTTGGTGATTCTTCGCCAGCAGCTTAATGAGCCCACCTTTTTCCTCGCTGAATAACGTGAAGTTCTCCACCAGGTCAAGCAGTTTTGCCGTGTCGCATGTTCCTCGGATCATTGTTTCGAGAGACACAATTCCTTGCTCCCCTTCGCTGTTGATGCGCTTCCACTCAGCGAAGTGCTCCCACTCTGCTGTCACGCTGCCAATCTTGCTCTGGCTGCCGTTGGAGAGTATTATGATGCCATTGTACCAGAACAGGTGCGGAATCGCGGATTTGTAGTCTCGAAGGTTCTGATCATAGGCATTCTCCAGCGCCTTATGCGAAGCTTTGAGTTCGATCGCTACGAGCGGTAATCCGTTGACGAAACCCACCATGTCTAGTCGTCGCTTGTACATCTCTCCAATGACCCAGAACTGCGACGCCAAGAAGAAATCGTTGTTTGCAGGATTATTCCAATCGATGACTCTGACTTTTTCCGTGACCTCTTCTCCATCAGCAGCCTTGAATGTGGCTTTCACTCCATCCTTCAGGAGTCTGGTTATCTCTCGGTTCGCTGCCACCATGCTCATCTTGCTGCGGTCACGGACCAATTCCTCAATGGCTATATTGATTGCTTCCGAGGGTAGACCGGGATTGAGCTTCTTCAGAGCTGGCTCTAGCCGTTGAATGAGAACAACTTCCGACGCATTTTCCCGCCCCAGTGTTCCACGAGATCCATAAGTCTCGTAGTAGCAGTTGGCAGTCTGCCATCCTAGCTTGCCAAACAACGCCCTAGTCGGGCGTTCAATCAGAAGATCTTCGGAATAGCCAGCCGCTGAAGTCATGCGACTTCTTTTCCCTCGTCGATGTCTAGCTTGCTTACGTCCACATCGCCGGAGATCAGTCTTGGCAACAACGAGTCACGAGTGCGATGAAGGACCATGTTCTCCTTTGCGAGTCTGAACAGTAGTGCAAGCATTGGGTCCACAGTCTTGTCAAAAGCATCAACAACCTCGCTTGACGGAATCAGGATTGGGAGGCTTCTTACACTGGACTGATTGATCCCGGGTTGCGCCGCATTTGCATTCAGATTACGAATGCTTTGTGTCATATCTGGCTTATCGAGCCAGAAGTAGAGATATGTTTGGCTCACTCTTTCATTGGTCCGAAGGATAAAGACGTGTTCGTTAATGCAACATTCATCATGAGGAAAGCCATCGCGAAAGTGAGTCTTCCTTCCAATCTGTGCGCCGTCCTTATAGAGTAACACATCACCGCTCTTGACGTGTCCATGTCGCATGTTCTCAAAGAACTTGCGGCTCACGTACTTCTCTTTTGAGAAATCGTATTTTCCTAGTCCGAGAATGTTTTCCGCGCCAACGCTAGGCACATCTCCTCTAAGATCAACGCCTCCTTTAGGACGTGATCCGGACTCTAGGACTTTGAGTGCATCACTAAGCGTGCCTACTTCCCAGTCCTCTGGTATGTGACCAATTGGGGAATCCACTGTCTTGACCTTCTCGTGACCGAGGAAGCGGAAGCGGACAAACCATTCATTGTAGATGGCCTGCGCCATCTCCTCCAGAATCTTGATCCGACGCAGATTGCTCTCCATCAGATCATCATATGCAGAGAGAATCGCACCAATCTTGCGCTGGACAAGCAATGAAGGAAGATAGATTTCCATTTTCTTCAGTTCGCCCATGCTCATTCTGACTTGGTTGGCGGAGCCTCTTGCATGACTTATCATGTATTCACGAAATGGTGATGAACATCCAAGATAGTACAGGTATCTTTTGTCAAGCAAATCACTTGAAGGCCTGATAACCACTGCATTCTGATTTAGAAGCGCACCGTGTGCGGAGGCTGGAACCTTTGCAGCTCTTCCAACTACGGACGCAGGTTGCGTGGGATGTGAACCTACAGTTGCGATTATCAAATCGTCTTTTTTTAGAATGTGTTTTTTGTATCTTTCTAGGCTCTTCGCTGGCAAATACTTGCATCCTTCAAGATTTATGGCTCCGTTGGAGATATCACTGACTCGCACAACAGGCACTCCGGACTCGACATATTCGGTTTGATTCCAAGCTCCCCCATTGGTGAACTCGGCCACTTCCCCGAGTCTTCTGACTGTCCCCTCCTTCATTCAACGGAACTCTCCAGAAGCTTTCCAACGTTCTCCGCGATCTGCGCCTCCAGTTCAAGAGCTTCCCTATTGAGCCTCTCCAGTTCTTCGCTCAGCTCTCCAAGAGTCTGCGTGAAATTAGAATCCTCTGTATCTTGCGACAATACGCCGACATATCGCCCAGGGTTCAGGCTCCAGCTCTGTTTTTCTATGTCGTGGATAGTTGCGACTCTGCAAAGACCTGGCACATCTCTGTATCTATCACTCGAGAAATGCTTTGCCATCAGTGGTCCACTGCCACGTTCTGTCTCCGGATGCTCTTCTCGGTACAAACGCACTATGTTAGCCAAGAACTCGAGCTGCTCAGGAGTGAAGTCACGGTGGGAGCGATCAATCTGTCGGTAGATGGGTCTAGCGTCAATGAAAAGTACCTTGTCTTTACGGCTTGTATTGACTTTCGTCTTGTCAAAAAACCATAGGGTACATGGAAGGGTCACCGTGTAGAAAAAGTTGGAACTGACATTGATCATAACGTCGGTAGCCCCAGACTGGATCATTTTCTTTCGAATCTCTAGTTCCTTGCCCCTAGCATCTGCAGCTGAACTGGCCATAACGAAACCAGCTCGGCCTCTATCGTTCAAGGCATGATAGAATGCTTGAATCCAAATGTAGTTGGCATTGTCTGTGTTGGGCATGCCCAGGCCGAACCGGGGATTATTTTTGATCTTCTCCTTATCCACACCGGAGACGTTGAATGGAGGATTTGCCATCACAAAGTCGAATTTGCCAACGCTGTCGTGTAGGTCCTCATAGTATGTGTTCCCCTCGCGAATGTCACCGGACAGCCCGTGGACAGCTAGGTTCATTTTGCAGAGTCGAATGGTTTCAGCCACTTTTTCTTGGCCGTAGATGGAGATCTCAGTGTTGGGGTTCTTCTTGTGGTTCTCTACGAAGCGGGCGCTTTGGACAAACATGCCGCCCGAGCCGCATGCTGGATCATAGATAAGGCCGTGGAACGGCTCAATTACTTCGACGATGAGTTTGACTAGGCTGGTTGGGGTGAAGAATTCCCCTCCTTTCTGTCCTTCCTTCATCGCGAAGTTGCCAAGGAAGTACTCGTAGATCTTGCCAAATGCATCCCCCTCGATATCCATAGGGATTGAGCCAAGGATACGGAGCAATTCTATCAGCGTGGCGTTGTTCAAACGCTGGTACGTTTTGGGCAGGATATCTTTGAGTTCTTCATTCTCGGCCTCGATGGCTTTCATTGCGTCGTTTATCGCTTTTCCGAGATCCTCGCCTTCAGGCAGTTTCTGGAGGGTGCGGAACCTAGCCTCATTTGGCAGGTATATGACACCGCGTGCTTGATAATCGATTTTACCGATCTTGTGACGGCCGGATGACACAGTAGTAGACTTGAGTAGCTCCGCTTCAGCCAGGCTGAACTTGTGATCAGCGTAGCGAAGGAAGATTAGGCCTAGGACTGGTACAGAGAACTCTGAGGGCTTAAGGCTAGAGTTGGCCCAGAGCTGGTCAGCAGCGGCCCAAAGACGTTTCTCAATATCATTGTTCACAGACATACTATTTCACTGGACTCAAAGACATATCCTCAACACATCATCCTAGATCTGTGAGAGTGTTATTCTGTTCTCTATCTCGTCTATCTTTCGCCAGGCGTCGTAGAGCTCTTTGATCTCCTTGAAGTCCACTATCTTCAGTTGATTGCGTATCTCGTGGAACGATCCTTCAATGAGCTGTCTAGCTTTGTCTGCATACTCGTCCGTCGTTATCAGGACGGGTATACTTCTCCAGATGTCCCAAGCGTGCTTCAGCTTCGTAAGAGCCTCGAAGAAGTTGCCTCCTATTTGCACCTCGAAGGCCGCATGAGGATTTCCTTTCACAACTTTCTTCCAAGCCATATCCAGCCTGAGGTTGTCGATCGGGTACTCCTTTTCGACGACGAGCCGCTTCAGCCTCCCTATCTCGTTGAGCATTTCGATTATCTTGTCGTGATCCGGTTCTTCCACTGCTGGCAATGTGGGCTCGCGTTTCTCTTCAAGAGTAGGACCTCTCACTTGCATCTTTGAGGAGATGTTAGTCATCCACTTCTTGTCACAAGCATACACCATTGCGTTGAACTGGTCTTCTGTCAAAGTGTTCAAGGACCTGAAGATTGAGAGTCTAAGGGCCAGTTCGTCGGGTCGCAGACCCTTTGTTTTCCAGAGACTCTCAGGCAATGAATGAAGAACCGAGAACTTGAATCTATGAGGGTACAGTACACTTCTCGCCTTCTTCTCGTCTGGCCAGTAAGGTGTTGTTCCTGTGAAGCGTTCAGATTCGGCGACTCCGAAACCCACGACTCCAGCGACAGGCCTAGTGACATAGAATGCCAGACGATCTCCTTTCGCGACGCGTTGAACCACAGGCCTGAGATTTGGCGTGTCTCGTGTTGCCCAGAGATGTTCAGACTCCTTGACTGTATGGGCCCAGTTACCGACAGAGCCGGAGAGAAGCCAGAAGTTAGCCACTGTCGCTCCCTCTGGTGATACTTATCCCGCCCTTACTTTATCTAGATTTGTACCGTCGGTCTCAAGCAAGGCAGCGGGAATCATCTACCTCATCCGGGACCAAGTGCTAGGTAGGAAGCTGGGCTTCCAGAAAGCCTTCGTCGAGAAACTCAAACTCCCCGCCAAAGCGGAGGCACATCTGAAATGAGAGTTTTGTTGGTTGATGTTGACTCTCAAATGCCAAACCTAGCGTTGATGTAACTCCGGGTTTGGTGTCAAGGCCTGCGTCGATAGCCAACTCTTCCTAGACATAGGTCAACAAAAATCCTTGCTTGCTCGTATTCCTCCTGCGTAATGGGTCTTCCTTGAAGAATCTCTGGTAGCATCGATTCAGGCTTGGATAGCACGGTGATCATGCGCAGGGCGACCGTCAATGCCTCTCTTTCTTCTCTGTTCTTCTTCTGCGGGTTACTCAGTTCTTTCTCAATCATGTTCTTGGCAAGTATCAGGGTCAGGTCTCTTTCTCTTGCTCTCTCCAACAGAGGATACCACATTGGTATATTCGTCCGGACAAGGTCCGGGGGGCCCACGGCTTCTTTCTCGGTTTCATATCGAACCGCCGGTCTCTGACCCAGCTCCTCCACCAATGATCGAAGCTCATCACGCATCAAAATGATCTGGGTGCTGATCTTGGCGACGGGATCCCCGCTCTGTTGCTGCGACTTGAGGTCGATGGTATTCGAGATCGGATTGTCCACATCACTGTGATCCTGTTGAATCGATCTGATTTGCTTAACCAACTCCTCCTTGCATCGCGGGAGGCTATCCCAGTCGCCGAATTCATACTGGATAACTCGGTTTTGAGACACATCAAAAGGAATGTGTTGACTCTTTTCAATCAACAGAATGACGGGTTTTCTCGTAGCATGGCGGACCGCGAGTTCATAGAAGACATTGGGGTTATGATCCGTGAGATCCGCGACCACGAGCGAATCATCTACCAATCGTTGTATGACCTGAGATGTGATGATTCCAGGTTTCGAAATTCCGTCCGCGCGAACGACTTCTTCGTAACCACATTCCTTTGCCGCAGGTTCTATGATGTGTTTATGGACTTGGTCAGACCGACGGCGAGTAGGACTCCCTTCCTTGTCAATTGGTGCAATCACGAAACACGTTTTTTTCTTCAGTTGCTCTGACATGATCACATCTCTAAAGAACGTGACCTTTTCGTAGCAATCTACCAAGGAACCCCCGAGTTATCTCTTTTGGAATGAGTCTCATCGTCAAACTTGGGTCACACAGTGAGTCCGAGTGCTTTCTTCTCGTCGTCTGTTAGGAAGCTGAGTCGGGCCAGCTGCTCATGCACCGCCTGTCGAACCACCGCGCTTTCATCAGATCCTCTCGCATCCGCCACCTGCTTGATTAGATCCCGCACTCTCCTAGTGAATCTGACAGCTACAATTTCGGTGCGGCCGTTGTCAACTGTGGCCATACAGCAGTACACATCAGAGTACTCTTGTGCAACGCACATTTAATTGTTCTGCACGCGTGAACTGCAATCGTTCAGGCGGATATCGTTACCGTTCTACCGGCGCCTTGGCGCTGTCCCTAACGTGGGTGTGATTATGGGAAATCATGAATTTTGGCACAGCGGAATCAGGGATCCCCCTAGTGCTCTAATTGGACTTATGATGGCCGTTCCCGTTCAGGAGAAGGATCACCGCGGCCACCAGTCGCGAGAAGAACACAACCAGGTCAGAGAGTTCAAGGCCAGACGCAGATTTGAAGCGCCTGCGGCACGACAAGAGCGCAAACGGATCTTCGGCTACTACGAAGACAAAACCGGCAAAACCTTCACGAAGGCGCAAATCAAAAGATTTGTTGACCAAATCAGACAGGGCCACGTTCCAACCGACGCGATCGACAAGGACTCCTTGGTCTATCATCCTCCAGAATCGCAGAAAGACATGATTGACAGTATAGGTGAAGTCTACATTCCCAGACTCGCCTCGTATCCGGCGCTCGGCATAGGAGAAGGCGAAGTTATCCGCGACCCCAAGATCCCCTTTGAGCACCCAGTTTTGAAGTGAAAGAGCCTGACCATCAAGGTCAGACTCCACTTCTCAAAGTGATTCTGAAATGAGTGAAGAAGAAAAGATCAACGGAGAATTTGCGAAGAAAGTTCTGGACGCAGTTCTGGCATTCGCTGTGCTCGATGCAACCTGTGACAAACTGCAGGAAATCAAGATCAAAGGCAAAACGGCATGCGATAGGTTCAACCTCAACTGCGACGACTCATGCAACAACTTCGTGAAACGCTACAAGCTAGCCAGCTTCATCGAGAAGTCTCTCAAGGCCACACCTTCTGCAGTAGCTCCTGTCAAACTGGGGACTCTACCGGAACCTGTCCCTGAGATGCCCGCACCGGAGAAGCGTTGCCCGTCCTGCGGAATCAAAGCCGCGAGACCGGACAGCAAGTACTGTGACTACTGTGGTGACGAATTTTGAACGAAGACGAGAAAGCGCGTGCGGCTATGCTAGTGATGCTGGGGATTTGGGTATTCTTAGTAGCAGTCGCCATAATTCTCTACGGTCGCTCAGTTCATGGCGGGCTGTCAGTCCTACTCGGTTTTCCGACCGTACTGATGGTGAGAAATTTGGGTAAGAAAACAAAGTATCATGTGGCGAGTGAACCTCAGCCACCTCGAAGAGAGCCTACTCTCTACAGGATCGCGCAAGACATCGGCCGAGTCAAAGACATGCAAGGAATTCTAGCTCTAGTGTTCAGCGTAGCTCTAACAGGCGCAATCATCTACACTCTTGTCAAAGCTACAAGCACAGAAGCCGCGACGGGAATCATTCAGATACTCGTGCCAATCGTGACAATGATTGTCGGCTTCTACTTTGGCAAGAAGGGACGCGAAGAAGCCACACCCGGCTAAAGCCTTCCCGAAAACCCCCGGAGTTTCGCAGATTTCGTGGTGTAGCAATGAGCTTAGTCTACCGCATAGCCAGCATTGCACGCGCAAAAGTAGACGAGGTCATGGATGCGCATCTCGAGCAGCTCTCGATGATTGTCTGTGTTTTCATCTTCGCCTGGACCTACGGTTGGATTGAAGCTAACGCGATTGAGCCTTACTGGCGCTTGTACCAGGGGACCTATGGGCATCTGCCATGGTGGACCCGCCTAGTGCTATGGAATCAGTTCGGCTTCTATCAGCTGGTCTTCGCTATCCTCACACTCTCAGTCACATTCTCGTTCGGTCTCATCAAGATCCACCGCATGTTCAGGCAACAAAAACGCTACCTAGTTCTAACCGCTCTCGGCAACTTCGCTTTCAGCTGCCTCATCCTCGACGTCAGCTACTTCGTCTACCATGCGACTGAAACCTTGAAACCCGGGATCTGGACCATGTGGCCTTTCGGTGGCCTCTGGGTCGGCAAGATCTACGTTCCCTGGTGGTACTTCGTATCCGTACTCTTCATCAGCATCATGTTCTTCTTCGCTTATCGATCCGCGCTTTACAATCTGCTTCTCGAAAGAGAAGTGGAACGCAAGCTCGCAACAGAAGAACCGGAACAGCCAGAACCAGCCAGAGAAGAGTTGGCTCCTGAACCAGTGCCAGCCATCCAGGAGCCAGCTCCCCCACTTATCGAACCTTCACAACTCACACAGCCTGCACCTACTGAACCGGAGACGCAGGAAGAGATCCGCAGACGATTACTCGTCAAGAAGGCCTTGGAGAATGCCTGACTGCATCTACCATTTTCAGTATCGAGGCAAAAACATCTGCCTCAGCGCACCGAGTATCTCACCGTGCGGTGCATGTCCACGCGCCTCAACTGTCTTGAGTGGCTCGGGAGAATTCAAGCCGGCCATGAAGGGCCGACTTAAGTTCTCGATCCAAGCATCCGAACCGGTCCTAGCAGGTCTAGCCAAGGATCCACGTCTTGAAGTCATCAAGACAATTTCTCATATCGGCACTATGTATGTCACCGCGACCGAGGAGAACATCGTAGAGATGAAGATGGAGAACGAAGACAAGCTGGTCACATTCGCTAAAGCAATTCCGTTCCGCAGTGTGAGATAGGTTGACCCATGGAATTTGCAGACGCCTCGGAGTCACCCGCCTCTGGAGTCTAAAGATCACGGGAAAAGGGATACTGGTAGGCGTCATTGGAACAGGCATAGATCTCACGCATCCAGATCTTGAAGGCAAGGTCGTCGCGACAAAAGACCTCGGCGGCCACGGGATCTCAGATGACATCGGCCACGACACCGCTATCGCAGGAATAATCTCCGCGAAAGGCGCGAAGAACTGGCGACTGAGAGGACTAGCATACGAAACGCAACTCGTCATCGCCAAGGTCACACAGTTTGACGGATCAGCCGAGGAAGATGTTCTCATCGATGCTCTCGAGTGGCTGGCAAGCCAGGGCGTTCACGTCATCAACTTCAGCATCACCAGCGACTGCGTCACGGATGGCCGAGATCCCGTTTCTCGAGAAGTCAACTATCTCGTACAGAAACGAGGCATCGCAGTTGTCTGCGCAGCAGGCAACTACGGACCAGCCCACTACACGATCGGATCTCCCGGCGTAGCCGAACAAGCTATCACAGTTGGGTGCGTCAACAACCAAGACGTTTTGAGGCTGGCCAGTTCGCGTGGTCCCACCTTGGATGGCCGTGTGAAGCCTGACACTGTGGCGCCAGGTGAACGAATTCTCTGCCCGAGAGCTCACAACACCACGTCCTGCGATATTCACAGTGACCTCTACGGATTCTTCGATCTAACCAGCATCGCCACGCCGCATGTAACCGGGATCTACGCGCTACTCAGACAAGCATTTCCTAAAGCCACTCCGCAACAAGTCAAACAAGCAATCCTGGGATCCTGCGATCCCGCGTACATGCCCATCGTCTCGAGAATCACCTCGTTGCCTAGCGGTTCCCTATACCGCCTGCAGGCCGCTTTGAAACGATTCTTCTCTCGCAAGAAGTTTGACGAGAAGCATTCCGTTGGCTACGGACGTGTGAACGCGTACCGAGCCTATCTCAAACTCAAAGAGTTGATGAATGTTGGGAAAACGTAGAAGATTTTGGCCAGCAAGCCTCCAACCGCACCACGGCGGACTGGAGAATGTGCGCAAATACGCCACCGCCCTGTTTGTGGGTTCAGCAATAGCCGCGGTTCTCCTGCTCTCACTACTTCAAGAACCCCTGGTCCATGTCGTTGAGATTCTTCTGCAGTCAAAACCTGTCCCGGTCAGCGCCGCAGTTCTACTCCTGCTGCTGATCATCTGCATCTTCAACATCTCCGTCTCCTTGTTCACCTTCGGCGCCCTGTTTCTGTTGAAAGACGCCTTGCGAGAAGTTGGAGAAAGGTTGCCGAGGAGAACGCGGGGAGGTGAAACCTGAATGTTTCCAGTATTGGTCATCATACTTGGACTCATTGTGCTAGCCATCATAGCCGGCTTCGTGCTCTCGTTTGTGATAGGTATCGCTATCCACGTCGGCTTGAGGATACTGCTCCTGCTTATCATAGTGGCGGCTTGCCTGTGGGTTGGCGGGTGGATTCTGACCCTCCTTGCCTGGTAAAGGTAGACCGGGAATCTACGTGCGTTTGGACTCTGAAATCCTTGCGATTCTCAGAATCCAAGCAAAACGAAGCAGGCTTCGTCTCGTTGATTTCATACGAGTGCTAGTTGAGGCTCACCTGAGAAGGGTAGGGGGGGTGGGGGGTGATATCACCCCCCCCGGGGGGGTAAGTGAATCAACCTTGAGGAAGGCGTTCTTGGCGAAATTAAGGGGATTGTTGGGACAGCTACGCTTCGAAATAGCCACGGTTGACGTGGCTGGAATTCGAGAGAAACGTGTAGACGATCTCTCGACAGCCATAGTGGATATAGCAGTTCTAGCGAAATCCGCCGAGCCTAATGACCGGTTAAGATTCTACCAGCTGCTCGGCTTCCTCATCATGGTTCAGGATGGCTTGTTGAACAATGTTGCGAAAGGTGAACTTCTGAAGCGGTTGGCAGCTGTCGAGGAAAGGCTAGATGTCGGAATGGAAAGCGATAGAAAAGCGCCTAAGAAGCGCAGAGGAAAAGACAACACCGGCAAGCAATGACACTCTTGCAGGGATCAAGAAATCCTGCGACGACCCTGTCTACTTCGGGAAGCGTTTTCTGAACTTCACCGCGTTACCGTACCAGGAGAAAGTTCTCACAGACAAATCGAAACGAATCGCTGTGCGAATGAGTCGTCAAGCAGGAAAAACCACAACTATCGCGGTTCGTGGGATCTGGTATGCAGCCACGCATCCCCGAACGCTCTCGCTGATCGTGGCCCCCAGCCTGAGACAGTCAATGATCATGATGGACCGGGTCCAAGGCTTCCTCTACGGCATGAAAGTCAAGGACCGGAAAGCACTTGTTGGCAAGATCCAGAGAACCACGATCTGGTTTCGCAACGGCAGCCAAATGGTCGCACTTCCATGTTCACCGAACCTACTGCGCGGGTACACGGCCCACCAAGTGCTGGCCGACGAGGCGGCATTCTTCCGAGACGACGAAATCATCTTCTACAACATCTTGTACCCGATGCTGGCCACGACAGATGGCACGCTGATCGCATCCTCAACACCCTGGGCCACGAAGTCCGTCTTCTACCAGATGTGCAAGGATCCCAAACTCGAAAAAATATGGTCCCGACACCATGTCACCTGGCGTGATGTTGTTGCTGCAGGTCTCATGAAGCAAGACTTCATTGACGAGATGCGCACCGTCAGCCCACCGGAACGATTCATCCGAGAGTTCGATGCAGAGTTCAGCGAAGACGTGGACGCATATCTGCCGCAGGAATTCATCGCAAGCTGCATCTGGACCGATGCCTGGCATGATCTCAACCCGCGCCAGATCTACTATGCATTTGAATCGACAGTGAAGGGCCAGTTCTACGCCGGACTCGACTTAGCTGAAGTCAGTGACTATTCCGTGATCTCAGTTGTTGAAAGATGGAATAACAAGATCGGTTTGGTGCATTGCTACCAATTTCCTCTGAAGACGCCATACGCAACTGTTGTTGGCCGGACCAGGGTTATGTGTGAACGATTCCAAAGCATTGAGAAGGTCCTGGTAGACGCAACTCGAGAAAGCTATGTCATCAAGGACATGCAGGCGGCCGGAGTAACCCAAGCCGAACCTGTCATATTCAGTCTGCAGTCGAAGATGGAAATGGCGAGATATCTGAAAGAACAGATGCAGCTGAAGAACTTCGCCCTGCCCTACGATCCAGACGTTATCGCTGAATTGAATCTTGAGAAGTACGAGCTCACCAAAGATGGCAACGTCAAATTCCATCACGACGAAGGAACACATGACGATCGATTCTGGTCAATCGCATTAGCCGTGTACGCAGCTCGTCAGCCTGAAGCACCAGCATTCATCTCGATAAGGAAGCGGTAGCATGGCCATCTTTCTCACGCAGTACCGGAACATGCAAGGCCGACAGTGGTGCGGTCCAGACATTCGGGCCCGAACATGGCGCAGAGCAAGAATCCGATGTTGGCTTTGGCGAATCTTCACCCTCCGTCCAAGTCTGCGAATCCTAGGCGCGTTAGTTGAGCGAATAATCGCGAGAGAGATCAATGGTGTCTACCTCCCAACCGATGAAAAGACACTCTACGCTCCGCCGCAAGAAGAATCTTGTCTTCAAAGAGTGCGTCATGTGTCGTCGCCTCGTTGAGGCCAGCGAGATCCAGTATCTCAAGGTTCAGATCCCTACGGGTCAATTCGTTCGCGCTCCTGTCTGCAAGCTCTGCATCGTCGACCCGAACAAGAC
>Ga0315296_10001527_pt1 | contig 20213 bp, 19 predicted proteins | sample YL17G14_18_MG_FD_203921 | JGI IMG/M metagenome (GOLD analysis project Ga0315296, IMG submission 203921) | Sediment microbial communities from Yellowstone Lake, YNP, Wyoming, USA - YL17G14_18 | ecosystem: Environmental > Aquatic > Freshwater > Lake > Sediment | place: USA: Wyoming | collected...
TTGGCCTTCAGGCTGCCGGCTCTCGATCCCATTACCAGGGCAGTGCCGCCATCAGCTTTGATGACCCCAGTGAGTATCCGAACCGTGGTCGTCTTACCGGCGCCATTGGGGCCGAGAAAACCAAAGAACTCACCTTTTCTCACTTCAAAGCTGATGCCGTCAACAGCAAGAAGCCCATCATAGCGCTTAGTGAGATTTCGCACCTCGATTGCCGCGCTATCAACCGGCATGCCTAACTCTCTTTCCTCTCTGGACAATACTGCAAGCACGATTGCTCCTCGCCCGGCTCCGCTATGCTCAGAGCTGCTGACGTGAGCCTGCAGCACTTCTCCAGCACATCCTGGTTGATGAAATAGTGGATGTGGTAGCCCCGCCTCTCACCCTTCACCAGACCGATGGCTCTCAGCACGCGCAGGTGCTGGGAAACTGCCGACTGGGTTACCCCGAGGAATGCCGCCAGAGCGTTGACACAGAGGGCATCCGGGTCACGCTGGTGGCAGAGTAGCTTCACCAACTTGAGGCGGGTTGGGTCAGCCAGTGCGCTGAAGACCGCTGCTTGCTCATCCGTGTTTTCCAGAAACTTCTCCCGAGTCTCCATGGATATTATAAGTCCTCACTAATATACTTATATTATCTTCCGTAAGCGCATATGTCAAGGTCAAAACTCGGGGGGGGGGGTTATCGGCAATTTTGAGTTCAATCTTCATGAAACTCGCTGACATTGGATTTGTGGTAGCTATGGCGGTTCACCATGCGATGAGGGTCACAAAACGCTATTTTGTGCAACCATGGCTCACTTAATAAAAAGAGTTATCGGGCATTACTTCATCCCGACGAAGCCCTTGAGAAGGAGGTGGTAACTGTGTGATACTATGCCTTTAAAGTGCACCCCGGGGTGGTCATTTAACCTGAGAAACGGCATTTCTTGATGGATGTTTGATGGAGGCGTTTGATGGGCTATTTGATGGGTATGTTTGATAGACAGGGCTGGGTCTTTCAGCTTTATCGACCATCCATCAACTTTTGAACGAGGTGATGAACATTTGGAGTAATATTTGAACAGATATTGAATATTATTTGAACAGGGTATCAAAAGGAAATGAACCACTCTGAACGGAACTCCTCGCGGCGGGCGCGTTCTTGCTCATCCTTCTCCAACGCTGTGAGCTCCTGTTCTATCTTATAAAGTTAGGTAGCTTTAATATTAAAGCTATGTCGCAGGTCCAGCGTGTGGGCATAGGAATCCAGAAAATCGAGATGGGACTTAGTATCAAGGAGGGATAAATGTTCACTTTGACCGTGGATATCAACTAGTAGGCGCCCGGAGAAAGGCGGAGCAGCCGGCATTATTTCAATTCTAATCAAGTCAACTGCAACAACGCGGGGCTGGGGAATTCTCCCCAGCCCCCTTTTATTTACCATTGTACGAAATAAACCTCTGTGTAACAAAAGCCTCTATTGTTGAATTTGTTCACCTGGCTTATTTATCTCCTCCTACCCCGTACTTAGGTCTGAGTTGACAAATACTTGACGAAGTCGTATCATCGGGGCAAGATGCCTGGGCCAAGAATAGACGAGCTATATAAGTACAGCACTATTCCTAAGGCAGCTGAACGACTCGGTCTCCATCCAGCCAAGCTTCGCCGGCGATTGAAAGCAGGTGTCCTTCCGCCACCCACCTATGTAAACAGGTATGGCTTGAGGTTCTTCAATGAGGATTGGATAAGGCAGGCTCAGGCTATCTTGGATAGTTCCTTCGAGAGGCAAAACATAGTACAGAGAAAGAATGCCATTGCTAACAAGGAGCGGCAAATGCGACCGGACTTAATTCTCAATTCGACTAACCTCATCAAAAAAGAGAGTAAGGAGTAACTCATTGCTTGTGGTCATTGGAACTCAACTGGACCATGCGCCGAAATTCTGGGACAAGTCAAGCGAATGGTACCTACCAGAAGCGAAGGCAATAATGATATCTTTCGCTGATTTCTACAAGAGCAAATGCAAGCAAAAGGCAGCGATGGATAAAGGGCTTAAGGAATATCTTGGGGTTCAGTCCGATATGTTAGTTTACTTGGACAATGGCTCTTTCGCTTTTTGGCGGCAAGGACAGAAGCGGCCTGTCGAGGAGTATGTGCAGTTTGTTAAGGAGACAAGACCCGACTGGTACCCGATCCCAACTGACTTCATACCCCATCCACAGCTGAGTCGTGCTGAGCAAGAGCTGCTGTTTGAAAAGACAATGCAAATGAATATAGAGTATGGTCCCAGAGGCTACGTGCCTGTAATTCATGCTGGCGACTGGCTTGAAGACTATTTGGAGGCTCTGGATAGAAATCGAGTGTCTCTCTCAGGGGGCGTAGCGCTGGGTGGACTGGTCCCTAGATTACTAACAACTAAGGGGGCGGCTTCTCGCAAAAAAGTGATTGACGCAATTAAGCAAGCGAGAGACTACATTCCTACAGAACTCCATGTTTTTGGTATTGGTGGACTAACGACATTGCATTTAGCTGCAGCCTTAGGCGTTGACTCGATCGACTCCTCTGGATGGCGCAATCGAGCCGCAAGAGGTCTTATATTATTGCCTGGAAGAGGTGAACGAAGCGTGGTTCCATTGGGCAACTGGCGTGGTGTCGAAGTGTCAGACGATGAGATCCAAATGCTTGAGTTATGTGGCTGTCCAGCTTGCCGCAAATATGGGTTGACGGGTCTAAAGGCGTACAATACTAGAGGTAATAAGGAAGGTCGAGGGGATGGGACAAGCGGCTTCAATAGGCGGGCTATCCACAATTTGTGGACTTTGCTCCACGAAGCAGCTGAGGTAGATGCCAGATTGGCGAAGGGAGAATACGGAACCTGGTATAGGGAGCACATGACAGGTACTATTGTATTAAGGCTGATAGAGTATGCTCTAAATCACAACCTACAACAGAATACTTAGGTAATATTCCATGGTAGTACAGAAAGGACACTTAGATTTAAAGGAACCGAATAGCTATGGTAAACGAGCAGAGCATCTGCTTATCATATCTTGTTCGAAGAGGAAAAAATCAATGCATGAAAGCAGGCCTGCTATTGAAGTCTACGATGGGCCGATCTATCGAGCGCTACGGAAGCGATTCGGACATGTCGTCACCTTACCGGTTGACATATACATTGTTTCTGCTAAGTACGGACTTATTGAGGCTAAGCATGAAATAGAACCTTACGAGTGTGAAATGACTGTCAGGCGCGCGTTTGAACTTAGGGAAGCAGTATCAGCAACATTGAGCGGAATACTTCAGAAGAAGAAATATAGGGAGGTATTCGTCAATGTGGGTGCTAAATACCGTGTTGCACTGGGCGCCATTGAAAGTGCCATTGGCGAAGACACAAGGCTCGCATTTGCTGAGGGCGGGATAGGACAAAGGACGTCTCAAACAATTCGTTGGCTTCAAGCAACGTGTGTTCCAGTCGTGTAGACGGAGTTGTGGCTGCATGTTTATGAAGTTAGAGAGGCAGAGTCATTTTAACACTCTTGCAGTGGAGCAAGGACTGTCGGCTACCATTGAAGGTCTTTACTCCGCCTTTGCCAAGAAACGTATCATCGTGTTCCGTTACCGCAATGTTCCAATTCTGCACGAGAAAGACTTGTTAGAAGCATTTGCAGAACAAATCAAGATAAGGAGCTCAGGTGAGCACTTATACAAAACGTTCAGTGTATCTGACCCTACGGAGCTGCCAGGAGTATCTTCAGAGGTAGCGCGAGCCCTCGTAGAGGTGAGAGGTAAGTTGCGAGCCTTCTTGACTATGCCAGAGGAGCTATGGCCTTCGTTACGCCAACTGCCTTCGTTCCGTCTGTGGCAAGGATATACTCATTTCTTGGAAAGAATCGATGATAACCCTATATCCTTTCTGACACTTATGTCGGGAATAGACGATTTTCCAGTTTATACCGAGCGCAGACTTCCCGAATTGAGCTTTGCTGCAGCCATCGCGCAGTTGGATAACCCCTTTACACAAGAGGAGCTTGAAGGCCTTCTTAACTATATTCGGACCAGTTATGCGAAAGAGGGGAATAGTAATTACGTTTCGTGGGATAGGCGGCAAATTCTCGGGCCGCTACTTCAATCGTATTTCGAAAGCCTTGGCCTTTTAGGCGCAGCCAGAGAGTTTGCTGAGGAGGACCGCCAATTCTACTTGGCATGGTGTTTCCGCCGGTTTTCTTCGGTAGGGCAGGCAGACCGCTTCGTCAAATATTGCCGCGACTTCAGCGACGAGGATGCTCGAAATGCCGAGCTCTTGCAACATCTCGAAGAACGTCGCTCGAAGACGAGCAGGTGGAATAAGGCCATATCATTCTTAATTTTCTTAGCAGGTAGCTACTTGTTGGCTGAGTCGAGGGCACCTACACAGTATATGGGAGTGACCTCGTCCTACATTGACGATCCTGCTAGTGTAAGGGAGGTAATTGGGATACTGGGGGTTCTCGGAGCCAGCCATCAGAGCCTATTGGCTGAGGATTGGAAGCAACTTGGGCAACAAGTCATGCCTTGGAGTTTGCTGCTCGCGCCTCTAGCTAGCGACCTAGATTTTCGACCACTGTCAGATAATACACGTGGCCTGCTACAGAAGTTTCAGGAATCTCTCGAGGACTATGAAGTCAGCGACCTTACCTCTCTTCTTGATAAGGCGGTTCATCATTGCTTTCTTATTGGTGGCGCCTCCCTGCTGTCGGGGCAGAAGCTACCTGACGACCTTGTAAAAGCGTATGTAACGTTTTGGCAGCGGGCCATTGGAGTGCTCAAGAACTTGCGGTCTTTCCAGGAAAGTCAGCTAGTAGAACTACAGCCCAAACTACGCATCATAGGATCTCTCCGCCCAGAATTTAGAGGGTCTCTTCGTGCATTGCAGAGAGTTACCACCGCTCGTGTAGTCAAGGGAGAACTCAAAGTAGCGCTTGAAGCTGACGATGCGATTGACGCTTTCTTCGAGAAATATGCTAGACACCTACTGGCCAACGATTTCTTCCTCGACCCAGGTCACGCTCCAGAGACGTCAGAATCCCTGGCAAAGGCGTATATTGAACTGGACAAAACCGTGGCTTCTCAATTGCGGGAAGGCACTTTCAGCGGTTCCAGTGCGCTCACGTTGGTACAGCAGTTGCAATTTGAAACGGACTACGATCAGATCTACATCCTCGTCATTGATGGATTCTCCTATTTGGACTGGAAATTGACTAAAGACTGGGTCAAGAAGGAGCTGGGCACACGGCTTAATCCGTTGGAGGGATATTGTTTTGCGACTGTACCAACGTACACACCATGTGCTCTTACAGCTCTACTTACAGGATATGCTCCCCAGGAAAGTGGGGTCTGGGACTGGCAAGTTATGCTTGACACGAAGGAGTTGATAGACCTCAACGAGGCCACCGAGTCGCAATGTAAAGCACATGTCCATGTGTACATGCAGCCAAAGAATACGATAACTCTCGTGCACAGCTATGGAAACACTGGCCTATCGGCTATATTACGAATGCTAGCCAACGTACCCATGATTGATTTACCACCTGCTAGTCAGGCGAAAGCTATAAACAAGGCTACACAAGCAATCTACGAACATCCATTCGAAACAAGGGTTGTAGCCTTCTATATTGCAGATTTCGATCAGTTCGCTCATCACTATATTTTCGAAGACGCGTGGGAGCAATACTATACAATGCAAGCTCAAAGAATAGTACGTAACCTTGTCGTGCCGATTCTTCGGCGTGCGGAGGAAAAATCAAATAGAGTGCTCATCGTTTTGACAGCTGACCATGGAAAACTTACACGATATGAGAGTAAAATGTTAACCAAGCTGCTACCAGATTCAGGTAGCTTCCGAAAATGCGCTGGGCTGGTAGGTCCATACCTATGGCGGAAGTCACTGCGACACCTACTAGGTTACATACCTGAGAGCGATTTCGAGAGGATTACGGATGAACTTGAAAGGGAATTTGGTGATAAAGACGACGTGCAGATACATTTCGGTGCAAAGCTCACGCAATGTGACACTAGCCAAAAGTCTACGTGTCTAATTAGCCCCAACTTCCTCATTATGTCTCGGTATGGAGTGGAAGGTCAGGCTATGGGCCATGGAGGAACTTCCCTTTCTGAGCTCATAACTCCCTTCATTAGATTTGAATATGGAGGTTCATGAAATGGTAAAAATGTCCGTTCGACGGAGTTTACCCACTATGGGATACCCGTATGAGGGAATAGTTCAAATTCTTGAGATTGTTGCGAGGGATCAACCCACAATTCAGGAATTACACGATTGGTTGCAGCAAAGGAAGGAATCAGGTCGTCCGACACCATTCTTCAGGAGCGGTGATGACGATGTACTATACTTTGTTCAAACACTACTTGGTCTGGTCAAATTAGATGGAATTCGATTAAAACTCACCGGGTTGGGTAAGCAGCTGTACGGGCAACTTCACACAGATAGCTTTGGCCTAGCTTTATTCCGCTTAGTATTAGAGGCATCTCGCCAGAGATTCACCTATTTTGCACAAGTAGTCGATAATTTACATACACAAGTCAGTCTGTATGGCCGGATGCTTCCTGCATCTGTTTATCAGGCTATCCTTCGGGAAACGAATAAGCGGTCAGCAAAGGAGATCCGTTCTTTGCTAGCTGGCTGTGGAGTAGTACATGAGCTTGGTGGTGAAGTTGAGGTTAACGTTCAGGCTCTTGAGCAAGACACGGACACTATTAATAACATAATCAACATAATACATTCGATGGTAAATGAGCGTGGACCTATTGTTTACGGTGATGCAATCAATGAGTTAGCTAAGAGGTATTCACCACATAGGCTGAGTCTGCTCGAAACAAGGCTGCGTGCTCGTTTAAGGATAAATGCGACAAGAACGACTGAGTACATTGATGGAGTTCTTGAATGAGGAATGACTTACTGCTAACAGAAGCAGAACAGCGCATGCTATCAGTTGTTGAATTATCTTCACTGTCTAGCGAGCTTACACATTTCTTAGATTGGGTTTCTGAGCTTCCGGTACCTTGGTTGGTAAAATACTTTGATACTGGTAGTGAGTTACTGGATTGGTTATCAGCTAAAGGAACAGAGCAAATACGTAGGTTAGTCGCTGTTCTTCCAAGTGACCTACAAGTTCCGTATGAGAAACTATCCGTTCAGTTGCTCAGGTCTGGCACGAAGTTACTAATCTTAGTTGGCAAAGCTTACCGAGGGAAGGAAGACAGAAACAGGAAGTTTTACCTGCGGAGGTGATGTATGGGATGGACATTGGAGAAAGCTGTCGAAGCATTGAACAACTTACTATCGGCCTCAACCTATAATGAGCTTCAAGCATATGAGCAAGTCTTAAGTGAGCAGGGTGTTTCCATAGGTGATGATTATGTGGAAACAATTGACCGTCAGAATGTCTTACTATCGATTAAAAAGCAGTTTCAAGATGCGCAGGGACCTTCTGTTGTACTCTCAGGTTGGTACGGCTCAGGTAAAACAACTTTAATGCGCCGCATCATAAAAGACTTCGTTTCTGGCGAACTCACCTATGGAGTACTTCAGGTTGATCCTATTGAGATTCGATTGAATGAGCAGAACACTATGAGCTTATTCCTCGCCTTGCTGCTAAATTCAATCTTGTCGCTAACAAGCGAGGATTGGCTAGTAGATACCTATAGAAAGAAACAACAGCTTTTAGACCTGCCTGAGTTGGATGAGCACTCAGCTGATGCAATTCGTATTGCACTACAGAGACTTCCGATATCGCGGGTAGAATCCGTTGTTGAGTTTCTTGAGGAAGTATTTCGTGAATACAAGCGATATTCACATGGAAAGCGAGTGGTTTGCCTGTTAATAGATGAGTTAGAGAACATAACGATAGCAGCACAGCAACCTGAGGCCGTTGATTACAATAAGCTTATTAGGCTACTACAAATATTCTTAGATAACGCCGCGAGGGAGTATATAGATAATCCCGCAAATAGACGCTCGCCCTTTGTACTTGTAATCTTTAGTGTGCTCCAATTATCAGAACTTGAGGCCAGTAAGTGGTTACGGCAAGATACAGCTGACCGGTGTGCAAGCATACACAGAGACATAAATCTGACGCCAGCGACAGCCGAATTCTTAATGAAATCGATGTTGCGAATCTACTTGACGGGGATACTAGAGGCGGCTTGTACCGACACAACTGACGGTCGTATACACACTTGGAAGCAACAAATCCAATCTGCGTCCAAGCTAGACGACCCACTCTATACATATCCCATTATGCCAGAAGTTCATTTGTTTATTAGCCGGCGTATTCTCATCGCCACTCCCGTTACAGCGGTCATCAGGAGATACAGAGCCTATCAAATAGCAATTCTTACACTATTTAAGAACTGGTCAGGAGAAAAACCTATCGATATGCGTTTCGTTGTAGCTCATTCTGAACCACTCAGGTTTGTATTAGCTGAGTATGCTGATGGAGTTGAAATTAAAAACATAATTGATACGACTGCGATTAATAATCTCGTCAAAGAGAAATTTAGAACGCTCAAGTCTGGGCAGGTCCAAGAGATAACTCGGTTAACAGAAGCTGCTATTACAAGGAGTGTAGCACCAGTTGTGAACGTTAACTGGAGAAATATCGAGGTGGTGACCGGTGAAAAATCTACTGTAACAGAAGCAGTTTTCCATGAAATACTAAAAGCAATTTCACAAGCTAATGTACCTGGATGGACAGCCCATGCGGACATGCTGTCGCTAGAAATTTCTACTATTATCGAGCAACTTGGGACACCTGCTAAGCCGATTAGCGAGGAAGAGATTGTAGAAGAGCTATTAAAATCAACAGCTTTACAGCGTAGCTCAAATACCTTAATTCATCTATTGCACCAGTCAATAGCGGAGGACCAAACCTTTGATGACAAGAAAAGCGGTGTAGACGATAACCAGATTTTCTATGTTGTAAAACGAAAGGAATCCTTAATCGAGGAATACCTTATCGCATTCGATTCAGATCCCCAGCCTATTCAAAAGCTTCAGAATGAATCGATAGGATTGAGACCTGGCATTCTGTTTACAGAACGCGCTGGGGCTCTTGACAATGAATTACCATTTAATGTTAGCGTATTACTGCCTCAACCGCTAGATAAGCATCGAGCGAAGTATGTGGATAGTATCAGAAAGACATTTACTACGGGTGACCTATGGGAACGTGTTTTTCTGCCTCTAACTAGCGCTATAATGAAATTCGAGCAGCAAAGCCGCTATCATGCTTTCCAAGAAACTCTAAAAGTCTTATTATTGTTTGAGCGACTGGATTCAGCTGAGCGTTCAGAATTCAAAAAATACCAGATAACAAGGCCCCTGCTTACTCTTTTGTTGAATCCAATTGAGCTCTCATCTTCAGATAACAGAGATTGGATTCGCATCAAGCTTGGATTTAACCAATTTCATGACCTTGATCCAACGCGACGGCTTATCAAAATCCTCTCGTGGACTGAAGGAAAACGGGAATCACTTCTATATGAGAATTCAGACGAAGTTCAATCAAAGCTTCGCCCACGGGTCTTTCAGCAAGTAAACTTGGGAAATAAACAGGCATGGCAGCAAGATTTGGAACGTGAGTGGTCTCAGGAATGGTTCATAAAAGATTTTCGACTTAAGCCTTATCTGGACTGGCCACAGCAAATTAGGGATATATATGAACGTGTAAACAAGGAACTCATTGGGAAAACGTTGAGTTTCTATCAAATTGGTGGGTTATTATTCGGTCAGTGTCAAATAGACGGGCTTCCTACCGCCGTAGCTGCGCTACATCTCTTCTTGAAGCTTGGTCAGACTCATCCACTGGGCTGGAAACTGAGTGATGATGTTCACGAGACTTATGAAATGATGACTATCACACCTACTGATGTGTTGCGTGAATCTAAACTACGCCAAACACGTGACTACATGTCTATACTCAAGAAGCACTTGGTGATCTGTTGCTGTATGATGGCAGGTGAGGATACAAAAAACCTAGAGGGTACTATGAAATGGCTATTGGAGAACGAGCGTGGCCTTGATGACAATGTGTCGGTGGAAAAGCTGGATGCCCTGGCTTCAAAGCTTAGAGAATCTCAACCTCCATCCTTGCCTAAAAAGGCGAAACCTGCAGACCAGCAGACTATTCAAAAGTTGAGCCTCATCTACCCTAAGCTAGGCGAGTATTTGTCTCAGTTGGGGCGTCTTGTCGCGAGTGATGGCGTGTTCCCTTTGTTCGTTTCACAAGAGATTGGTTCACTTCTGGAACCGATTGAGTCGGACTTAGAATACGAGTATATTTGTTGGCGTCTCAGCAAACTATTTTCGAATTGGTCAAAGGAATATAAAGACGATCAGCCTTACGAGCGAATGTTGAAAATTACTAGTGATTGGTATTCACAAAAGCTGCAGCCATTAGGTGGTTGGGCACCGACGAAAATACAGGAATTCGATAAGCTGTTTACAGCGAAAGCGGACGCGATTCGGGAGAATAAAATATCAGAAGACCTTGCCGGAATTAGAGAGTGGGCTAAAACCTATACTTGTTCAATAGTCTTCCCCAATACAACACCGACTTTCACCAATGAAGATCATGAACGAATAAGGTCCAAATTAAAGGTAGAGGAAGTTTCAGCTAGATCAGCGATTAGTGAGGCTGCCAAAGCGCTGCGAGAAGGAATTGCAGAAGCTCAACAAATAGCAAGCGATCCTTCTATTGCGATTTACAGGATTGAGATAGATCAGCAGAGGAATCGTATGAACCAGGTTTTGAGTACTCTCGAGCAGGCAAACAGCCAGTTGTTTACGAGCCCTTTCGGGCAAGTACTGAAAAGTGCCACAAATGAAACGCACCAATGGGCGACTCTATACTCAAAGGTTCAACAAACTAAGGAACAGAAAATAAAAAGTTGGCTCGGTAAAGAAGGGCTCATTGAGCATGAAACAGAAGTGTTAGCCCAGTTTCCAAACGTGGGAAAGAGCATTCAGGCCCTGGATAAGGAATGGTTGGACGCAGGTATAGATATTCTCCAGAAACTCAAAGGAGGCCCGAGTGAGCTGCTTACGCTCATTGCCGCTAGCAGATTGCTCAGACACCTGGAAGGAGGTAATCAATGATCGTGATCGGAAGGAATGAATCTAAAGTGGCTAGACTCGGGACCTCTTTGTCCGTCTGTATTGGCAAAACGTTCGATACCAAGGATAGCCATCTCTCTTTAGGGGAGCCCGTATACTTCGATGTTAACGAGCCACATATGGTGCTCGTTTGTGGCAAACGTGGGTATGGAAAGAGCTACACCTTGGGAGTGATCGCTGAAGGCCTCTTGTCCCTTCCACCTGAGGCAAAAAACAGCATCGCAATGGTGATGATTGATGCGATGGGGGTCTTTTGGACAATCCAGCAGCCATCCAGCGGTGCTTCCACACAGTTCGCTGAGTGGGGGATCGAGCCCAAAGGTTTCCCTGTCAAGGTCTACTACCCTCAGGGACTAGCAGACAAATACAGGCCCTATGGTCAATTCTTCCATGAGGGTTTCCAGTTATATCCATCAGAGTTGGACCTTACAGATTGGCTCTATCTACTAGACATAGGGGAGGCTCAAGCCCAGGCGGGACTTCTTGCCCAAATTCTGAAAAAAGTCAAAGCCTTACGTGGCAGGTACTACGCATTGGAGGACATACTGGAAGCGTTGGGTGAGACTGACGAAGCTGAGAACATTGTCACCGCCTTAGAGCGGAAAATCGAAAAAGCGATTGGCTGGGGTATTTTCAGCGATCAAGGGAAGCGTCTGGAGGACGTCTTCCAACTCGGTAGTTCCCTCATATTCGACCTCAGTGGTGCTGGAGAGCTACCCTGGAATGTCCGGACGCTTCTGACCGCTCTGCTATGCCGCAAAATGTATAGCAAGCGAGCATTCGTCAGGACAAATGAGGAAATCGCTAAAATCTATGGAGAACAAATCGCACTTACTTTTCCCTTGGTTTGGCTCTTCATTGACGAAGCACACCTCTTTGCTCCTACCGAAAAGGCAACCCCGGCTACCGAGCCACTTTTGGAGTGGGTGAGACAAGGCCGGCGACCAGGCCTATCGTTGGTAATGGCTACTCAGCAGCCTGGCGCACTTGACCACCGCATTCTCTCACAGTGTGACACACTGATTGTGCAAAGACTCACAGCAGGGCAAGACTCCGCAGCTATTGGATCGAGGATCTCTGAAATCCATGGTGCGAAGTCTATCACTGAATACATGAAGGTCCTCCCAAGGGAACCTGGATATGCTATCATACTAAATGACCTCACCGAGGACATTGTGCCAGTCCGGATAAGACCACGACAAAGCTGGGATGGTGGAGGGAGCGCCAAGATTGAGGACTACGTTAGGCTGGAGCTTCACTAGTGAACAATAGAATATAAAATTCCCCAAACGAAGAAATAGATGGTTATGCATTGTATAGCAAGTCGCATCCTGGAGACTCACATGTGGATGTGACCATTATATATCGGGGTGAGTAAATGTACGAAGACAGAATTGAACTAATCTTTGACGCTGCGCACAGGTTGCTCAAGTATGGCGGTAAGTGTGAATCGCCGCATGGCCACACATTCAAGGCCGAGATCATGATTAGTTCAGAGAATATAGACAAGATGGGTTTCGTGGTAGACTTCGTGCAACTGAGAGACAAGATAGGCAAGTGGATAGACGAGAATTGGGATCACGCCTTCTTGATAAATGAACAGGACCATGAACTACTGCGTGCGCTAAGTTCGCTGACGGAAAAGAAAATCTTTGTTTTTCACAACGAGAACCCCACAGCAGAGGTCATGGCAAAGTACCTTTATGACCATGTTCAAAAGCTATATGGAGATTTGGTCTCGAAAGTGAGGATTTGGGAGTCCCCAAACCAGTATGCGGAGTATTTCGAGCGGTGATGATATGAGAAGGATAGGCGTCATCTTACTTTCAGGTGGATTGGACTCAACCACAGTAGCCGCGTATGCCAAGAAGCAGGGATATGAATTGATAGCCATAACCCTCCATTATGGTCAAAAACACAGCAAAGAGGTTGAGTCTGCAAAGAAAGTTGCTCAGCTTATGGGGATAAAGCAGGAAGTCATAGACGTCTCTTTCTTCAAGAGACTGGCTTGGTACTCAGCATTAACTAGTTCCGAAGCCCTTAAGGTTCCTAAGCAAAGAGACAATGAGGAAATGGCGAAAGACATACCAATAACCTACGTTCCTTTGAGGAATACGTTTTTTATAACGATGGCTGCGGCTTTTCTTGAGAGCGAAGCCTTGAACTTGATTGAAATAGAGGGTGCGAGTCCTGCAGATGTGGAGGCTTCCCTTTTCATAGCTGCCAATGCTATTGACTACAGTGGGTACCCAGACTGCAGACCGGAATACTACGAGCAGATGACAAAAACTCTCCTTAAAGGAAGCAAACTAGGAACACAATACAGGAAAACAATAAACATACAGACGCCCATAATACTGAAAACCAAGGCGGAGATTGTCAAAATGGCTATGGATCTAAAAGCACCTCTTGAGTATACGTGGAGCTGCTATGAGGGGGGAGAGCTGCCCTGCGGCAAGTGCGATAGCTGTATCCTGAGAGCTAAAGGATTCGCTGAGGCTGGATATGAAGATCCCTTGCTCGTAAGGATTGAGAAGGCTAGGAGAAGTGTTAAAGGTAAGTAGAAAGCCAGATGGCCATCCCGAAATCTTTCTCTCCGTTCAGGGTGAGGGAGTGAACATAGGCAAGCCAGCTGTATTTTTGAGGCTTGGCCTCTGCAACCTCAATTGCATCTGGTGCGACACGAAATACGCTTGGGACTGGACAACCTATAACCCTAAAGAACAGCTAATGGAGATGCCGCGAGAAGATGTTGAGCAAGAAATTCTAAGATATAATCCCAAATATTTGGTAGTAACGGGCGGAGAGCCAATGGTCCAACAAAATCGGCTCATGCCGTTATTAGAACATTTAGAAAATGGTGGATTTTTTATTGAAGTCGAGACTAATGGAACCATAGTACCCGACCAGCGCCTATTAAACTTGGTAGACCATTGGAGTGTATCTCCAAAACTGCAGAATTCAGGTAACTCTCAATCTTTACGAGAGGTTCCAGAGTGCTACAGGCTTTTCGCTAGCATAACCTCAAGTCATTTCAAATACGTAATACAGAGTGAAGATGACTTCAAGGAAGTGCAAGCCCTCGCAGACAAATACGACCTAGTTCCCGAGAAGATTATTCTGATGCCTGAAGCCCAAAATAGAGAGGATCTTCTGGACAGAAGTAGATGGCTGGTCGAACTTTGTAAAGCACAGGGCTATATGTTCTCTACGCGTCTTCATATCTTGCTATGGGGCAATGAGAGGGGTAAGTAGATGAATAAGAGACTCCCTGATGTGCAAAATCATGACGAACCTCGGGGAATTGAATTAGACAAGGTAGGGATCACTAACTTGTATTATCCTCTGAGGATAAGAGACAAGGTTAAGAAAGTACAGTATATAACAGCCAAGATGGACATCCTTGTTGGTCTACATCCCCGGCAGCGCGGGGCTCACTTCAGTCATCTCATCAGTGCACTCGATAAATACAAGTCCAGAACTTTTGGTATGGATAATTTCGTACGGTTGCTGAAGGAGATCAGGAAGCGGCAAGACGCGGAAGGGATACCTTTTGATTCGGCGTATATAAGTATCTCTTTCAGGTATTTCGTCGAAAAGACTGCACCTGAATCGAAGCTGAAGTCTCCAGTGGGCTATGATTGTGGCTTTGAGATTTCCCTAAATAGACCAGGATACAAATGCGTTATCGTTAACGTTCCGGTATCGACGGTCTGCCCTTGTAGCAAAGAAATAAGCCAACGGGGCGCGCACAATCAAAGGGGTATAGTGGCCATCAAAGTTAAGCAGAAGCTGAACGACAAGAGAATCGTCTGGATAGAAGACTTAATCACGATAGCCGAGCAGTCAGCCAGTAGTGATGTATACACTTTGCTAAGAAGGGTGGACGAGAAGTCTATAACAGAAAAGATGTTTTCTCAGCCTACTTTTGTGGAAGACGTGGTCAGAAATGTCGTAGTCGGTTTGAGAGAGCAAGTGCGCAACATAGAATATCTTGTGAAGTGTGAGAATTTTGAGTCCATTCATCCACACAATGCCTATGCTGAGGTCTCTGGAAAGTGCTAGATCCAATCTGCATTGCTCTTTCCCAAACACCGATACGGGCCATTGCTCCATATGTGATATGATACTCACAGCAAGGTATCTCCTCACCCTAGGGTTCGGCAGGACTATTTCAACAAGGGGGAGTTCATGAATATGTCGGAGGAAGGGACTAAAGTTGACTGGAGCAACAAGGCCAACCTAGCCAGAGAATCTTTCAAGGAAGTCTTGGCATCCGATGAGCACGAGGATGGCAAGGCACAACGCATCTTGACAGCTATGGCATTCCTAGCCGCTGCCGCCGGTTTCATTTTCGCCGAACTCAGCCGGTCTGGAATAGCAGCATCACTCAAGTTTCCTATCTTTGTCAGCTACGCGTACCTACCAGTGTGTTTCTTTGCATTTGTGGCGACTATGATCATAGGGACTTTGTTCTTTCTGGCTGCTCTCGGACCTGCTTTCAATATACCTAAAGTGTGGCGTAAGAAAGAGAAGACGTCCTATCCCCGGTCACTCTTGTTTTCCCAACTTATCCTGCAGGGTACTCAAACAGATTGGGAGAACTACTGGAAAGAGTCCAGTGTTGAGAGTCTTCAAGATAAGCTTGTGAAAAACTATGTGACCGAAGCCTATTTGCTAGCAGAGAAGGTGAAATTCAAAGTTGGCAGTATGCGCTGGGGAAAGATCGTCTATAAGCTTTCATTGGGTTTTCTGGGCATGTTAGTAATTCCGGTTTTCACTATAGATGTGAACCAAGTGTACAGTTGGGCAGCTTGGGTGTTCGCTGTAGTTCTGCTTCAGGACCTAGCAGAGCGGGTGATGTCGCCACCGGCGTGGGAGTGGCGATTATGGAAATGGCGGAAGAGCATGTTCAAGTGGAGGAACCTATTCTCGATTAACCTGTTCTATACTTTGGTTGAAATAGGTGCTGGCGGCTTTCTGATCACGATAGGGATCATAAACTGGTTTGCATAAACGGAGGTATGGTGAGAAGGCCCACTGCAGTCTCGCCAAATTGCACAGGCTTGATTCTGGTGATTGACGGGGATAACACGCTCTGGGATACCAACAGCATGTTTGAAAACGCTCAGCGCTGGCTTCTGCGCTCACTCCGTAGAGCTAGGCCTGGTGTCTCGACAGTGCTATCCTTCGAGCAACTCCGGAAAGTGGATGACCTTTTGATTCGGCATTCGGGACGCCAAGAATACGACTTTCAGTTGCTCGTTCTTGCCCTAATGTTCCTCCAGAAGGGTATCAAAGATACAGACGCAGTATCATTTGCTCTTTCCGAATTGCTAGGACGTCCCGATAGCGTAGATGCCAAACTAGCTGCCAAGATTAGCAAAGCCTTCCGTCTCAAGTTGCGAAAAATACCTCCTCTCTTACCATCCGTAAGTCGGAGCTTTGACGAGCTACTGCGATTGAAGACGTGCTATAAAGGCCGGCTTGCTCTTATCTTATTATCTGAAGGTGACGAGACTAGGATAAAGCCTATCCTTAAATGTCATTTCGGTAAAAGGATGATTTTTGATGCTATACAGATAGTAGAACGCAAGTCTGAGGACGTGCTACGTGATGTGCAGACACAAGGTTCGAAAGTGCTTGAAACCGAATCGTGTTGTCCACAAATACAAAGTCATTTGGCAGTCATAGGTGATAGCATTGAAAGCGATATCGTGCCAGGTAACTCAGTCGGGGCAATCACCATATATATCCCAGGCGGTTATAGAGGAGTTGAAACCCCTACTAGCGATAGGAAACGTCCTCGAAGGGTATTAACTAGTTTCCACCAGCTCCCAGAACTCGTAGAAAGTATTTTAGCCGCTACTGGTGAAGCAAACTTATGAGTGAGCAAGGCCTGAGCATCCGACAAGTCGGCTACTTTTCCACTGTTGGAACAGTTTGGCGTTTGAGGAGGGGTTCCGCATCAAAGCAATTTGTGTAGGCAAGAAAAGACAGTTTATTATGTTAGAGTTGCTCATGCAAGTAAGGAATTCCTCAAAGTCGAAACCCAAGACAAACTCTCGGAGGTAAACTGTGATGGAAGTACTCCGAAATGAGATTAGGATGCAACTAGAAAATCTATTTGAAGACTCACTTAGTTTGAGTAGACCCATACCAAACGAAGTTATCAATGCGTACATAAATCATAGACTAGATAAGATTATGCAAATAATAAGGGAATACCTTGGACAGAAGGGTACAACTTCTCCCGGCTTTTGACGCTGGATTGATGAACTTCCCCAATTTGGCTGGCGAAACTGAATCTGCCTCCGTTCTAATTATTCTGCTGGAAAGCAAAATTGTGTACCCCATGGGTAAGGTTTATAATCCTTTGTGCACACAAGTCCGGGGAGATAAGAATGAAGATGAATTGCTGGATTACTATGCAACTACCTGACGATAAAGAGAGGCGTCGTGTCTGGGTAAAACAGGATCCAAAAAGGAATAATAAGGGTCTAGTAACTAGAGCCAGGAGAATTCGAAAAGGCGACATAGTTGCCATCTACGTTTACAACGACCAGCACGCTCCGAGAGGAATTAAATACATAGGCAAGATACGCCGCTTGCTCGATTTCAAGGTGGATGCTGTTGAAAAGGACGGAACCCAGTGGTTAAGGGTTGCGGAAATGGAAAAAGAGCTGCTCGCCGATAATGAACATATTTGTCATCTATATGAATTGGCATCAATTCTTGAACCGAATCAACATTTCGATAATAATAGCGCGTGTATACGAGCAGTGCTAAGGAAATGCGGCGGTTCGATTGGTAAAATCACCGAATATCAAATGAGACAAATCTGGCATTCGTTTCCCGATTATACGTCTCAATTGGAAGAATCCGCAAAGAAAGAAATGGCAGATTTCGCCGAGATTAACAATGAGCCCAAAATACCGAGATTTCCCCCGCAAATAGTCAAGAAAGTTATCGAACGATATGCGGTAAATAAGGCAATAGAATACTTGCAGAATATGAGGTTCTCACCCGATCCCTACCAAGAACGCTCTCCATACGATCTAAAGTACATGGTCAAAGGGAAAGAACATTACCTAGAAGTCAAGGGAACACAGAATCCTGAGGACAAAGCCATGGTTTTTCTTACTCCTAGGGAAGTTGAACATGCACGGAATAATGAGGAAAGATGGAAGCTGTTCATAGTTCATTCAATCATAGTTGATGACGCAGAAGGAAAGCCAGTGCCACGGGGAGGCGTAGTGTGTGTTAAGCGTTGGCCAGAAATAAGCGAACTTCTGAAAGTATGCTTATACCAGACCCAGGTAACCGGTTGATTACAGCTTGAAAGCGACCTCAAAAGTACGGTATCGCCCACTTTGCCGGACTTGAACCAACCGAACACGCAGTTCTACTTCTCGTGACTGGGTGAAGTGCCTTCATTATAATAATAGGGGAGAGATGACGCTACACTCGCGTGGAGTTCTGTATGAAATCCGAGCAAGCTAAGGGAACCCTGTGGGACAGTCCGACAACTTGGCAGGCGTACTGTGACCAAGCATGCAAGAATGAACTATTAACTCAGGATGAACGGCAGTACGTGCGCTTTGGCCTCGGGGTTCTCGGAAACGCCTTCGGAGATGACTTCCTTCAACATATCTTCCGTCTGAACCTACCTAAAGGCAAACAGCGCCATCCCTTGGTTTATATATTGAACAACGGAGCTCCCTCAACTCAATTGTATGCAGGCAGGCTCGGAGAAATCCTGGAAATCTTGAAGAAAGTCCCAAGGTTTCAGAGTTTACAGAAGCTCTTAAAAGACGCTAGTATGTTCGACAGTGCGATAGCTCACGCTGAAGTAGCAGCGAGGCTTAAGAACGTAGGTTATAAGATTGAATTAGAGCCAAACGTTGGAAATAGCAAAGCCGATGTACTAGCCAGAGAGAATGATGACGAGTTTTTCATCGAAGTGAGCACCGTAGGTGAAGGAGACGAAGGCAAATATGCAAGAGAAACGGCCCATGATGTCTGGCCCCTTATTTTGGTAAGGGGGTGTATTCCCGCTGGCCACATTCACAGGATTCTTAGTGAAGGAGAACGTGATAAATATCAAAGCGAAATAGAGGAGGCCATTGCAGAAGTCCAATTGAAAGGGGTGTGTCGTGAAATAGAGCATAAGGAAGCCCTTGACATCTTTGTAGGGCCACGAGATAAAGTTGCTGAGCTGGATGCTTGCTTACGAGCCAAAGGGATGGAGCGAGGGTGTGTCGGCCCCCCCTACACCACTGACCAAATTAGCAGGGTGATGACGAGGTTAGGGGAAAAGACTCGCCAACTTGAAGACAAGCCCGGCATTGTTGTGGTCTATGCGAACGATCTGACTCCATTCTATATGGAACCAGACCAGGTTTTGGAAGAGATGGCTTGCGGAATGGAGATGACCATAGCTAGCAAGGATAACATCATGTTGCTTGTGCTTGTAGTTCCTGAAGGATGTTTCGAATACCAGAATAGATATACCCGAAGGGACATTGGCAACCGAACCATTGTCCAGAGGCCACTTGTAAGGGAGGTCCGCGAGACTATCCAGGTCGTGAAGAATATGAACGCAAGATTCGCTTGCCCCACGAAGATATTTGATGCTTTCCTTAGCCCCTAAGCCAGAATTACCCTACTTTTCTCGAGGCCACTCCGCTAGTGCAAATCGGAAGGCGTGGCTGCACAAACAATCGGGATGTGATTTTGTAAGCATCTCATCTTTGAGCGCAGCGCGAAACTAGAAGTTGCTGCAGGTCTGGTATCAATTCCTTCTTATCAAATAGAAGTTCGGAATGCTTCCAATGCGGGCTACAAAGTTGGATTTGAACCTGTGTACGTTGACCAGACTCTCCGCCAGAACGCGAGCCATTGCACAATCCATCTGAAAGTGCAGAGGGTCACAAAACATCGTTTTGTATCCTGCGGTTTGCTGCGATGTCTACCGTACGTCTTCCCTGTCGTTTACCGTGGCTTATCTCCTCCCAACGGTCAGTTTCCACATGTCCCTGTTTAACCGATGGTTCCAGCTAGAG
>Ga0315296_10001528_pt1 | contig 20209 bp, 25 predicted proteins | sample YL17G14_18_MG_FD_203921 | JGI IMG/M metagenome (GOLD analysis project Ga0315296, IMG submission 203921) | Sediment microbial communities from Yellowstone Lake, YNP, Wyoming, USA - YL17G14_18 | ecosystem: Environmental > Aquatic > Freshwater > Lake > Sediment | place: USA: Wyoming | collected...
CGTCCGGCTTCGCCTCGCCGAGCCTCATCGGCGCGACCCGGCGGAACGGATTCGCGTTCCCCGCATCCACGTAGAGGTAGTCGACGAGGTCGCCCGACCCGACCCTCAGACGGTTCATGCTGAGCGCCTTCGCCGCCGTCACGTGGCCACCGTGGGAGACGTACTCGCCGACATCCCTGCTAAGCGCCTTAGAGATCTTAAGCTCCTCAGCGGGCACATCGCCCTCCTCGATCTGCCTGCACGCATCATCCACAATCTCTCTAGCCCTCTCCTTGCCGACAGTAAGCATTTCCTTCCGCGACATGCAGGCGAGTAGCGCCTCAATCACCTGCCTCTGGACGCGGCCCACAAAGGGCGGGGTGTCGCGACGTCTCAGCTCTATGCCACGACATTCAAGCTCGCCTGCAGCGGTAATCCCGTAATAACGGTTCACTGCCCCAACCCTGGCTCCCGCCTTCTGGGGAAGCAGCACAAGGTACCTGAACACGTGCTCGACAGCCATCGGCAGCCCAGTTACCCGCGCGATCTCCGCCGCCAGCGCCCCGTAATCCTCCCCCGTTGCACCTGGACGCGTCAGAAAGAGGCTGTCAGAGTTGCCGTACAATACGCTGAACCTACGTTCGTTCGCGACCGTCATGGCCACGGTCAGGGACTGACGCGCCTGCCGGTTGATCTCCATGTAGGTGTCCATGCTGCCGAAGCGGTTCGCGAAGCAGCCGCTGTAGCCGTATATGACTACGAGGTTCTCCTTCAACGCCGTCTGCCGCTCCTCGCACCACACCCACTCCTCCGAACCCTTCGCGACCTCGCGGCGCCTGTGCTTGAAGTGGAGCCTTCTCGTCAGGGCGTCCAAAGTGAAACCGGCTATGAAGCCCTCCACGTCTCCTGCCACGCCGGTGGTCTCGTAGCTCACGTTGCGTTTGACGATGATGTTGGGGAACATGCTCTCGAAGTCGAGGAGCGCCACGTTCTCGTGCAGCCCGACGGTGGGCGCGAGGATCAGCCCGCCCTTGTCCTGCTCCAGCAGCTTCCCAAGGCTCATCACGGGCTGGTAGTCGGCGGCCCTCGGCACAAGTATGCCACGCCTACGCGCCTCGTAGCACTGCCTCGCGTCGATGCACTTCCCCGCCGCCCAGTCCGCGCACAGCCTGAGCGGGACCCTGGTGAACATCGACCGCTCCACCAGCCCCGCGAAGCCGAGCCTCTCCCATGCGTGCGGCTCGATGTGTATCCGGCCGCCGAACAGTTCGACCTCCGAGCCCGCAAGCCGCCCGAAGCGGCTGCCCCCGTATACGTGTCCGAGGCGCATGATCAGCCTGAGCGACGCGTTGCCCGCGCATACCACGTCGGGGTCCTCGTCGGCGAAGTAGTCGAGGAAGTCGCGGACGACCCCCTCCGTTTCGCCCTCGAAGGCGTACGTGGGCTTCATGAAGCGGTCGAGAACGGTGACTGAGCCGTGGTCCCTCGACGTGTCGGCCTCGAAGCTAAGCACATGTATCGGCGGCGGATGGGCGTCTAGGCCCAGTTCGGCGGCGTGGATTGAGCTTATCACTCCCTCGCTGTCGGATTCGACTGTGATGGCTCCAAACGGCGTCAGGCCTCTCTCGCTCAGGTACTTGAGTTCGTGGCTCAGGTCCGCGTCGTAGACCCGTGCCACGAGCGGGAGACGTTCCACGAGCCGTGCCACGTAGCGGAAGGTGTCGACTCCCCGCGTCCCTATCCTCAGCACAGTCGACTCCGCGTTCCGCCGAATGGTGGACACCCGCTTAACGACGGCTACGCTCCGGATGCCGGGGTGCTCCTCTATGGACGCCTTCAGCTCCTCGGCTGCGACCCCCTTCGGCTCGGCGTAGAGCTCCGGATAATAGGGCTCGTTCAGCTTGATCCTCCCCAGCTCCGGGTCCCTGACCCAGAGCACGGCTTGGCTATCCTCGAAGCCGACGTCCAGGAGCCAGCCGTCAACCCTCATCCTGTCTCCGCTCCCTGCCGCGCTTCAGCTTCTCTATCTCGCGCCGGTTGTCGACGACGGCCGTGAGCAGCAGGAGGTCGAGGGCGGATACGATGTCGCTGTTAATCATAGCGCCCTGCTCGTCCGCCCAAGCCGGCCACAGCGTATCGAACGCCGCCCTCCTCCCCTCGTCCTTCAGCGTGTTCCTGAACTTCTCCCTGAGCCTGACCATCCGCTCCTGCAGTAACGTCCTCATGGACTCGCTGGTGATTCTCCCCAATCCACCATGACCTCCAAACTCCACTCTCCGTCCGACCCGCGCCCTGTCGAAGTGCTTCACGAGGTGGGCTGCTGCTCCGCCGGGCGTCGGGCGCAGGTACACGATCACGTTAGCCAGGTGCATCAGGTAGCCGCCTGCCTCAGGCTCCGGCACCGGGGCACCGCGTCCGCTGTCCCTGCAAGAGGCGATGACCGGTATGCCCCGTTCTAGGCCGAGCCTCTTCAGCCGCGACGCCATGCCTCCCAGATCCCCGCGCTGTACGCCCGGCACCAGCGGCTTCCCCGCGAACATCTTCGCTATCTGCTGCACCGTTATCGCCGACACGTTCCCGAGTTGCTCCACCAGCTTCTCTGTCAGCTCTGCCGCCCGCACTTGGTGTCGCTCCGAGAAGGAGCCGATGATGTGTATCCGGTCTAGGATGCCGTCCATGTTCCGTCCCTCGGCGTCGAGGAGGTCGAGCAGCAGGGCAGTGTCTAAAAGCGTTCGGGACCTGCGGTAGTTGCCGCATACCAGGTGAACCGCTTCGCCATCGTCCCTGACGGCGTTGGCGATGACGTGGTGGAGGACGGCGTCAGCCAGGCGGCTTTTCTCGGTGCTGTAGAAGAGGTACATGAGGCCCGGCTCGTATCCGCCTGTCAGGTCGTCCAGTGCCTGTATGCCCGACGCGAGAAGCTGCTTGCCTGCTCTCTGTCTTAGGAGTAGTGAAGCCGGTGTGAAGGCGCCTGCTTGGGGCTTGGCCTGTGCCTGAGAGTCCATGCAGCACTGGCAGACGGGCTTCCAGCCCATTTAAATGAGGCGCATAGGCTGGTAGGAGGGATGGCTGAATGTCTCTGAACGGCCGTGGCTGGCGCGTCGATTTGATGTCAGAATTTGATTTATTTAAAAAAGGGGATTTTACGCCCGGCTCTTGTCTTCTTCAAGCATCTTCTCTAACTCGAACAGCTTCCCGTTCTCCACGGCTATGCGTTCCAACAAGCCGCCCGCCTTTTCCGGCTCCTTCCACACCGCCTAAAGCACCTCTCTTACCTGCGCCTCGTCCTTTGCGATGCGGCAGACGTGTTGAACGGTCACATCCTCGTCTGCGCCTCTCTCCCGAATCTTCTCGTTGAAGTCTACGGCCTTAAGAAGCTGGGTGTTCATCCTCGCCGAATAGTCTGGTAGGCTACTACACGCTTAGTTGTAACCTATCATCCTTTTCATACTTAGGTTACATCAGGTTACATGGTGAACTAAGTGCACGAGCGCATAACTGTTTTGAGGCTGAGGTACCTCAAAACGGTAGAGGAGATCTGCATGAAGCAGCCCCATAGGTTTCGCCACACCGACCGAGGTCGAGGCAAGGGTCAGGTCGGAGCATCCCGATCTGAATGTCAGCACTATACTTAGAGAGGGGCGATCATCGGCCACCATCGTCGATATGGCGGAGAAAGACGGATACGATCTCATAGTCATGGGGAGCCGTGGGATCAGGGGTATCACGGGCTGGATTCTGGGGAGAGGGTCCATTACGGCTGCCCTGCACTTCCACTTGCCGATGTCTAAGCCTACGTACTTCATCTTCTTCGCCTCTCGGCTGGCTTCGGGCTGCAATCACTCATCCGGTCTCGTGGACCATTTCCTTAGCAGCTCGGGTTCGCCCAGTCAAAGCAACGGTCGTGAGGACCATGTGGAATAGTGGGCTAGTCAGCCAAGAATACTATAGGAACTTCTTTCATAAGGTCAAAGCAAAAATTCCTTAAAAATGCTGCTGATCACATTCATCTAGTTGCCCAGCTAATTACTATGCAGGTGTAGTTATGGCATCATTAGTCGGTGACCTCTTCATAGACCGCTCCAAGGACCAGTCCAAGGTCCTCAAGCAGAACGTCGAGAGGGCGCTTGCACAGATTAGCGACGAGGAGTTCTTTAGGAAGCCGGGCGTCGAGTCACACAGTATCGCCGCCCTCGTGAAGCACGTCGGTGGGTCACTGAGGAGTAGGTTCACCAACTACCTCACGGAAGAAGGGGAGAAGCCCGACAGGGACAGGGAGAACGAGTTCATCATCCACGAGGGGGATACCCGCAAGGCTCTGATGGGGCGCTGGGACGAGGGGTGGGGCAAATTATTCGCCACCCTAGAAGGGCTCAGGAGGGAAGACCTGACCCGAGACGTACAAGTTAGGTGGAAGAAATACCCCGCCCTCGAGGGGGTCTATCAGCAGGTCGTCCACGCCGCCCAGCACTCGGGGCAGATAATCTACCTCGCCAAGCTCTACAAGGGGGAGGACTGGAGGTACCTCACGATCCCGAAGGGGAAGAGTGAGGAGTACAACGAGCAAAAGCGCCGCGAGGCCGGTCTTATCAGGTGAGCGCCTTCTCTCGCGCGCGCTGCTCAGCTCGTTTGTCGAGACAAGGTTTCTTATCAATCAAAACGGCCACATTTGTCAATATTCCTTGTCAACAACCCTTTTTAAAAGCAACAAACCAGCCATATATGACCCCACAATGAGCCTAGAAGACGACGTCTACAACGACATCTTCACCGCCCTCAAACACCCCATAAGAAGAAAGATCCTGAAAAGCCTCGAGAACAACCCACACACATACACCGAACTCCTCAACGAGCTCGAGTTAGAGACGGGGCTCCTCAACTACCACCTCGAAAACCTCAAGACCCTCATCAGGAAGGACGAGGGCGGAAAATACGCCATATCCATCTTCGGGAGAGCAGCCCTGAGCGCGCGCTATCAGCAAGCCCCAGAACGCATTTATGGCTGAGTATGAATCTGTCTCCAGTTTATTTGACGCTTCAACAGCCTTTTCGAGCTTGTCTTCGACTATTATAACTTGAGGATCAGAGCCTATTGTTATATTAATGGAAAACATATATCGTTCAATGTGTATGAGATTATCTTTAATTTTCTCTAGGAAGATTGATTGTTCATGGTCAATTAAAAGGTGTGTAGTAAGTCGCCTTAGTTCTAATTTTTGTATCTTTTGATCTAAATCTTTAACGAATTCCATAACAGAATCTATCCCATATTTTATCTTCGACCATTGCTCTCTATGGATTCCATCAAGAAACATTATGACTTTGTATTGCCTAGACAATTGAATTAGATCACTATATAATATATCCAGATCCTCAAAATTTATTCTGCTCGTTTTAAGGCTGGTATTTAATGTCCTAATTGACTCGCTGAGAAATACTCTGTTTTGAATTAATGATTCTCCTAAAGCATTCGTTCTGTCCTTATATTGCTCTTGATATGTAAGAGCCTGGTAGATATTAGATAAGATTAAGACAACTATTAATATTAGTGAAATATGGAAAGCCTTGACTTTCATTTTCTATTCTCTTCAGCGCGAGCGTTTTTTATAACGTTTCGTAGCAGGCGGTGCACTTTTTCCACCAGACCGAGATCGGGTGGCCGCAGGAGGGACAACGCCAACGTATATCCTGTTCTAAGAGCCATGCAACGGTGTCCCCTGACTCGATTCGTTCCAGGTTTTTCCTCATATCCTCCCCTCTCTCAAGGTAACCAACCGCGATTTTCTCATACTTCTCGCATGTACGGTCTTTGAAGCTGTCACATTCGTAGCAGAACTTGTAGCCCTTATCATCGAGGCACTTGACAATCTTACATCCTGTCCCCCAGCATTCCGGAGTCAGAGCAGAGCAGCCGTTGCATCTGACCTTGTCTTCAGTTATCTTGAATTTCTCTGCAAGGGTCTTCTTCGGTTCGCCACCGTCAATATAAGCTCGGTAGATACTACACGCTCCGCAGTAGAGCCCGCATCTCCCGACCAGGGATCTGTCAACCATATTAATCGCCTATTGAAAGTCTTAACGCAGACAATTATTTATGCGTACCATCGTCATATGACAACTATTTTTAGGCATAGGTAATAATGAAAAAACCCGTCATATGACGGCGAAACGTTTTTACAAAATTTGGGATACGATTATCCAGGGTGTTTACCATGACCAAACATGAAAATTTTGATGTGAACGTAAAGTACGACGGATATAAGTATAGAATATATTATTTTTCTATTGATGATTTGGAAGAAGAACTTGATCAAGTAGGAAAATTTTTGGATTCATTGTGCGAAAAGGGCGAAGTCATCTGTGAAATTATTCCGAATATTGGGCTAGTTCACAACAGTATCATTCTTGGGCCGGGATTTCAAGGAGTAAAAGGCTTTGTAATAATAGTACAAAAAAACAAGTAAATAAGAGATTAGAAAACCTAGCAATGAAAGACCGGAAGATATGATGTGATGGTGAAATTTTTATTAAAATGTAGATAAGTACCTGATTACAGAAGTGGAAATATGAAAGTTCAATCAGTAGAAATCAAGTAAGCTAACAGTCGAAGCAACACCGTGGGTTATCATAAAATTCTCTTGTAAGTCTGATCATAGTTTCCTCCTGAGAGACAATGGCTACCGCTTTCTTTTCATTAATTCCCCTTACATTGACCAGTATCCTATCATCAACAGAGAGGAGGGTGATTTTGTTGGAATATTTTAATGTCTTGACCTTCTCGAACCGTCTCATCACGTTTGGAACCTCGATGCCCTCCGCTAAAGAGACCTCAACTTTTACACCCCTCAAGTGCGCATCTAATATGGATTTTTCGAGTTGCACCCAGATCTGAGTGTTTGGGACGAAGATTAAAATGGAGTTTATAGAATCTTTGATGATATTTCTCATCTTTGAGATTATACCTCCCATACCTCGTACTATGAAGGCAAGCTCGAATTCTTCTCTTCCGACCGTATTGTAAAGTGTAGAAAGCCTTAAAGTGAGATCATGAAGTCTTTGCAGTTTTTCCCTGTGCTCATTGTCTAGGATCTCCCTGAGGTTTGCTGCTGCCTCGCTGGGTTCCAGTACGCGATACCTGTTCGGTTTTCCTTTCTGGACGGAAATCAGTCCCTTGCGCTCTAATTGCTCAAGGGTTTGGTAGATCTTGGAATCCTGTATCTTGGTCTCATTGCAGAGTTCTGCGGCGGTAAGCTCTCCATGGAGGACCAAAACTTGGAAGGTGCCAGCTTCGTAGTTTGATAGACCAAAGTATCTCAGATCAGAGACAAGGTCTTGCCTGAGGGTATCCCGTTGGTCCTTTGTCCTCGCCATTTCTACCGCCTTCTAGGTAGAAGATTTCAGAGAAACTTAAAATACTTTCTACTATTTTTTTGTAGTAGCTAAATAACGGGTGTAATGTATGACTAAAAGAAAGAAAGACAGGATCAAAGAATTCGTGAAAGGACAGTATAACGAGATATGGTCAAGAGCCGAGAGTTGCGAGGTTGACTCGGAAGATGAGGGCTCGGGCTGTGGCTGTGGTTGCGGCGGAAACGAAGTTGAGGTGAAGATAAAGTCAGCTCATGAAGAGCTGCTTGAAGAGCTGGATTTAAAGCCTGGGATGAAGATACTCGACGTCGGTTCTGGATCTGGAAAGACCATTCTCTCCATCGCCGATCAGGTGGGGCCTAACGGCAAAGCAGCCGGTGTCGACTTCTCTGAGGTAGCCGTGAAAAGTGCGCGCAAGAAGGCGGCTGAGTTAGGCCTAGATGAAATAACCGAGTTCAAACTCGGCGAAGCTGAGAAGATCCCTTACGGCGACGAGGTCTTTGACGCAGTCATTAGCGAATGCGTTGTCTGCCTTGTACCCGATAAGGAGAACACGATAAAGGAGAAGGCACGCGTTCTCAAACCAGGCGGCAAGATAGTAATGCACGACGTCATAGCCTGGACGGATCTACCCAAGGTCATGAGGGAGGACCCCGAGATGTTCAGTGGCTGCATAGGAGGGACCGTACCAATTGAAGAATACAAGAGGCTGCTCGGCAAAGTTGGTCTCACTGATATAAAGGTCGTTGACCACACTAAGAATGAGAAAGCGAAATTGTCCGCCTTGATAATATCAGCAGCTACGAAGATAGGAGACAGGAAGAAGTTCCTTGAAGTGGTCGACTTCGTTAGAAACGATGGCATTGGTTACGCTCTTTTTGTCGCCAAGAAACCTTACTGAACAAAAGGAGAGTTAGACGGTAAAATTCCCCTTTTATTTATGTATTGATTCCATATTACCACAACAAAGAATCATTTAGATGATAATTGTAGCAAAATTAGGTCGGAAACACTAACATAATTGATATTTAGGAAGAGAAATTGGGCTTCGTTTCAATCTATACAATTCACGCATCAAACTTTCTAGAATATGAGCCTTAGAGCCGCTCCAATTTTAACGGAAGTTTAAATAAACCCTCCTCATTCGGCTCGAAATCAAAGACCTCAACAACACTATCCACATTGAGAGAGCCATAAATATGAGGATATTTGTCTCCTCCCCCAACTCCTTCGTATCTCACCTCGGCGCCTATCCTTCGGGTGTCAATACAGAGGAGAACGAGGCCTCTCTTGCCTGTATATACAGAATTAGCCACGTTAATGATCTGCCTGGGCAATGAACAGTGGATGAAGCCCTGTGTTTCAAGAGTGTCTCCTTTATAGGAGCCGATCCGTTTTGCCCTCTCCCAATCTTCTCTCCTTGCTATATGTATGATAATGTCCATAGCTTGTGCCTTCATTATAATTAAAGAAATTAGCAGCCATTATTTATACGTACTATAGACATATGACAGTTTTCATGTACGATTTTTTAAAAATCTTAAATTGCATTGCGTCCAATCGGACAAGAGTCTAAGCATATCGTACATTCGATGAAGCCGTGTTTGGAGGGTCTTTTTATTAATCGTCTTTCAAGTTCCCGAACTTCGGCTGGAACATTTCCCGAATTGGGATTCTCCGATGCGTAGACCATGCATCTGTTTATATTGATGGTGAAGGGAGTCAGAGCCTTGGCCGGGCAGGCGTCGATGCATCTCATGCAGTTCACGCAGAGATCATCTGTGAAAGCTCGATCATCCTCCAATTCGGCAGAGGTCAGAACCGCGGCGAACCGCAGATATGATCCATGAATTGGTGACACGACGACTGTATGTTTTCCTTGGGCGCCTATACCGGCAAGGACAGCCGCTTTCTTAAGACAGATCTCCTTCGTCGACACTGCTTCGTACGCTTCGGATTTAAGATAATGTGCGACTTCCCATGCCTTATTCGAGGCAACCTCGGCGTATAGCTGGTGGAAGGGCGCATTTCCCTTCGGGTCGGGTCGAGTTACTACAATGTTATACACAGGGTCCCATATCCTGTAACCTAAGACGACTACAGACCTAGTCGAAAGAAGCAAATCCTTGGGCGAGCGAAGAGTAAAGACATCCGCGATGGGGCCATCCGGAATCAAGCTAATCCGGTCTCGTCCGACGATCCCGGCGACTGTGAACCCAACGCGGTATGCGAAGGCTTTAACCTCAGCAGACGTGACGATGTTTTCTACCTCCAATTACTATGAGACTTTACCGTGGCCCAAGTTCTCTTTGTACTGGTCCAAGTTGGCTTTCGCCTTCTCACCAGAAACCGTGGCGAATGATTTCCAGAGAGCAGTCAGTTTCCTGCAGAAATACTGCTGGCAGTCGCCGCAGTTGCCGTACTGGCGTGATTTGGCGCATACCCTCGTCTCGCACTTACGGCAGAACTCGTGAAGCCTCTCTGTACGGCATCCATCACACAAGATGTCCTCAGGCTTGAACTCCTCGCCGGGCTGGAGCCATAATTTGGCTGTCTCCGCAAGCTTAGTCCAGTCGTTCTCCTTCGTTGCGATGTACGCTCTACAGACGCTGCAGTCAAGACCGCACATGGCCAGCATCTTTTCGGACATTGGTCATCGATTTACTCTCTAGTCACATACATAAACCTGACACTGTCACCTGCCGCCCTTTCTTGAATGATGGTCCGACTCTGTAAGGCTACGATAGAGCTGCATATAGGGTACAAAGGCGTCGATTATCTTGTTCTCTCCCTTTTTCAGATGCTCCTGAAAAGTAGTGCCCTTGAGCTTTTCACAACTCGCGATCTCTTGAACGTCATCTATCCGGGGGCAACCGGTAGTAACCGTGCAATTAAATTCTTTTCTATTATCCCTTACAACTCTAACCCATCGAAGCCTTAATCGCAGTCTTCGTCTCCTCTGGGAAGTCTCGCATCAGGCTTTCCAGCAGCGTTTTAACGATGAACTCTTTGAACTCGGCCTCGTTCATGGCTGGGCTGTAGATCCAGTGGTGGCCGACTTTCCCCGTCTTCTCGCGTGTGCGAGGACTACTGCGCCCATTTGTTTCATGAACGAGAGTTTATACTTTTTCTACATTCGTACCTTATGATTTTTAAATGTAACATCAGAAAAATATAACGAGATGTTCTCAGACGCGCATAGCCATTTGGATTTCACTGCAATCAAAGAAATTGAGGAAGCGAAAAAAAATAATGTTGAACTTATACTTGTGGCAGGAACTGACATTCATTCCTCGGAGATAGCTATTCGTCTTGCTCAAGAATATTCTTCAATATTTGCCTGTATAGGCCTTCATCCATGGAAAGCAGACCAGTACAACGAAAAAACACTAGTTGAGCTCAAGGGTCTCGCATCTACGAATAAAGTTGCCGCAATTAGTGAAATTGGGCTCGACTATTTTGGGCGAAGAACGTCAACAGGAGAGTTCACGACGGAATGTGTGAGTAGAGAAACCCAAATGAATGTATTCCATAACCAGCTCGGACTCGCAAAAGACCTTAAATTACCAGTTATCATTCATGAGAGAGCTTCTACCGAAGACACCCTGCAAATCCTTGCGAAAGAAAATAATGCGCAGAATGGGGCAGTGATACACGGGTTTTCAGGTGACATCAACATAGCCCAACGTTACTTAGAGCTTGGTACGTACCTATCCATTGGTCCACGCGCAATGAATAATAAAAGAAACGAACTTTTCATCAAGGCTGTTGAATGGATTCCGATCGACAAAATTCTCTTAGAGACCGATGCAGGAAATCCAGTCGAGGTCATTAAGGTGGCTGAAAAAATTGCATTTATTAAAGGATTGACAACTGAAGAAGTTGGTGAATTAGCCACTACGAACCTGAAAAAACTCATTAAAAAAAGGCTCTAATCTCCCAATTTTTCAATCCATCGTTATTTAATCAGGAACTGTGTTTAAGTCCTTTAAAAGATTAAGAACCCTAAAAGTAGACTCGACGCTTATGCTTTCACGAGTCCTTCGTTTCGTTTCAAGGGCCATCCTGTATCCTAGAATCCAACATCCTATCTTCTTCTCGGGCAATGTCTGATGGGGAAATGTGTAAAAACCTTGAACTGACCTATATCTGCCTAGGATCCTCAAAGCGCCTTTGAAACCAATCATGATCTCTTGCAGTTGTGCTCCGTCGAAATGTGTCTAGGAGAAGCAACAAATATCCTATACTCTCCTCTTGAGGTTCTGAAAAATAACCAGGTAGATGCACACTCCAACCCATGACATAATATTTATCTTTCGGACGCCTTACGACGCCATACCCAATCTGGAGACGTTGATATTCAGGCGTTAGGATGAATGAGATTATGTCCTCAACCTTATTTTTATGGATTTGATTATTCATCACTGCTTTAGAGTGTAAGAAGGCGTTCACATCGTATATCCAAGGTAGCTTGAATTCATCGTCTGGATAGAGTTCTGGATTGATTAGTAAACGGCCTTTTAGGGCTTTAGGGAAACTTCCATGGGTCTTTCCAAGAATGTAGACGTTCCCTAAGTCGCCTTTGATGGCGAAGTCATGCACAATGTCAAGACGATTTATTATGTGTTTATCGACCTGTTTTTCCTCGTACCCAAGCATGGCGAGGAAGCACGCTGTTATAGTCTTGTGAAGAACTGGAAAATATCCTTCGTTTGGTTTATCTAACTGATTTGCGAGCCAGCTAATATAAGGTGACACCCGTTCATCCAAGATCTGTTCGCCGGCTCTGAGACCAAACTCATATAGCTTCCCAGCGAAGTTCTCGAAGGTGCTAGAATGAGCACCGTGGATTGTTTTCCTGCTGGGCGTATAGCAGACCTGTTCCAACCACCCCTCGACAAGACTAGAGGAAAGGAGATCATCACGCAATGATAAGGTTAATCCCGGGTCTTGTTCCAGTAATTCCGTTGCTGTTCTGTACCTGATGATTGGTCCTCCTGTTTGCATGAGCCAGTCTAGGACATTTCGATGTTTCATACATCGACAACTCCTCTGTCTTTACAGGAGATATAGTTAATTTATTAAGTTGAGTTGTTCTTTGAAACTAAAATCGAAGAATTGTAAGACAAAACGAAAATTTTTTTAAAATAAGGATGCTCAATTAGGCGTCATTTGACGGTAAAATGCTTATGTGATTCATCTTGAATCAAGTTTTGTAAACTGACATTTGTGGGTGGAAGGTATGGGAAGTCCTATAGTGCATATAGAAATCCCTATGATGGATCCTTTAAAAGCAAAGGAATTTTATTCTAAAGTTTTTGGATGGAAGGTTTACGAGAAATTAGGATTCATGCTTTTTGAAACAGTCCCCCCTTCGGTAGGAGGAAGCTTTACAAAAGTCAATGAGATCGAGGGCGACGGCATAACCTTCTATATCGCAGTTGACGATATCGACAGGAAACTTGAGGAGATTGTCAAAGCAGGCGGCAGAGTAATTAAGAAAAAGAAAAAAATCGCAAAGGTGGGGTGGCAGGCTACATTCACCGACGTATTTGGTAATACGCTACTCTTATTCACTCCATTAAAACAGCCTATGAGAGTGCGAACACAGGGGACAGACTAAGAATGAGTGAAAATTCGCTTGCAACTGTCTGCGGACTTTACTGTGGCTTCTGCCGTCTCTACATGAACAATGAATGTGGAGGTTGCGGAGTAGGGGTCAGAGCAAACTGCAAGCTTTACAAGTGCTGCAGAAACGATAAGAATCTCAAGTTTTGTACTCTGTGCTCAGATTTCCCATGCGAATCGTTTCTCCATTCGAAATGCCTGCACCCCGACTGGGTGGAAGAACTCAAAAAAATCCCAGTTAAGATGAATAATCCTAACTATACCTCTTCCCTTAAGGATTGAGCTTAAACCATGCTGATAGAAGATGACAATACCGGCGAGGGCGTCGCAGAGATGGCTCCTAAGATTCCCACGATGAGCATAGTACCGTTAAAGGTTTACCTCGAAAGAGATGAGAATAGTACTTTCCTAAACTTCGATTTCCAGATACACGGCTCTGGCAAAAGGTATACTATCGTGGCAATTTCTGTTCTTGTTTATGATAAATTCGGTAGTCCCATCCTAAGAAAGTCGCTAGATTCAAATGGACCATCTCCAGGCATCTTAACGATCCCCGTAAGAGAAATTCCTGAAGACGGCGCAATCGACATCTTCAACCCATTCGTACGTTTTGATGCATCGATTGACCTTCAATACTTGGAATATGTTTTTCACCTAACTGGTGAAAACAGAGAATCTGTAAAATTAAAAACCCATGTAGCCCCCGCAGAGTATCTCCAGCGTGTTGATTTGCGTTTACCTTTCCACGGCGATTTCATCGTATACGATGGCCATGATTATTATTCGCACCACCGAAGACTCCCCCTTCTTCAGCCTTTACCTCAACGACTAGGGCTTCGAGCGAATTCAAGCAGGTATGCTTATGATTTTTGTGCTACAAATTGCGATGGCAGTCTTAGTGCCGACTATCCTTCAGAAAATGAGGATTTTACCTTCGGTAAACCTGTCCACTGTCCGGGCAATGGCACGGTTGTGGATGCGGCGAATGATATAAGAGACAACATTGTAGGGAAACCTCAGGTATACTCCTTTGAGGACTTCATTAGAAATCCGATGTTGCTTGCAGGGAACTATGTAGTAATCGATCATGGATATAGCGAATATAGTGTAATTGGCCATTTCAAGCAGCACTCATTGGGGGTCGAGGTTGGTGACAAAGTAATACAGGGACAGGTCTTGGGGTTAGCTGGCAACTCAGGATCTTCAGGGATACCTCACATACACTACCAGCTCCAGAATGGAAAGAATATTTTAACTAGCGAAGGCTTTCCAAGCGTCTTCCATGAATACGAGATAATATTCGGCAACAGTACAAAAAGAGTATCAGCTGGTTTTCCGCAGACAGGGCAAAGGTTAAGAAATATTTTCGAAACTTTTCGCTGAGGTTGATATAGATGAGGATAGTTATTCTAAACCAAGTTCAAACGAATAATGGGTTCTATAGGCTTTCGCACGACTGGTTAGAAAGGAAACTAGAGTAAATTTTGCATGAAATCTGGAGGGAAAAGCAAATCTTACGGTATGCAAACAACACTTTGCACACATTACACTATAGAAAGAGACAATCCTCATGGATTTTCAGAAAAAAATCAGAGAACCTCCCTTAAATCACAATTCTCCGCGAGCATTAAAAAATTCATATGGGAAGTTTATGAAGAATGAATAGACAATTTAGCCTTGAAAGCTATTATGATACAGTTATTATTGGTGCAGGGTTAGGAGGACTAAGCTGTGGAGCTTACTTAGCTAAAGGTGGCAAGAGTGTACTGATATGTGAGCAACAGTCTCGCCCTGGTGGTTATTGCGTTGGATATTCTAGTCCCACAGGTAAATTCCAGGTTGAACTTAGCTTGCAATACCTGATGATGTGTGATGAAGGCAATTGGGTAGATGTAGTTTTGCGTGAACTTGGTGTACGTGATCGTATCAACTTCAAACTACTTGACAAATTCTTGCGCATAATTGGTCCGGATTATGATGTGACACTCACGCATGATCATGCCCAGACAGAATGTGAGCTTGTCTCTGCATTTCCATCTGAAGGAAAAAAGATCTCTCGCTTGATGCGTGATTCAAGGCAACTGTCTCGTTTGACACATATTCCAATTGATTCAATTGAATTGATGTCGAAACGTGACAAAATATCGACTTTTTTACAGATGTTACCGATATCGTCTTTATTGAAGCGCTACGGCACAATGACAGTCATGGATGGAATTCAAATGTTTCATGACCCTCGTTTCCAAGCTTTTCTTTTCTCATTGGTTCCACGCCCAGAAGCAGCGTTTTTTGCGACACTTTTGATGTTATCCTTAACACTAGTTTGGTTACCATCGCATGGGGGTGCAAACGCATTGGTGAAAGTGTTCTTGGACGCCTTACGAGAAAATAATGGTACAATTGCATGCAATACCCTTGTGCGCAGGATTTGCGTCAATAATGGTCGAGCAGTAGGAGTAGAGCTCGCAAATGGACAGCGAATCAATGCTGAATCAGTTGTGTCCAACGCTGACTCACATTTAACATTCATGCAGATGTTGAGTCCAAAAGACTTTCATCCTAGGTTTTTGAATGAGCTAGGACAGCGACCTATTGCGCCGAGCATTTTTAGCGTTTGGCTAGGTGTGGATCTTGACCTACACTCGTTTGGGCATACAACTGGACGGGTGATTTATAACCCAACCCATGACCTCTCTGCACTCATAGATACCGACCCAATGCAGTGTTCGCTTACTGTCAACATGTATTCGCTTGATGATCCATCAGTTGCGCCGCCCCACCATCATACTGTCCTGATCCAAGCATTATTCCCTTACAATTATAATGAGACATGGGGTGTAAAACCAGATGGAATACGAGGTGAATGTTACCAACAGATTAAAAATGATGTAGCTAATGCTCTTATTAAATCAGCAGAAACTATACTCCCCAGCCTATCACAACATGTCTTAGAACGAGAGATAACAACACCGTTAACATATGAACGCTATACACTGAACAAATACGGTTCGATCCATGGATGGCTTCAGACACCAGAGTGGGTGTTCTCCCAAGCATCACAACGTACCCCAGTTAAAAGATTGTATCAAACGGGACACTGGATTGTCCCAGGAGGTATCCCCTCAGTGATCAGATCAGGACGAAATGCAGCAAAACTTGTTTTGGCTGATTTATAAAAAAAGAATGCCCAAATTGACTCGTATCACACTCCTAAGATAAGCATTGACCGAGATGCGATGTCCGTGCTTGTCTAAAAGATTGTTGATCCTGTTCTTCATTCGGCTAGATCTTCACCAATCTCAAACTGGAGCGAAGGAACTCCCCTCCTGACTTCTCTGTTCTTCGTCTGAAACGTAGCTGGTGAGTAGCGTATCTGTCCGGAGGAACTATATCAGAGTACTGGTGTCGACCTTTTTGGTCCTAACCTTAGCCTTGGCGAGAAGCTGGGTTGGGCAAGGAGACATCGAAGCCGTGCTCCTCTAGCTTGTTGTGGATCTACCTTCAGAGGTTTCCGGCGAACTCGACTACCATCTTCACGCCGTCTCTGAAGCTAGAGAGTCACTCAGAGAACTCTAATTTTAACTTCTACTGCCTTGTGACGGGCGTACCAAAAAGGAAATAACCGTCTCAAACCAACTTTCCCCACGTGACTCTCACAGAAGTCGTATTAAAAGTGGCACATGACTGCCCCTTTGGAAATATTTCTCGCAAATTTCCGTCACTTAAAATGTATGTTTGGTGGAACAAAGAGCATGAAATCCTTGAAACTGTGATCAATAAACACAAAGAGTACTCTGCGGTATTAGAGGAGCTCTCCAAAATCGGCACAGTATTTGAGACGTCCCTTAATCATACGAAAATTTATCTAATATCAAAAAATATTCTGAGCACCTCAGAAAATTCCATCAGCAAGAATATCGATTCATTGAACCTTCTTCATGTGCCTCCCACTATGGGTGAAAAAGGATGGGAATACCACCGCATCATTGCCTTCAGACACGAAGATATTAACGAGCTCATGAAAAGGCTTGAAAAGATGGCTTTTACAGTAGAAATTGTAGGTAAGGCTCCCTTTGATGGATTCATATCCAATGCCCTGACACTCACAGCCGACGCCCTATTCTCGAACTTGACAGAGAAACAGATCAAGGCTTTGCTAAAAGCACACGACTACGGATATTATACAATTCCTCGAATAGCCGATGTGAAGGAGATCGCATACAAAGAAAAAATATCTCGTACAACTTATCAAGAAAATCTAAAAAAAGGAGAGAACAAGCTTATCTCGGCGCTTATTCCATACCTAAAACTGTTTAACCAAGCTTCTCCAGAAAAGAGAAGAAAAAAACGAATCGGACTAACAAAAATTATTTAGATCATATTAAAATTCACGTATAAATAATGAGTCACAGGAATTCATATCAAGAATCGATTTCATAAACTAAATGTAATTGCTTGTTTTTCATGTCTTTTCCAATTACTTAGTCGATTAGAGGTTTGCCGCAGTTGAAGCATTTCCCACCGAACCATGAAATTGGATGTCCACAAGAAGGACAGCGCCATCGCTTATCCTGTTCTTCGAGCCAAACATTCACCTCTCCCATCTCGATCCGTATTAAGGAAGCTCGCATGTCTTCTCCCCTCTCAAGATAGCGAGATGCTAATTTCTCATATTTCTCACAGGAACGCTCTTTGAAGCTTGGGCATTCAAAGCAGAACTTGTAGCCTTTACTATCTAGACACCTTACTCGCTCGCATCCCGAACCCGAACATTCTGGTGATAGAGCCATGCATCCATTGCAATGTATCTTCTCCTTGGGTATATTCCAGCTTTTGGAGACGTATTCAAGAAAAGCGCCGTTATCTTGGTATGCTCGATATATACCACAAGCTCCACAGTAGAGCCCGCATCTCCCTACTAGGGACACATCAACCATAAACATCACCGGTCCTAAATTTTCATGATACGTCTTCTAGACTAAATCAACTGATGACCGCCTTATGAGCAAGTAATTATCGTTGAATTAGTCATTTAAGTTCTCATATGTCAAATGACGGTGTTATTTTTTAAAGCTTCATTTATCTTAAATATAGATTGGGGATGATTAAGGATGAAAAATAAAACTGAGTATAGCTGTCCGAAATGTGGGTCAAAAGATGTCAGAATAAGAAATTTATTATTAAGAGGGGTTATGGGGACTGCAGGGATTTTCGATGGAGAAAACGTCGCTTTGTATATATGTAATAAATGCAAATTCATCGAAATCTATTCTCGATCATAGTTAATGAGATGTATTTTTATTATATATTATCGAGGATTTTGAATAACCTCCTTGGCCCTTGGTCATCTTCTGGGTCCTCCCTTCAATTCTATAGATTAATTTTAATTAATAGAATACTAGTAATATATTACTAATTACTAATCATATTTAAGTTACTATATAGATAAAATTTAATTTAGTTTATTTATTAAACGTTAATCAAAAAATACGTATTTTTTGTCTTGCTTTTTTGAAGTGAAAAACGCAAATCTTTTATTTGATAAACGTTTTATTGTTATTTGCTTCAAGCATAAGCTTGAAGCACTGATAAGGCTTGAGTGAAAAAGACCGCCCTAAGCGGATCGGATTCGCCTAAGCCTTAGATGAAGCCTAAGCCTATTGGGATTGGTTAGGCTTAGTGGCGAGACCGAAAAGCCAACCTCCCCAGCGTTTAGGGCGCATGGGGATAGGTCTCAATCACATTAAACTTTCTCCAAATGTTTTTATTCAGGTTTCATTAAAAATCCTGAAACGATACATCAGACCCCTCTAAACCGCACTTACTCCCGCAGGGATTGTTATGCCGTATCTTGGAAGGTGCGTCAACTGTAACTGGGCTTGCCTAGGTCAACTCGAAAGCGAGGTAAATGGTATTCTCCGTAAGCACTCGGAGAAGAGACACACGACTAATCGACACACGGTCAGCCGAATCAGCAGGGAGGAGTATTACTTCTACAGGAAGTTCTGGGACAGCCCCATATTCTGGGGAGCCTACAATGGGGGCAAGCTCAGCGAGACCAAACCAGTTTCTGTAAAGGGAGTGGAGGCGGGGAGCTAGGGTCGATTTCTCAGGGCTCCTACCAAAGGGAGAAGAGAACGTATGTCAGAACAAGAACAGGCTCAGGTAGAGCCACAGGAATTGGAGACGCAGATAGTCGTCTCCCCCAAGGACGTGCTAGTGGACACCATCATAGAGCGATGGGGCTACTACGCACATCGAAGGGCTTTAGCGTCCCTACTGATGACCAGCACCAGCGCGGAGAGGACCAAGGTGACGCAGATCGGGAAGCAGATAGCCGGAAAGCTGTCCGCCTACCTAGCCGAGGGCACGGATGTCCGAGGCGAAGTCGTCACCCTTCAGGGCGAGCTAGTTCAGGCTAGGTCCGTCCTGAAGACCAAGGCACAGCCCTACTACGACAAGGTAGCCCCCTTCGTCAAGGCTGTCTCATACCTCGACAGGGTAGTGATACCCGGTCAGATAGAGGCAGTCACGGGCGAGAAGCTGCAGCCCAGGGTCGAGATAAGCCCTTCAGTCCTTAAGGCTTTAGCGAAGCCACCGAAGTAACCCCTTTTTTTTGCCGAGGTTCAATGTGCTGTCCCGCTCTAGCATCACCGACTCGGAGAAGCGGGAAGGGGAGTCCTTGAGACGACAGACCTCAGGAGGGGTCAACCCGCTGAGCGGGCAGTAAGGGCGGCAAAGATTCGCGGGTCGCAGAGATGCGACCCACGATGAGACCGCACCTGGGGATAACCTAGGTCGTCAGGGGAAGCCTTGATGCTCCAGTCGCAAGAGTCGTGAGGCTCTGATAGCCGTCCCTGCGTCCACTCGCGTCCCCGCCCCGAGTAGAGGCAACTCTACGGGCGAGTCCCTTAGAACCCGTAGCAGGGTTCGACCCAGAAACCTCCAGTAATGGGCATGATGCTTCTGACAGATGAATATAAGAAAAGGAAGACATGGGGACTGCCTCAGGGTTCCGTCAGAGGGGCGAAGCCGTCCAAGAAGTCGGGTTTAACGGTTCTAGCCCTGTTGAAGACGGGACTCCCTCCCAGCGAGAGGCGCGTGCGAGGCACGAACAGCTGGGGTAGCCCCATCAGGGGCGGGTGGCGTAAAGATTGGAGGTTAAGAATATGGAAAAGAAGAAGCTAGAGTTTTACGAGTGCAGAGAATGTGGAGGCACCAATTTTAAGATCGT
>Ga0315296_10001530_pt1 | contig 20191 bp, 22 predicted proteins | sample YL17G14_18_MG_FD_203921 | JGI IMG/M metagenome (GOLD analysis project Ga0315296, IMG submission 203921) | Sediment microbial communities from Yellowstone Lake, YNP, Wyoming, USA - YL17G14_18 | ecosystem: Environmental > Aquatic > Freshwater > Lake > Sediment | place: USA: Wyoming | collected...
GATAAAAGCTGGTCCCTCCACCTCTAAAGCGTTCCTCATCTTCACAATCAAGTCAAGCGGATAGGCCGAACTCACAGTTGCGACGTATGGTATCTCATGTGCAACGATGATCTCATCTATAGGCTTCTTCCATTCCCTCTTCCCGGGGACAATCCTGCCTGCAGGACTGGTGGACGTAGAGGCCGCGAAAGGAGTCCCCCCGCTTCTCTGAATACCTGTGTTCATGTAAGCCTCGTTGTCGATGAGAACATAGACGAAGTCATGTCCTCTCTCCAAAGCCCCGCTTAGTGACTGGATGCCTATGTCATAGGTTCCTCCATCACCCGCAAAAGCGATGATGTCTAAATGTTCGAACTTGGCAAGAGGACCAACCCCTTTCCTTTTCATTGCCCTGAAAGCGGCTTCTATGCCACTGGCATTTGCAGCTACATTTTCAAAGGCGGTGTGAATCCATGGAAGGTCCCAGGACGTATAGGGAAAAATGGTCGTCGAGACTTCGAGGCATCCTGTAGCAGTGGTGACGATCGTAGGACCTCTAACAGCTTTGAGGATGAGTCTGACTGTTGAGGTTTCAGCGCATCCGGCGCAAAGCCTCTGACCTTGGGCGAGGAAGTCTGGCTGAAGTGCATATTCCTTTAGACTCATTCTCATCACCTCTACTCCCGTAGCCCGATGTATCTAACAGGCTCGACGGCCATTGCTGCCTTGACATCATTCTCTAAGTTTCGGAAGATTCTCTCTATCATCTCTGTGGTCATGTCTCTGCCGCCCAACCCGTAAATGAAGTTGGATAGTAGAGGTCTCTTCTCCGCATCGTAGGACGCGTTCCTTACCTCGTTAAAAAGAGGACCACCGAAAGCACCAAAGCTCATAGCTCTATCTAATACGCCTGCAGACTGCACGTGCGAAAGACTGTCAACAATCATCTGAGTCGGAAAAGGCCTAAATGATCTTATCCTGAGAAGGCCCACCTTCAACCCCTCTTTTCTCAGTTTGTCAACTACGACTTTGGTCGTCCCCATAGTTGAGCCAAGTCCTACAATAGCCAAGTCAGCATCATCAAGCTTATAGGAATCGAGAGGCCCGTAGGTTCTCCCCGAGATTCTTCCATACTCCTCTCCTATGTCCTCTATGGTCGGCAAGGCATTTGCAATAGCTTCAGCCTGTTGCCTCTTGTGCTCGAAGTAGTAGTCATGGAGGTCCATTGCGCCCATAGTTAGAGGATGATCCGGATCCAGTCTGTAATCCACTTCCCCTTTATGCGAGAGCACTCTGGCGAAAGGTCTCTCGCCCACGAACTCTCTGACAACCTCATCAGGAAGCGTCATCACGTTCTCTAGCGTATGGCTTAATATGAAGCCGTCAAGACAAACCATTACAGGAAGCTGAGTCTCAAGATGCTCTCCAATTCGCCATGCCTGTATCACCATGTCATAAGCTTCCTGGCTGTTCTCGCAGTAAAGCTGTATCCAGCCACTGTCTCTGACTCCCATCGAGTCGCTGTGATCGCAGTGAATGTTCAGGGGACCACTCAAGGCTCTATTCGTCACAGCCATGACCACGGGCAATCTCATAGATGCTGCAATATATGTCATCTCCCACATGAAGGCTAGGCCGTTTGCAGCTGTACAGGTGAATGCCCTTGCTCCTGCTGCCTCAGCAGTGATACATGCAGTAAGCGCGCTATGCTCAGATTCCACAGCGACAAACTCTGTCGCCACCTCTCCGTTGGATACGTACTCAGCGAACTTTTCAACGATGATTGTCTGGGGCGTGATAGGATAAGCTGCAACAACATCAGGATTAACCTGCCTCAGAGCGTAGGCAATAGCTTCATCTCCATTGAGGCCCATAAGCCTCTGCTCAGCCAAGACCATTTCACTCTCTCCTTATCATTTCAATGGATTTTGCTGGGCACTCTGCGGCGCAGACACCGCATCCCTTGCAGTAATCATAATTCACCTCTGGGATCCCATCCTTCCCGATCTTTATGGCACCCTCTGGACAGAGGAAATGACATAGGGTGCATTGAGTGCATTTCTCTTTACCGATTTTGGGCTTGAGAATGCCCCAATCACCAGTATTGTAGTCTCTACTTGACTTGTACGGTACTCCGCCAATGGGCTGATCCTTCCAACCCGTCTTTGACTTCTCTTCGCTCACTTGTTTCTTGCCTCCATATAAGCTTCTTCTACCAGCTTCATATTCATCTCGGCCAATCTGCCGGAGAATCTTTCTTTGATTGCCTGAAGCAGTGAGTCGAGCTCGATAATCCTCTTCGCCTTTAGAAGAGCTCCTAGGACAGCTGTGTTTGTTATAGGTCGTCCCAGAATCTTCATAGCCTGCTCAGTAGCATTGACTACCCAGACATCGTTCTCTGTCAGACCCAATCTGCCCTTTATTTTTGGGGAGCTCGTATCTGTGTTGATCACAAGAAGGGTCTGGTTATCTATTCCCTCAGTCACTTGAGGCCCAACTAAGGTGGGATCCAAGACCACTACGATGTCAGGTTCGTAAACCATTGAATGAATAGTAATAGGGGTGCTGCTGATGCGAGTGAAAGCTTGAATAGGGGCACCCTCCCTTTCCGGCCCGAAAGTCGGAAAGCTCTGCACGAATTTCCTCTCCCTTAGACCGCCATAGGCAAGAAGTTGAGAAGCAGTCCAAGCGCCTTGTCCTCCTCTGCCGTGAAACCTTACTTCAACCATCCCTTCTGTCAATAGGCTTTCCACCTCAGCATTCAACGAGACTTGTCATATCACATATTAAAGTATGTATGAAAATATGCAAGACAATCTACGACAAAGCAGCATGAAGGGCCCTTTCTCTAATGGCGTTTAGTCTTTCTCTCTGTATCCTTGCTTGCTCTCCAGCAGCCTCTGCGAATCTCTCTGCTGGCAACCTCATGGCATCATAAGCATAGTTGATAGACCTAGAAGCCGAGACGATAAGGCCTTCACCCTTTTTGTTAGCCCCGTACTTGAAGGCTACCTCAGCGTTCCCACCTTGCGGACCGAGTCCTGGGGCAAAGATGAGTCTTTCCTCTCCAATGACCTCTCTTACTTCTCGCAGTTCGTTTTCAACGGTGCAACCGACCACGAACCCATGAGCCCCATGTTTAACTCCATCTCTGGCAATGATCCTGTATAGAGGTTCTCCCCTGATCTTTCTCGACTGGTAGTCTGCCGCGCCAGGGTTGGACATTTTGCACAGCACAAAAAGCCCTTTGCCGTTCTTCCTTGCCCATTCATATACTACATCAGTCCCGTCCTGATAGCCTTGGAAGGGACTGAAAGTAACTGCGTCAAAACCCATCTCACTAATCCAGTAAAGAGCTGCAGCGTTGGTCTCCCCGATATCTGATAGCTTGGCATCCAGCATGGCTAAGCATCCATTGGCCTTGATCAAGTCAACAATGTTGTGCGTTTCCTCGAAACGCAATAGAGGCAATATGTACCATGCATTCAGCTTTATTATGGGGGCATATTTGGCGACTGCTTTGATCATATCTTCACAAAAATGTATCGTACCCTCCCGGCGACCGTATTCCTGCACCAAGTAATCGGGAATCACGAATTTGCTCCTCATAGCTGAGAGAGCCGGGTCAAGCCCGACACAAAGGTAGCTGTCCTTTTGGCGACTAAGCAACTTGTATCTTTCAATGAAATCGTCTCTCAACCAATCCCTCCTCTTCTACAGGCTCTTCAATGCTTGATCACACTCTTGTGGCAACGTCTCAACCTCAAGAATCCACGCACGAAAACGCTGGGAAAAAGAGACATATGAGCTCAGCCCGGAATTCTAAGTAGCCTTTTCAGATTCGAAGTAGTCTGGTTCCCCACATGTTGTGGAGTCAGACCCTTCAGGTCCGCTATGCGTTCAGCCACTTTCACGACTCCATCGGGGCTTCCTGAATCCGTCTCTGTCAACAACCATTCCAGAGGGATCTCCCCTATAGCTCGCCTGAGTTCTTCATTCTCAGGTCTTGTCAAAGCCCGTTCTGAGACTGAGATCAAAATGCCCGAGTCAATGCATTTCTTGGCGAGGCCAAGGTTTCCTGTAAAGCCGTGGATCGCCCCTCCGAACTTAGAGATCTGCTGCTCCTTCATGATCTCCAAAGTCTCCGAGTCTCTGGCACGGTCATGAACTATGACCGGGAGGCCCTTCTCCTTAGCAAGCCTGAGCTGACCGCGGAAAGTCTTTTGCTGAATCTCCTCGGCCACGTATTTCTCGCTTCTTTTTCCATCGTGTTCCATGCGTCCGAAGAAGTCAAGCCCAATCTCGCTCACAGCTACTACGGCGTTGTTTTCGATGAGTGCACTTAGGCTCTCGTGTGCCTCAGCATTGTATTCGTCAGCATACCATGGATGTATTCCAACACACGCTTTCACAATGCTGTACTTCTTGGCAGCTTCAACAGCTTGAACTGAGGAAGGAAGGTCTATTCCCGCGGTGAGAACAAGGACAACTTGCGCCTGTTCCGCTTTCGTGATCACCTGGTCCAGATTTTGCTCTCCTCTACTGCCGACCATATGTCCATGGGTTTCAGAAAACAATTTCTTGGTACCCTCATTTGTTGTTCCGCTGACCATCTAAAAGGCTTTTGATAAAGGCTCTTCAGTTTGGTTCTTCGGGAAAAAGAAAGACTAATCCCTCTCCCGCCGATGATCTATCACTGCTGCATAGTTTGACGTCACAATCGCAGCACAATCACTGCACTAGCAATGACATGAGACGGTCGATTGGACTGGATATTAAGTCAAACGCCCCTATTGCATGATGATCGGCCTCTTAGACTGCTCCGAGGCAACCTTCCTTATGAAGGACCGGGTCCCCTGATTCATAGGCAGATCCTCTAGTTCCGTCAAAGAGACCCATCTACTTTCCTCGGAATCCGTGCCCGTGGTCAATACTCCACCAATGACCACGCAAAGGAACTCGACCAACACATAGTGAAATCTGACTCTTCCTTCTTCATCACGTGTAATAGAGTCGAAAACCGTCAGAACCTTCTCTGGGCGAACCCTCAAGCCACACTCTTCTTGGAGTTCGCGTACAACCGCCCCTTTGACTGACTCACCCAATTCCACAGCGCCCCCTGGCAGAGCCCAGTTGCCTTTTCCAGGAGGGTTTTCCCTCTTTGTTAGCAGAACCGCATGACCCTGAAAGATGATAGCTGCCACCCCCGCTATCGGCCTAAGAGGATATTCACGGTTCATGAACCATCATATCCCAAACTCGAATGCTGGGTATCTCCATCTTCAAGGAAATACACAACTACTTGGCTAAGAAGTATATGCGGCAGGTTCGTAAAGCCTCCTTAAGCGACCGACGCCAGCTATCTTCCTGCCATCAAGTTTCACATTCACATTCTCTGACTTCCCTTTAGCTGCACCCTAGCCGAATGAATTCACCCACTTCCTTACGACCAAAGCAGCAACAGAGGAGTCCTGTATAGCCAGTCCAACGCTCTTGAACAGTGTTATGTTGTCTGACTCAGTTCTTCCTTTCTTTGTCCCGGTGACAAGCTCACCTAGCTCTGCATATATGTGATCCGCTGTGATGACCCCTTCTTTCATGGGTAATATGATGTCTCCTGCTTCTGCGAAAACTGCTTCCTTCGAGTCCACAACGACCTTTGCATCCCTCACCGTAGCTGAGTCTATCTCTCTGTGATCTGAATAGAAGCTTCCTATCGCACTGATGAATGCCCCTTCCTTGAGCCAGCTTCTCTGTATAACTGGTGTCCTGCTTGTTGTAGCGGTCGCGATGATATCTGCATCTCTTACAGCAGCTTGACTTGTCTCAGATGGAATCACATCTAGGCCTAGTTCTCGAGACATCTCCTCTGCAAACGTTTGACTTCTTATTCTCGAAATGTCGTAACACATCAAGTTCTCAATGACGGTGCTTTCAGCCAAGGCTTGAGCTTGCGTCCGGCCCTGAATGCCGCAGCCGATCACTGCTGCAGTCCTGCTGTTTCTTCTAGCAAGATACCCGGCGGCTACTCCTGTGACTGCTCCTGTTCTCACAGCAGTCAGATAGGAGGCGTCTATGAGGGCTATTGCCTTCCCGGTCTTTGGGCTATTAACTAGGATCTGTGCGGATGACGTAGGTAGACCTTCAGCCGGATTCCTCGGATATATCGAGATTACTTTTGTTGCGACTACTTCTGTTTTCTCCAGATATGAGGACATAGAGGAAATACTGCCATCATACCTACCTAGCATCATAGTGACTCTTGGGGGCATGAGGATTTGGCCTCGGGCTAGTTGAGCGAAAGCTTCCCTTACGGCCTCTATGGCCTCCTTCATACTCAGAAGATCTTTAACCTCTTCGTCAGTAAGAATCAGCATGGGACTGAACCTGCCTGCACGAGCATATGGAAAAGCTAGAGCAGGAAACCTTGCCTCAAGGGGTCTCTTGGGTCAACCACGAATTGCTGTATTCCTGTGATATATGCGGTGGCACTGACTTCCGGAAGTATTCCTTTGAAGCTTCCTATCATCGTTTCCTTGAGTATGCGGCCTCTGTGTAGAGTTCCGATTATGCTTTCAGCGACGAATTCTTCGCCGAGTTTCAACTCTCCCGTTCCATATAGAGCAGCCATTCGGGCATTTGTCGCGGTCCCTGCAGGAGAACGGCATGTTTGTTGCGGTCCGAAGATATTAGCATGTTTCGCATGGGCTTCAGGTTTCGTCGGCTTTGTATGGAAAGTGACAATATCCAGCTTGTTGAGTTCTGGGTACGTCGGATGTTCAACCGGAACTTTTTCGGCTAGAGACTCCCTTACTTTCCATCCTAGTCTTATCCACTCATCTTTGTTTTCCGTTGTGGGGATAAAACCAAGTTTGCTTGCGTCGATGAAAGCATACCACAGGCCTCCATAAGCGATGTCTGCCTCTATCTTGCCAACCCCGGCTACGTTTGTCTTCACTGTTTTGAGATAGAAGGAGGGCGTGCCTAGCATAGCTATGTCTTCTGCTTCCTCATTGACTACCTTGACTCTAGTCCTGACGAGCCCGGCGACAGTATCCAGTGTGATTTGTGTCGTTGGTTCTTCAACATTGACCATGCCTGAGTTCACTAGCATAGCCGAAATGCTGTAAGTACTGTCTCCACAAGCACTGAAGTAGCCTCCGGTCCAGAGGTAAATCACGCCCACATCTGCTTCTGGAACGGTAGGCTCAGTGATGACTGCTCCGAGGAGACCACCGGATCCTCTGGGTTCTTGGAGAAGCGTTTTCCTCAGATGATCAAGGTTCTTCTGGAAGTAGGCCTGCTTCTCAGCCATGTTGCGGCCCGGTATCTTCGGGATTCCCCCGGTTATGATGCGTGTTCCTTCGCCTGAGGAATGAGTGTCTATTGCCGTTACGATCTTGGAGAACTTCATCAAATATCCCCCTCAATGAGGTTATCTTTGAGTTCATTATTTACGCTTATCGAAGAACTTGCATAGGATTATTTGGATGCTCGACTGTCAGACTGAGCTGTTGGAGTCAGCTGTGCTCAGTTGTTTCGCGGTATATTGGTTCTTTCTCTTTCTGATATACATGATAAGGAACACAAGAGTGGAAAAGTGAAATATCAGGATCTCAAATGCCAGTTGGAAACGAGTTATCGCCAGTCTTTGTGCAAGAAAAACTGCTGAAGAAACAGCTATTAAAAAGAGCAAAGCCGATCTCATTGTCTGCAATTCTGAGCTTTGATCTGAACCCATGATTCATGCCCTTCACAACTCATCGGCCTAAGCAAAATGGCTTCGTTCAGCTGATCAGGCCAAGTTCAACACATGAGAAAAAATGGAGCTGCTGGATGCTGCATCTTGAAGTGAAGGTGTCTTCTTTTCTACAAGCCAACCCAAGGGGATGTCTTGATAAGTTCCGTCTGGAAGGCTCCGTCTAATTGTTATTGGAAGTACACCCTCTTCCAGTTCGAGAAGAGAGATATCAATGAGATCTTTGACTCCTTTCGGGATGACAGTGAGGATGGGAGCGCCCATGGACAGTTGAAGCGACCTCGCTCCTACTATTCTTGCCCTTTCAAATCTAGTAAGCTTTGAAGGACCTATTCGTATTGTCACTTTGAGACTCTTCAAAAAATTGGTTGGTTATTGGGGCATGGGAGGCATGCCTCCGCCGCCGTACTCTTCACCTGGCCCGCCTTTTGGAGGTGGCCTCATCTTTGATGAGGCTATCACATCGTCTATTTTCAGAATCATGGAAGCGGCTTCTGAAGCGGATTTTATCATCTGCGTCTTTATTGACATTGGTTCGTATACCTTTTGGCTTTTCATATCAGTGACTTTGCCAGCTTCGGCATCTATTCCTGCCCAAAGCTCACCTTTCTCATGTCTTGACTGAAGCTCTGACAAGGCGTCTATTGGGTCCATTCCTGCATTTTCTGCGAGCGTTGAAGGTATAGTCTCGATAGCATCGGCAAATGCCTTGATTGCTAAGCTCTCTTTTCCGGATACGGTTCCAGCAAATTTCCTGATCCTACGGGCAACCTCGATCTCTGGAGCTCCGCCTCCTGCTAGTATCTTTGGTTTCACGATGACATCCTTCACAACGCTTAGAGCGTCGTGGAGGGATCTTTCAGTCTCGTCAGTGATGCGTTCTGTTCCGCCTCGGATGAGTATTGATACTGCTCTCGGATTCCTGCAATCTTCAACGAATATCATCTTGTTATCGGCAATCTTCTTTTCTTCAACCTTCTTTGCGTAGCCGCTGTCAGCTGTGTTCAGCTCGTCAACGTTTGTCACTATCTTGGCACCTGTTGCCCTCGCTAGAGCTTCCATATCTGACTTCTTCACTCTTCTAGCGGCCATGACGCCCTCCCGAGCTAGGAAGTGCTGGACTGTGTCATCTATGCCTTTTTGGCAGAAGAGAACATTGATTCCTGCTTTCTTCACTTTGTCAACTAGCCCCCTGAAGGTCTGCTCCTCCTGATCTAGAAAGGCGCGGATTTCTTCCGGGCTCTCTATTCGGAGTTTGGAATCGAACTCCGTCTTTTCAATTTCAAGTGCTGCGTCCAAGAGACCTATCTTGGCATCTTTCACAGTCTTGGGCATGCCAGAATGCACAACTTCCTTGTCGATAACTAGACCCTTTATCAAGTTAGTATCGCTGATCGATTCCCCGATTTTCTTTTCCAGCTTGACGTAATCCAGATCAACATCGTGCTTGCCGTCTTTTTCTTCAGCGACTTGAAGTATTGCATCAACGGCAATCTTGGCAAGGTGCTCAGCCTGCCCGCTCACAAGCTTGGTAGCCATAGAAGTCACCGCGATGCTCCTTAGATAGTCTTTGTTCTTAGGATCAACCGGTATTCCGATCTCTTCCAAGACATCCAGAGCCTCTGAAGCTGCCTTTCTGTATCCATCAATAATAACGGTAGGATGGACCTTCTTCTCAACGAGATCCTCCGCTTTACTGAGGAGCTCGCCAGCCAGCATGACGACGCTGGTAGTTCCATCACCCACTTCGTCATCTTGCGTCTTTGAGATCTCGACCATCATCTTAGCAGCTGGATGCTGGATGTCCATTTCTTTCAGCATCGTCGCTCCATCGTTGGTTATGGTTATATCTCCGAAATTATCAACAAGCATTTTGTCCATGCCCTTAGGTCCTAGAGAGGACTTGATAGCATCAGACACGATCTTTGCGGCCATGATATTCGCATGCATTGCTTCGGATCCTCTGCTTCTCTCTGTGCCTTCCCTTAGAATCAGAATGGGTTGGCCAGACATATCACTGTTTGACAACTACTTTTTCACCTCGAATCACAAGTCGAGAGTTGCACATATAAATATAAACATTTTCATGAAAGCCATTTCTCAAGAAAGGAAGTAACCAGTTGATATGACTTTGTGGCTTGGCTGAAAGGCTAACCCAAGAAGCTTTCCTTGAGGCACTTATTCATCCTTTTCGCCAGGTTTGCAGATCAGCTTATTCTGGAATCTATGTTAGGGATCGACTTCATAGAGCAGGCGACTTTAAATCCACCATGCCCATGTTTCAACCGAGTGACCGGATTGAACATCAGAACGCACGTGTTAGCGGACACAGGTCTTCTGGGAACTCCCCTTGCAATGGAAGATGACTCAAAGGCGATTGTCTGTCTAGAAACCACCTCAGATATGGTTGTGGATGAGCTGGGCCTGGTTCATGGAGGGTTTGTATTTGGCTTGGCTGACTATGCTGCGATGCTGGCTGTGAATGATCCTAATGTGGTATTATCCGAGGCAAAAGTCAAATTCACCGCTCCGGTTGTAGCTGGTCAGGCTTTGAAAGCTGAAGCCCGGGTTGTGGAGAAAGTTGGAAGGAGAAGATCCGTTTCTGTAGAGGTGAGAACTGAAGATAGAAGTGTCATGGAAGGAGATTTCCTATGCGTAGTGCTCAGCGAACACGTTCTCAAGAGGAAACAATAGCGGTGAGGCTCTGTAGAAACCCTATCTGTTCTTACTTCAAAAGCATGAAAAAACCCAAGCATTTTGAAAGCCAAAGCCCATTCATTTCAGAGGGAAGAGTCAATTGATAGGGGGATCCCTACAGAGCCAGCGGTCATAAACGTTTTTATATGGGTATCGTTAACTTAATAAAAAAGCTTGAGGTAAGAAAGATGCCGATGGTTTTCGATCCGAACATGCACGGACTGGAAAAGGTTTTGAGAGACTACCAAGTCGAAGCCCTGAAAGTGGTCTGGGATAAGGCTATGGATGGAGTAACCTCCAGAGAGGTTTACAGATACGCAAACAAATCCCTCGAAGGGAAGAAGACGATCTCTAGAGCCTCGATCATAAACTTCCTCAACAGCATGTGCGATGAAGGTGTTCTCAACTACAAGGAAGAAACATGTAAGGGAGGAATGAGAAGAAAGTACTCCCCGAAGCTCTCTCAAAGGGAGTTCGAGATGAAGATCGCAAAAGATGTCATACTTAGCCTACTGGATGACTTTCCAGAGCAGACAGTGAGGATGTTCGCAGAGTCCACCAGGAATAGACCCGAGCTGAAGGCTAAGTAGTCCCGACTTCCGAGTTTGCTGAATCTACAGCATTTGCTTCATTTTTTTATTTTAGGAAGGAATTTTCAGGGTTCTTGTAGTTGATCATCCATCATTACTAAGGAGCTGATGATAGATACAAAACTGGAATCTCGCACATCTTTTGGCAGGCTAACGGTCCTTTTCCTTGCGGCTCTTGAACATTGTAAAACCACATCTTCCGCATGCATATCTGTCTCCATGATCCGCCATGAAGTATCCCTTGCCGCATCTGTTACAGAAGGGTATGGTACGTTCTAGCTTTCCGCCTTCAAGCTTGTAGTAGGTATGGACCTGTACACCTTTCTTCTCGCTTTTGGACAAGGATTAGTCTTCCTCCTTCTTTTCTTCCTTAGTCTTGCTGTTTCTCTGTACTACATGCTTGGGTTCAACGAACTGAGCCTGCGTGGCCGAGTCATATATGTGGGCCCTCCCTCGAGTCATCTGAGTACCGCTGTGAGTCTGAAGCTTCACTACACACACTCTGTCGGGAGCTGCTTTCATAAGACCTACAAGTTCCTTGGTAACATCCATCCTGCTCGGCGTTGCGGACTGTTCTATCTGGAATGATATCTCCTTCCTTCCCAAGAGGGAGTTAACCCTTGTGGCGATTACTTCAAGCTTCATTCCCTATTCTCTCTCCATCTTCTCTAGAAAATCTGATGTCCAATGCTTCCTTTCCTCTGTAGCTTCTACTATTACTATGCCTTCGTTGGGCTGACCGTATACGACAAGCGAACTCAGAGGCGCCAGCACGATAACCGGAAGCGTTAGCATATCCTCTTCTCCCCGCACGATCACTGCTGCTTCTTTATTAAGGTTTATTGCCTCTCCAATTACGTTCCAAGCGGAGGCTGTTATCATCCCGGCTGGATTTTCAACCTGAAGGATCCTCCATCCTGCGGGAAACCAGGGCTCTATCTGTTTCCTCATGACCTTGTTGTCAACCACGGCCAACTTAAGTGGGAGACCTGCCTCCAATATGTTCCTTGAGGTGTAATCACCCACTGAGACCAGCATTTTGGGCTTCTTTTTTTCTATGAGTCTCTTCAATTCCTTCATAGTCTCTTGCGGGCTTCCTCGCACAAGAGTCCCCAGAGGCTGCTTCAGTTCATCTCGAAGACTCATGGGCAGCTTCAGATCCTTTCTCTTTGTTATAAAGGTCCCCCTGTGCTTCCGTTTTCATCTGACTCTAAGGGTGTACTGGCCCTTCTTGGTGAAGCCTGCCTTCTTTGCAAGCTGAGAAGCCTCTGGATCGAGAATCACTATGAGACCTGAGTAATTCTCGCTGAAGTCCGAACTGTGGCAATTTGGGCAGCTTTTCTCCCGCGAGAGGAGGCGACAGTTTCTACATGCCTTTGTGCTCATATTCGCCTGCACCCATCCATTGATGCTTGTTTATGCGTTGCTCCTCGCCTTTTTCAGATCCTCTTGTATCCATTCAAGCTTCCCCAGGAAGGGTTGCCGGGCTGTGACACCTGTCTTACCTGTGCTTCGCCCTGCGGGGAATGAAACCGCCACGATTCTTACCCGCATGACATCCCCTCTCTTGAGCGTTCTACCTGTCTCCTTACCCATCAAAACACCCTGCTTTTCATCATAGGAGATGAAATCATCCAATAGCTGGGAAACATGCAGAAGTGAGTCGACTGGTCCTATTCTGAGAAATCCTCCGAAATCAGCAATCTCTACTACCTCGCCTTCGAGCACTTCTTGCATCTCGGGATAGAAAGTCAGTATTGAGAATGTGGCAGAGTGATATGTTGCCCCATCGCCTGGGATAATATGTCCCATTTGGTCAACATTCACCTCTGTGACCATGATCACGTACCCCACTTCGTCGTTGACTAGGCCTTCATATTTTGATTTGAGTTCTGCTAGCGCCGCCTCTTCAAGAGGTTTGCCGAAGTTTGCAGGTGGTATGCGCACAGTGTCTTTCAAAACCATGACTTGAAACATGATTGCCTTCCACCTCTCTAGGATTCAGATGTTGAACAGTGTTCGTGGTTCATAGTTATATTCCTTTGCCACTCGGGTTTGTATGAACCATCGCCTCTATGGGGCATAGTTCTGCAATGTCCTGCAATCGGTTTCTCCACGTATCGCCTACTGAGACTATGACAAAGATGCCTGCCAGATCTGGGCCCATCTTCTTATCCTGAGTCTTTCTCCTAGTTTTCAGCTTCAAGACCATGTCAGCCAAAGCTCTGAGCGTCTCTCCTGTCCTTACGATATCGTCGATTATCAGGATGCTGTCTCTGGGCCTAATCGCTATTCGGGGAACATACAAGGTTTTTCTGACAGCTGTGCCTCTCGGGATGTAGGTCTCCTCCAGGAATTTCTCAACTCCAACGTGCTTGTTGTCTTTTGCTATCACAATGTCAACATCTAGCAGACTGGCCACCATTGTAGCTAGAGGCACGCCATCGACGGCTGATGTGAGAACCTTCGTCACTCTGGTCCCAGCGAATCTCTCAACCGCATAGTTTCCTGTAAGCTTTAGCCATGTCATATCTGAGATGAGTCGGCTGTTATCGAAGAATCCAGTCTCATCAAACTTGATCAGACTCAAGAGTTCTTGCTTGAGGTCTATTATCTTTAGCAGCGCGTCGTAGAGCAGTTGCGCGCGAGCATAGCTGGGCAAAACATGGCCGCGCGTATATCGACTGAGCATTGGAGGACTCAGATCAAGGTCAAGCTTCAACTCCTCTAGACGTTCTTTCAATTCCTGATATTTGTATCTCTTGTTAGCCACTTTCAGAAGCTCTGTTACCATCATCCTATACTTCAGATTTCTCGTACGTGTCTCCATGGATCCTTTCACCTATTCTTAACGGGCCTGAAGGGATTTGAACCCTTGACGACCGGGTCTCATCGAGATATCTCTTAAAAGCCCGGTGCTCTTCCTTGCTGAGCTACAGGCCCACAGCACATTTTAAAGTTCGTTCTAATTTATATAAATATTCTTTTGCAAATTGATAAAAAGATTCAATTGTTCTAGTGACATAAGTCCCGCCCCCAGGAGTTGAACCTGGAACTTTCCGGTGTCTGCTCAATGGCTGAACGCCTTCGCCCGCATGGGCGGAAGCTACAGCCGGATGCTCTACCATTGAGCTAGGGCGGGACATTAACCTTAGCGATGAGTATGACTTAAGTTTTCCGTTGCGTCTTTGCAAACGTTTTCTTTATGTTTTCTTCGTATGGAGGTTGAACTATGCCTCTCTCTGTGATGAAGGCTGTCACGTAACGTGCTGGTGTTATGTCGAAGGAGGGGTTTCTCGCAGGTGATCCTTGGGGTGTGATTCGAACTCTGTGATAGACATTGTTTTGGTCTAAGCCCTCTATCCATTCTACCTCTTCTTCAGAGCGCTCTTCGATCGTGATTGAGTTCCCGTTTTTCCTTTCCAGGTCAAAGGTCATGGATGGAGCAGCGACATAGAAGGGTATTCTATTCTCTTTGGCGAGCACAGCCTTCTCGTAGGTTCCTATCTTGTTCGCCGTATCTCCGTTAACCGCTATTCTATCTGCACCCACAATCGCAAGCTGAATTTCGTTGCGCCACATGTAGTAGCCAGCAGCGTTGTCGACTATTATGCTATGGTCTATGCCTTCTTGAAGGAGTTCCCATGCTGTGAGGCGAGCTCCCTGACATCGGGGCCGCGTCTCGTCTACAAAGACTGTTAAGCGTTTCCCGATGCTATGGGCCACTCTTATGGGGCTGAGCGCAGTTCCATAGTCGACAAACGCTAAGGCACCTGCATTGCAGTGAGTGAGAATCCCGTCCCCATCGCTTATGAGGCCATTCCCGTATTCTCCGATCTTCCTTGATGCTTCAATGTCCTCCTCCATGATTCTCTTCGCCTCCTCAACGATCTTGTTTCTGCATTCATGGATACCGCTGCACTGCTTAAGAATTCCTAGGCATCTGTCAACAGCGTGAAAAAGGTTCATTGCAGTAGGCCTCGTCTCCTTCAAGCTTCTCGCAGCTTGTTCAACATGGGCGCAGAACAATCCGAACTTCTTGTTGTTAGCTTGGAAAGCCGCTTGAGCAACCCCAAAGGCAGCCGCGACTCCTATTGCACCGGCACCTCTAATAGTCATGTCTCTGATCCTCTCAGCAGTCTCCTTGTAGTCATTCGTCCTAACTATCTCGAAGCTGTAGGGAAGCTTTCTTTGATCAATCATGTAGACCGTCTGTCCTTCCATCCACACTGTTTTGATGTCCCTTGCCTCCCCTTTGACAGTGACCTTCAACACTGATTCCTCTCTATAGGTTGTGCTCGTGAAGATTAGAATAGTCTTTCTAATGTCCAGACGCACATGCGTGGGAATAGGTAAGGTCTTTGTATGCGTCCAGTTCCTAGCAATGTTAAAAAAGCCTTCTGTCACCCTATCAAATGCGACTACTGAGAGCCGCACAGTTTCGATGAACTATGACTGGATCAGCATTGAACTCCGTGCTCCTTACGGCAGAGATCGCAGAGAGAATTCTGGAAGGTCAGAATCGCGTGTCACTTGATCTTGGTCTCTCGACAACGACTGTTGTTGTGAAAGAGGACCAAGCTGTTTTTGAGAATGGGAGCAAGGTGAGCTTGAAGAGTCTTCGCTCGATCCTTAAGCGTCCCAATGTTGTCTACATTGTAGACTCCAAGATCCGTCCTGTGGAATTCAGAAACGCTCACTATTACAAACTCGTACCAACTTCTGACGCTCCTGCTCTTGAGATAGATGGAGTGAGGATGCATAGAACAGCAGGAACCACGCCCCTAAAAGATGCAAGAGAGAAAATCCGTGTTCTTGGTGTTCACGATGGAAGAGTGTTGGAGATTGGAACTGGTTTAGGCTATACTGCTAACGCGGCGCTCGACGCAGGTGCTGATCAAGTCGTTACGATTGAGCTCAGTCCATCCGTCTTAAAGATAGCTCAGATAAACCCATGGTCATGGCGAGTACTTAGAGATGAGAGGATGCATATCGTTGCAGGAGATGCTTATGTTTTGGTCAGCTCGTTACCACTAGGCTTCTTCGATTATGTTCTTAATGATCCTCCTCTTGTTGCTTTCGCAGGGCATCTTTATGGATCTGATTTCTATGCCATTCTGTTCGGCATTCTGAGGCAAGGAGGAAGGATGTTTCACTATGTGGGTGAACCAGGATCCAAGCATAGGGGGATTGATCTGAAATCCGGCATCATAGATCGCCTTCGGAAGGTAGGTTTCACCAGGTTCAGATACGATGAAGCAACTAAAGGTGTGACATGTGCCAAGCCAAAACGATGATGCTGCTGTTCTTACTGAGGCATCTGACCTTCATCGAATAGTTTTATTATCGCTCAATTTGAGCTATAAGGTGGATGCCGTTGTCTTCGGATGACTTCCTCTTCGAGCTGGACAATCTCCCTGTGAAGCTTGTAGCTGTCAGAAGAATACCCAGAATGGAGACTTCTGGTTTACTATTGAAGGGGTATGAAGAGAATGAGGAATTCACTGCAAACCTCTGGATAGCAAAGACTCTGGTTGAGTCAGGGGTTGCAAGGTTCACAGGTGAAGAGGTAGAAATGCAGGAGCTAAGTCGCATTCACTACATGGAGCGCATCCAGCCCCTGGAAAGGTTGATGCTCCTTCCTGCCCGATTCTATCAGCGGGTCTATCTGACGCTTTCCGAGATGCGGCGTAGCGTTCGGGGTGACATGGGGCGCATTGAGATATATAACAAGTTCGTCGGCATGCTCAGAGACATACTTGAGAGCCGGATAAGAAAGATAGTGAGGCTTGCATCACTTGGGACACCGACGGATCAGACAAGGAGTTTGACACCTGAGGAGAAGGTTCTATTTGAGGAAGTGTCCACGGCGATCTCCAGCTGGAGATCAAAGATGCTTCGTCTCGCAGAGGCGTGAACATGGAAAAGGATCTGATGAACCCCGAAGAAGGCTTCAGAAAATTCATTGAGGGATTCCGCGATGAGAAGGGGAACTACAAGTATGAGCAGCGGCTTTGGGAAATGATTTCCAGAGGGGAGTCTTCTCTTGTAGTGGACTTCAATGACATTTACTCTTCTGACATGAATCTCGCTGAATCCCTTCTTAAAGCTCCGGACGAGTTGCTTTCTCAGTTTGATGAGGCTGCCTTGAGCAAACTGAGAATACGGGACCGGGAATATGCTGACAAGATAGGCACAGTGAACATCCGTCTCAAATCACTGCTAGAACTGGTTCTGCTCAGAAAGATCGGGGCGAAGCACATAGGAAGACTCATCATGGTTAATGGCATCATAGTTCGAGCATCCCCGATCACATCACTTCTGACAAAGGCTGCGTTCAAGTGCCTGAGTTGTGGAGAGACCAACTATATGGAGCAAGGCGGGCAGCTTCTCAAAACCCCAACCAACTGCATCAACGCCGATTGCAGAAGGAGAGGCCCTTTTGAGCTGATTCCACAGGAATCAACATTCATCGACGCTCAGCAGATAACAATTCAAGAGCGTCCTGAAGAACTCCCACCAGGTCAACTACCTAGATCACTAGTTATCGACATCCAGAGAGATCTCGTGGACGTAGCTCGACCAGGCGACAGAGTTAGCGTCACAGGCATTGTGAGAACTGTGCCGAGAATTGGGCGAGGTGGGACACTAAGAACCTTTGATCTAACCTTAGATGCTAACCTTATCGATGTGAGCGGGAAGGAGCTTGAAATCGTGATGATCTCCCCTGAAGATGAGCAGAAGATCAAAGAACTCGCGAAAGATCCCTGGGTGCATAGAAAAGTCATGAGCTCCATAGCTCCCTCCATCTATGGCTATGAGTCTATCAAGGAGGCCATAAGCTACCTTCTCTTCGGTGGTGTGACTAAGAATCTTCCGGACATACAGGTTCGTGGGGACATCAATGTTCTCATAATAGGCGACCCGGGAACCGGGAAGAGCCAGCTTCTTCTATACACCTCTAAGACTGCTCCCAGAGGGCTATACACAACAGGAAGAGGCTCCACAGCGGCGGGTCTGACCGCTGCCGTTGTCAAAGAAGCTGGCGGAAGCTTTGTCCTAGAAGCGGGTGCACTGGTTCTCGCTGATAATGGTATCTGCTGCATCGATGAGATGGACAAGATGAGGGATGAAGACCGTAATGCTATCCATCCCGCTATGGAGCAGCAGGTGGTTTCTATTGCTAAAGGAGGTATCGTGGCAACGCTGAATGCTCGGACTTCGATTCTGGCTGCTGCGAATCCATCTTTAGGCAGGTACAATCCATATCAAACCATCGCTCAGAACATCAATCTGCCTGTTACCATTCTTTCCAGGTTCGACATCATATTCGTGCTTAAAGACGAGCCCAATACCGAGAGTGATTCGAGGATGTCAGAGCACATCCTTACGCTTCATAGGGGGGGCAGAAGTTTCGTCGAGGTACCTCTTAGCCCTGAGTTCCTACGCAAGTACATCAGCTACGCCAAGCAGATCAAACCCGCGATATCCGAGGATGCGAAGAGTAGAATTAAGGAGTTCTATCTTAGAATGAGATCTGCTTCCAAAGAAGGGGGGGAAGCCGCAGCTGTAAGCATCACTCCAAGGCAGCTTGAGTCTCTAGTGCGTCTTGCTGAGGCTAGGGCACGGGTTCATCTGAGGGAAGAGGCCACCGCTGAGGATGCCGAGGCTGTGATATCGCTGATGCGTCGTAGCCTTGAACAGGTGGGAATAGACATCGAGACCGGGGAGATAGACATAGACCTCATAATGACGGGGAAGCCGAGGAGTCTTCAGGATCGTTTGCAGAAGGTCTTGTCGCTTGTCACCGAGATGGAGCGATTAACAGGAGTCGTTCTTGAGGATGACCTTTACAGCAGACTCGAGGAAGAATACAAGATCAACCGAAGCGAGGCTGGTAAGCTCGTAGGAATACTTCTCCGCGACGGCACGATTTACTCGCCTAGGCCAGGATGCTTCAAGAAAGTCTAACATGAGAGCATTGATTGTGGATGAAACACGTGTTGGATCAGAGGTTTCAAAGTCAAATCCCCCAATCCACTTACTCTCACTTTCAATTCTCTCTTCCCAGTTTCTCCTATTCTTATTCTCTCTTTACCTCTCCATCACCACATGTATGTCACACACCGCACAAAAAAGGGGGAGTGATTACTGCGCCCGGACGTTGCAGCGCCCAGTATCAACATGGTTTAGACGATGTTTTTCAGGCGAATTGCTTCTGAAATTGTAACACGGTGAAAGTATTAGGCAGAATCGCCGCGCGCGGCCTTGGTAGATCAGCAGTGGGCCGAGGTGTCGGACCAAATTCTGCCGTTGGGAGAAACACCGCATGCGTTTTCGGGTCAATCGTCATCGTGCGCTAGGGCGTTGCTAAATTGCATCTTTCTGTTAACTTTCACCTCCATCCTAATGAGACTATGCACCTTGCCCTCTCCGGCATTCCCAGACGTAGCGCGGCTACCGCTACGAGGAGCATGGCTATGATGCAGAGGGCCATGTGCACCGTCAGGTTCCTGAGGCCTCTGACGCGGTGCCTGTTGAGGCAGACCAGGTCCTCCAGCCTCGAGTTGACGCGCTCTATTGAGGACCTCGCCTTCCCGTAGATCGCCACCTCTCGCTCAGGTCCGTGAGCTCTGAAATGCTTATCAACTCGAAGCACTTGTTCCCCGCGCCTCTGGTTAGACGGGTACGGGATGACGGCCTCTAAGCCGCACTCGGCTATCCTCTTCCTGAACCTGTCGCTGGAGTACTGGGAGTCGGCGACAAGCCTCTTCACCCGTCGCTCTGTGGCCTCCAAGGCCTTCTCGAGGAGTTGTGGGGCATGCTTTTTCTCGTTATCGTTGGCCGGTGCCGTGATGAAGGCTACTGGGAGGTCGGACCCGGCGTCTGCCGCGATGTGGGCCCTGTAGCCCAGGTCGTAGGTCTTCCCGTTCCTCCCGACCTTGGCGTCAGGGTCCGAGTATCCCTGGCTGTTGTCAGCGGGGTTCCGCTTGCTGTAGGCCTCTACGAAGGTGGCGTCCATCGCCACAGTCTCACCTTGGATGACGCCGCCCTCGACCAGCTCCTCTACCAGGCTGTTCATGATCCCCTCAAGCCTCTCGGGCCCCACGCGCTTTCTGAACCTGGTGAGCTGGGAGGGATGGTATGGCCTCTCCTCCTCTTCGAT
>Ga0315296_10001531_pt1 | contig 20179 bp, 16 predicted proteins | sample YL17G14_18_MG_FD_203921 | JGI IMG/M metagenome (GOLD analysis project Ga0315296, IMG submission 203921) | Sediment microbial communities from Yellowstone Lake, YNP, Wyoming, USA - YL17G14_18 | ecosystem: Environmental > Aquatic > Freshwater > Lake > Sediment | place: USA: Wyoming | collected...
TCGTCAGCATCTTGTCGTATGGGAAGCCGTTCCCCGGCACGGACTCCTCGGAACCGACCATGTATGACACGAGATTGGTCAGCGAGACCTGGTATGCCACCTCGATGTTCCCCATGTTGCAGCAGTCGAAGGCTAGCACGTCTATCTTCTTCGCCGCGCTCGCGATGCCGGCCTGGAGTTCTTGCATGCTCAGGCTATCCCCAGAAGTGTCGTCCATGCAGACGTAGTTCCACCCGTACCCGTGATCCCACATGCTGAGGACCAGGTAGGTTGACGGGAACAACGCCGCAGCCTGGTTGATGCACCAAGTGAGCGTCGCAGGGTTGCCCATGTTCATCTCGGGCGCCGTCAAGACCGTGGTCACGGTCGCGCCGGATATCTTCTGCACCGTCATCCCGCTGGTGCTGCCTAGGTCCACGAACGCCACGATGTTGACGTTCGCGCTAGCGGGAGCGGCTTCCAATAGAGGAAGGCTCGTGCCAGCCCAATAGGTCTCCAGGTTGTTGTCCCCATCCATATAGATCGCGTATGTCCAAGCCGCGACTGCAGGCGCTGCGGAACCTCTGCCACCTGGCTTCGCCAGGGCCATCCCCGGCACCACCAGCATTCCCATAACGATCGCCGCCATGCACATGCTCAAATAACGTCTTTTCATAGTTCCCAAACCCCCCTTGAGTACGGCGCCGTGCACCCACTTCTTGATGGTCGTACTGCTGTGGGGGTATCGCCCTGTCCGGATTAGAACGTTCCGAGGGCCTGGTCAGGATTAGGCGAGGAGTGGGAGACTGCAATACGGATCAGAGGTGAAAATCCATAATACTGCCACGCCGATACGGAAAACGGATTCTGAATGCCGAATGAATCGATGCCCGGGGAGCTGGGCTCACCGTTGAAGGACATGCCTGAGGAGGCGAAGCGCATCGTTGACTATGCACGGAATCTCAATGTCCAGCTCAGATTGATGGGCGGCCTGGCAGTAAGAGTGCATTGCACGAGCCTCGACTTCTGCGAGCGGCCCTACTCGGACATCGACCTGATGGGGCTTGGCTCCCAAGCTGCTGGGATCGAGAGAACCTTCGCAGATCTCGGCTACACATCCGACAAGGAGTTCAACGCCCTCCACGGAGGCCAGCGGCTGAAGTTCGAGGACCACGTGAACAACCGCCATGTAGAAGTCTTCCTCGACAAGTTCCGCATGGACCAGACATTGGATTTCAGAGGGAGACTCGATATCCATCCCTACACGATCTCTCTGACAGACCTGTTCGTAACGAAGATCCAGGTCGTAAAGATGGATGAGAAAGACTTTCACGATTTGTTCTCTCTTTTCAGGGATCACAAGATCGGGGTCGATGACAGGGAGGGCGTGATCAACGCGAGATATCTCGCCAAGCTCTGCGCCCATGACTGGGGGCTCTACCACACGGCTCTTAGGAATCTCGATCGAATCCCCGGATTCTACGACTTCTTCAAGCTCGACAATGCCGAGAGGGAATCGATGAACCGGAGGCTGTGGATCCTCAAGCTCATGATCATCGAGGAGCCGAAAGGCCCCATCTGGAAGGCGAGGGACAGGCTCGGAGAGCGCTTGCCGTACTACGAAGAAGTGGAACGAGTTGGTGGGGAGGAGTGATCCTTTCCGCTAGATTCTCTCCTGATTGAAGCAAGGCCCGCGCCAAACCCTTTTCCATTCTCATTTCTTCATGCTACTTCTTCTTCTCTGCGATCTCGTTCAGAGCCTTGAGGAGCACAAGAGCTTCCTCTTTGGTGTTGTAGTGCACGAAGGTCGCTCTCACCATGGTCTTCGCCTTGTACAATGCCGGGACTCTCGAATAATAGTCCTCCGCTCCGACGGCCAGCCCGTACTTGTCCCATAACAATTTGGACAGCTCGTGGTCATCATATCCTGCGAGCTTGAAGGCGAATGTCGGGTCTCTGCCGGCCTTGATGTTGATGTCCTTGGGACCGTAGAGGGTGAGACCATCGATGTACCGCATACCAGGCAACTTGCCGTACCCGTCGAGCACTATCCTGGAGAGTTCCCTCTCATAGGTCTCGATTCTCAGCATTGCGGTTCGCAATCTGGATGACCTCTGCGGACCTGGTTTCGGCTCGACCTTCGAGTCTGGGTCCCCTAGCCATACTAGGTAATCGACAGCTCCTTTGATAGCGGCGAACATCGCCTGGTCTCTTGTCCCCATCTCCCACTTCTCGGGTCCGTGCTTCGGCGACGCGTCGACCTTGTAGGGATGCAGCTTCTCGATCAGCTCGGGCTTCATGTACATGAAACTGCCATGCCTTGAGAAGATCTTGTATCCAGAGAAGACAAGCGCGTCGCATCCTATCTTCATCACATCCGTCGGACCATGTGCGATGTGATGAACGGCATCAACGACGAACAGAGCTCCGACCTCCTTCGCGATCTTGCACATTTCGACCAGATTGGATCGCGTTCCCAGCACATTCGACGCGGCGGTTACGGTGACTATCTTCGTCTTCTTGTCGATGAGCCGCTTGAAATCCTCCATATCAAGGATTCCTGTCTCCATGTTGAACTTGGAGAATCTCAGCTCGTGAATGAGGCCCATGCCGCCAAGCTCCGCCCATGGGTTGATGTTGGCGTAGTGCTCGTATCCGGTCGTGACGATGTTTTCTTCGCCCTTCAAGTCCCTGCTCAAAGCGTAGCTGAGGGCGAACAACAGGCTGGTGCACGATTCGCCCGAGATGATCGATTCAGGGCCTTCGGCCCTGAGCAGATCGGAAACCGCCTTCCTGCCGTCGAGAATGACCTCCTCTGCGCCTCTGGATTCCGGGAAGTAGTTGCCCACATTGGCGCTCCAATCCATCCTGGCACGAGACTCGGCCTCGGCGCTCATCTTCGTGACAAGTGTGCCGGCGCCGTTGTCCAAGAACGCCCTCTTCCTGCCAGTCGGATCGGCATCGACAGTCGGGAATTCCCGACGAATCCTCTTCAAAAGCCTGGAATCGATAGACATGTGAGGGTAAACGGCTAGCGGGTTGATAAGAATTGAGTTGCGAACTCCAGTAACCGACAAAGAACAGGGTCTATCTGCTCTGATTCTACTGACACGAATGGTGTCTTATGGCCTTTGCCGGGCATGCATCCTGGCAGGCACAGCATTGAATGCAGTCGTCTATGTTGGGGGCGGTCGTCTTCCCATCCACAAGCTCGTACACGCTCGATGGGCAGGCCAGCACGCATTCGCCATAGCCTTTGCACTCCTCATAGTCGACTTCTATGACGACTCCTATCTTCTTGCTCTCCCACTTCCTCATGTCGACCATAACATACACCAGGACTGACGACGCGAGGAAACACCTGATACGTTTTAGCCCTTTCGCCAATTTGACATTTTCGTCCTGCACCATGAAGGGAAAGGGCATAAGCCAGAGACGAGGCTGCCGACTGCCCTGCCAACTGCATTCATATATCTGTCGATGGCAACAAGGTTCTCTGAGCACTGTCAGAGTATTCCTTTCAACCTGAAGAACGCCCACAAACCTGCCACGGCAGCGACCGAGACGCCAACGACCATCCAGAACGACCAGTATGCGTCTTTGTCAAATGGCAAAGCAACGTTCATGCTGAACCAGCCCGCGATCATCATGGGCAATATTAGGATCAAGCTGATAGTGGTCAAGGTCTTCATGACGGTCGAGAGACTGTTCGCGAGCGTTGACTCATATGCGTTGAGGACGTTTGACATGATCTCTCGATAGATGGTTGTCATCTCGTACAGCTGCGCCACATCATTCTCCAGGTCCTCCGCGATATCCAGCTTCTCCTTTGTGAGACGAAGATGTTTCGCGCGCGAGAGCATCGAGATCGCATTCAGGTTGGACAGCAGGGCGGTGTTGAGCAGGATGAGCACGTTGCTCAGAGCGAATGCCTGCGGCGCCACCTCTCCCCTCTTGGCGGTCAAGATCGTCTCCTGGATCGAGGCGATGGTCCGCTCGAGAGGTCTGACCTTCTTCTCGATGTCCTTGTTCACCTTTCTCACGAGTGCTAGGAAAAGGTCCTCTTTGACATCTATGCGTGGCTTGTGCTTCAGCTCTGATGTCAGCTCCTGGTAGGTGAAGCTCGAGCCTATCCTCACCGTTATGATCTTGCCCTTGGTGACGAAGATTCCGATAGGCATCGTCTGGATCCTATCCCCGTTCCTCTCCTCGGAGAGGATGCTCCTGAGCACCAGCAGGTCGTATGTTTCCTCGATCTCGACCCTGGATCTCTCGTTTGGGTCGAGACAGTCCGCGACGTCCTGAAGGTCGATATCGAACTCCTTGTGCAGCATCTCCACTTCTTCGGGCGTGGGTGCCACGGCGTCTATCCAAAGGGCATCCTTAAGCCTCGGGGAGTCGACAGTACGGAGTTCACCTCCTTCAGCACAATACAGCCTGATCATCGCGAACGCCTCCAGGGTTCTGACTCCCGAAGACATAGGTCAGATATAGGCTTTCAGGGTGTGTACACAATTGTGCAGGAACGGTTGCTGGATGGCATCAACGGAACGGGTTGCCCCATTTGTCCAGGAAGAAGTTCTCCCCGATCGGCTTCCTCTCCGGCCTGGTCGGCTCTGACGCCTTCTGCTTATCCGACAAAAGCGTATCATCTCCGCTCGGATAGCCTATGATAACGAACGTGATGATCACATACTCCGCCGGTATGCCTAGGAGCTCCTTCGTTTTCAAAGGGTCATAACCAGCGATGGGGTGCGCTATCAACCCAAGCTCCGTCGCGCGAAGCTCCAGCTGCCCTATCGCCAATCCGGTGGAGAACAAGTAGTAATCCCTGCGGTCGTTCAGCTGGCAGTCGTCGTTCGGCTTGGACGCGACGACCATGATCACGGGCGCGCGCGTGGCCCACACGTTTCCCTTGGCAATGGCTCCTCTGACCGCCACTAGCGCATCCTTGCCCTTGCAGATTACGATCCGCCAGGGCTGGTTGTTGAAGCACGACGCCGAAAGCCTTACGGCCTCGACCAGCGAATCGATCTTCTCGTCCTCGACCTGCTTGTCACTGATGGCCCGTTTGGCACGCCTGGTTCGAATCGCCTCGACCACTTCCAGAGTCTCACCTGAGCGCGAAATCACACTGGGTGGATATAGACTTGCCACCGATTCCCCTGGTCAGGCTCTGTAGATCTTCCAACTGATCCCATAACCGCTCTCTTTCTTGAGGTTCCCGACGGCCTCGAGAAGTCGGTCGACAGACTCCCTGGTTCCCGAGAAGACGACATCGACACCCTTGCTCAGGGCGCTCATGGAAGAATCGATGGGAGCGTGGATGGTGAACAGTTCCCCACTTGCCTTCATCAGCATGGCAGCCCCGACCGCATCACCAGCTGCCAGCAGGCCAGGAGAGAACTCGTCTATCTTAGCCCTCACCCTCTCGATATTCGCCATCTTTGAACCCCCGTCCGCCTCGGACGGAGCCTCCACGATCAGGAGTTTTCCGAGTTCGAGATCCACGATGCCCTCCAACTGGCCGACCAGGACATCGTCCCCCTCGTCTGCGTCCTCCAAGGAATTCCCGGTGGACGGGGACTCCTTGCCCGGCAAGGCCATCAGCATGCCATCCTCCATGACCAAGCTGACCGCCTGGCCCTTCCTGATCTTCTTCCCAGCTATGGCGACGCATCTGTCGATCACGCTGATCCTTCTGAGGGTCGCATCGACCTGATCCTTCAGGGCCGAGAAGTGCTCCTGGGCGATCTGCATGCCCCTCCTCGTGGGCCGAACGCTGCCTCCCTGTTCCTTGAGCATGCCCTCTCGCTTCATTTCGGAGATATACTGGCTTACCGCCTGCACGGTGATATGCAGCCGATCAGCAATCTCCTTCATCCTTATCGAGGGAGATTCCAGCACTTCGATCAGGATCAGCAGTTCGGTGTTTCTCTTCAGATCGCGGAGCGGTTGGCCGTTCACGGTTCACCCTCTCCTCGTTGCCAGCTGAGAAAGGAGCTCCTCGACATCGACTACGACAGTAGCTCCTGACATAATCAATCCCTTGATGAGGGCGTCGGCCCTCCCATCGACGAAGTCGACCGACTGACCCTCTTGAGGCCGGAGCAGGATGACCTTCTTCCCCGATTTCAGCGCGTGGGTGGCGGCCTCGAGGTTCCTCAGATTCCCCGGGCCGACGGGGAACGGCGACACGACGACCGCTATCGACTCGTCGACGAGTTTCAGGTTCTCCGCGTGGTTCTCGGGGCTAATAGGGGCAAAGGGTGCCTCTGCCACTACTTGGATATGCATATCTTTCGCGTTCTCATAGTCGGAATCGAGCACATTGAGCACGCCTGCAGTCACAGAATAGCCCCCATCGTGCAGCGATTTCATGACTATCCCGCCTGCCCCTCCTCCGCACAGCACATGTACCCTCGTCCCGTGCTTGTGGATTGCAGTCGCAGCCGAATGAGGCATGATGTAGATCGCTTGAGTCAACGGGTCCCTTCTGACCGACACGTCGACCCCGTAGACGCTCTGGATCGTCTCCGGGTTGAGCACTTCCTTCGGCGCGCCGATCGCCTCCAGCCTTCCCTGGTTGAGGAGTGCTATCCTGTCACAGTAGCGTGCCGCGAGATTGACGTCGTGAAGAACCGCGATCGTCGTGATCCCCTCCTCTCGATTGAGCTTCTTGAGGAGGTCCATGATCTCTATCTGTCCGCTTATGTCGAGGTACGCCGTGGGCTCGTCCAGGAGAAGCACCTTCGGCTTCTGCGCAATCGCCCTCGCGATTATGACCCTCTGCTTCTCGCCCCCGCTGAGCTCGGAGAAGATGCGCTTCGCGAACTGAACCGTGTTCGTCCTTTCCATCGCCTGGTGGACGACATCGATGTCCCTCTTCGACTCTCCCGACAACCTGCTTCCGATGTGCGGTATCCTGCCCATCATGACTATGTCGTGGACGGTGAACGGGAAATCGGTGGTCGAACTCTGCGGCACGACAGCAAAGGTCTTTGCCATCTCGGCAGGCGTGAGGCCGTTGAGGGGTTTCGATCCCACAAGAACCATCCCGTCCTCGGAAGGGAGGAACTTGGTCACGCACCTCAACAGAGTGGTCTTCCCGGATCCGTTGGGACCCATGACGCCCATGAGCTCTCCTGAGGAGACCTCGAACGATATGTCCTTCAGCACCTGGACGTCCCCGAACGAGAATGACATGTGGTTGATTGAGAGGGACATCACCTGTCACGCCCCGTGCTGTTCCTTCGCAGCAGATAAAGGAAGAAAGGTCCGCCGCACAGCGCAGTGATGATCCCGACGGGCAATTCTGTCGGTGCCACCGCAGTCCTGGCGAGCGTATCGGCCAAGATGAGGAAGATCGCCCCGGACAATGTCGCCGCTGGGACGAGGGTACGGTGGCTCGACCCGACAATGAGCCTCGATATGTGCGGGATTATCAGACCGACAAACCCGATGATTCCAGTGAATGCAACGGCTGCGGCCGCCATGAGCGCCGAGACGAAAAGCATCAGCTTCTTCAGGAACTCTGGATTGGCGCCGAGATTGTGCGCTGTCTCCTCGCCAAGCAAAAGGGCGTCCAAATCCCTCCCGTATAGGAATATGACGACCGCTCCTGCGACGATGGGAAACACCAATATCTGGACCACTTCCCAGCTTGCGAGCGTGAGGCTCCCCAATAGCCAGAAAATCAGCTGGTGATACTGCTGTCTGGCGAAGTATATCAAGAACGAGACCATCGCACCTAGGAAGGCCGCGACGGCCACGCCAGAAAGGAGCAACGAATCGACGTAGATTTTCCCTCTCACCGAACCGAGCATGTACACGGAGAAAGCGGCGATAACTGCGCCCACGAAGGCGAACATCGGAGGCGCGAACACGCCGATGGTGGCTGCTAGACCGAGCAGCCCTGCGATGGCTGCTCCTACAGCAGCGCCGGAAGATACACCGATCACGAACGGATCTGCCATCGAGTTCCTGAATATCGCCTGCATGGCGGTGCCCGAGCATGCGAGGGCTGCGCCGACCAGCCCCGCCAACAAGACCCTCGGTATTCTCACGTTCCAGAAGACCCAATGGTATTCCGAATCGGTGAATATCGCCTTGACCGCTTCCGAGAAGGATATCTTCTCAGGGATGCCTGGGCCGATCGGGCCGAGTGTGCCAACCAGTATTGCTACGAAGGCCGTGAGGACCAGCAGCGCTCCCAGTGCGCATATGATGAGGAGGCGCTTGCTCCTCAAGTCGGTGGGACTGTGCCCTTCCTCCTTGGGCTTCTCAGTTCCAATCAGCACGACCACCTTTTTGCATATTTCAGGTGAACAGTTCCGGGTGGATGATCTCTGCCAGCTGTTCCAGTCCGTCGACGACCCGCGGTCCGTACCGGCTCACGAGGTTGTCGTCGATGGAGTATATCTTGTCGTGAGAGACGGCGAATGTGATGCTCCAACCGGATCTAGCCGCGAAGTCCGATGCCGTCGTTGTCGTCATCGGACCTACCGTGTAGACGATGATCTGAGGGTTCTGCGCGATGATGAACTCCGGCGTCAGCTCAGGATACTCGCTGCTCGCGTTGGACGCGATGTTGGCGCCTCCAGCCAGCCGAATCATGTCGTTTCCGAATGATCCAGGTCCGTAGGTCCAAAGGGGATAGTACTCGATGTATGTCCTGACCTTCTCCACCCCCGCGGCAAGAGTCTTGTTCGTCACCGCGTTGATCCTCGCCTGTAGGCCGGCAACCACTGACTCGGCCTCGAGCGAGTGTCCAGTCAAGCTTCCGGCGAGTCTGAGGTCTTTGATGACGTCTTCCATGGTCCTCGTTGCGAAGATGAAGTATGGAACTCCCTGCGCCTCCAGCTGGTCCAGCTGGGCTCTCGGGACAAGATCGCTGCTGACGATGAGGTCCGGCTTGAGGCTCATGATCACCTCCATGTTCAGCGTGTAAGAGCCGATCTGCGGCAGGCTCTTTGCCTCCGCGGGGTAGTCGCTGTAGTTGTCAACCCCAACGACCTGGGAGCCCGCACCGACTGCGAACAGTATCTCCGTAGGCGAGGGAGCCACAGAGACTATCCTCTGCGGAATTCCATGCAGCTCTACGGTCCTGCCATAGTCGTCGACTATGCTCAGGGTGACTTTCTTCTGGGCTCCGCCAAGAACATAGCCTGCGGAGAAACCTACCACGGACGACGCCACGATAGCGATTACCATCCAGACCTTCCAATCGAACGCACTTCCACTCTTCGATGCCATTTTGCTCACTCCTTCTACGTCCGCCCGTAGGCGCGCGCGACGCCGTCGGATGACGCGTATGCTCTAAAGCACACTTGAAATACTGAAAGTGTATTTGATTGTTTGCATAAGAAGTGCCAAGGACAAGCTCCGCTCGGCACCAAGAAGAAATGAAAGGGCGTTGAAAAGGTTTGACCGAATATGCGGTCTTCTGCTGGGATCAGGCGGACTTCGTCCCTTCCTCGAGGCTGGCTTCAAGTATGTCCATTGCCTCCTCGAGGATGTCGTCGGGCATGATGATCGACGGATGCAGCCTTATGACGTTGTCATAGGTGCCACAGGTCAGGAGGATTAGGCCCTTCTTCATCGCAGCGACCTTCGCCGCCTTCGTCTCCTTCGCTGCCGGGGTCTTGGATTTCGGGTCGCTAACGAGCTCGATAGCCATCATCGCGCCCATCCCTCTGATGTCGCCGATGATCGGGAACCGAGACTGCATCTCCTTCAAGCGCTTCGTGATGTACGCGTTGATCCTGGGGACTTTCTTCATGCCCTTCTCGATCACGCCGAACTGGGCGAGTGCCGCAGCGCATGCCACGGGGTTGCCTCCGAAGGTGCCGCCCAGGCCTCCGACTTGCGGAGCGTCCATTATCTCGGTCCTTCCAGTAGTCGCGGACACGGGGAAGCCGCCACCGATGCCCTTGCCAGAAACGAGTATGTCCGGTTCGACGCCCGGCCAGTGCTGTACCGCCCACATCTTTCCGGTCCTGCCAGCGCCGGTCTGGATCTCGTCGTCGACATAGACCGCACCGTGCTTCTTGCATATCTTGGTGATCTTCGCGTAGAACTCCTTGGGAGGTACGATGAACCCGCCCTCTCCTGCGACCGGTTCCCCGATCAGGCACGCGACCTTGCCCTGGAACTGGGGGCTCGACCATGTCTGGTCGATCTTGTCTGCGCACGCCACGCCGCAAGATGGATAGTCCATCTTGAACGGGCATCTGTAGCAGTAGGCGAATTCGACCTTGTATGTCTCCGGCAGAGGGCCGAAACCTGCCTTGTATGGCATCTCCTTGGAGGTGAGAGCCATGGCCATCATCGTCCTGCCGTGGAACGCGTGAACGAACGAGAACGCAGCTTGTTTCTTCGTGTAGTGTCTCGATATCTTCACCGAGTTCTCAACAGCCTCGGCGCCAGAGTTGTACAGGACCGACTTCACCAGTCCGGGATGTGGTGCGATGGTAGCCAGCTTCTCTGCCAATCTAACGTAGCCCTCGTAAGGGGTCACCTGGAAGCATGTGTGGAGGAACTTGTCTGCCTGATTCTTCACCGCGGCGACGACCTCCTCCGGCCTGTGCCCTACGTTCGTGACGCCGATCCCGCAGCCTATGTCGATGAATGTGTTCCCATCGACGTCCCAGAGCAGGGAACCCTCGCCCTTCTCTATGTAGACGGGTGCGCTGATGCCCATCGCCTTCGACAGATACTTGTCTCTCAACTTGCCGAGCTCCACGGATTTCGGTCCTGGGACCTCAGCAGTCTTTATTGAAGCCTTTTTCGCAGCCATGTTAATACCTCGAAGTTCGTGCAACTAAAGACGCTTTCGTTCGTGGATAGTTGAAACTATAGATAGTCTTTTCGAAATCACTTCAAAGGGGTCTTCCTGAGAGAAGGCCTATCTGGCCATGACTTTCTTGAGGCCGGTTTCGAATATCGACAGCCCAGCGTCGAGAAGCTCTTCAGTGATCACCAAGGCGGGCATGATTCGCGCAACGTTGCCCGAGCGACCGCCTTTCCACGCGACCAGCCCGGTAGAGAAACATTCCTTCTGCAACCTAACCAACAGGTCGGGATCAGGCGCCTTAGACCCTCCACGCTTTATCAGCTCAACGCCGACGTAAAGCCCTCGTCCTCTTACGTCCCCGATCACATCCAACCGTGACATCATCTCTCTGCAGCGTTTCAGTGTCCGCTGTCCGAGATGACGGGAGCGTTCCGCGAGGTCGTGCTTTTCCATGAACTCTATGCCCGCAATACCAGCAGCACACGACAGTGCATTGCCCCTGAATGTGCCGACATGGGCTCCCGGGCCCCATGTGTCCAGCTCCTTCTTGAAAACGATACCAGAAATGGGGAGACCGCTGCCCATGGACTTCGAAACGGTCATGATGTCTGGGGTGACCTTCTCGTGTTCCATAGCGAACATGTCGCCTGTTCTACAGAACCCGGTCTGTATCTCGTCGGCAACCATTATGAGGCCGTTATTGTCGCAGATCCGCCTGATCTCTTTCAGGTATCCAGGAGGCGGAGGGACGATCCCTCCTTCGCCTTGGATGGGCTCTATTATGAGCGCACCAGGAGCGGCAAAACCAGTATCTGAATCCCGAACGAGGTGCTCAAGATAGTGAGCGCAGGAGAGAGAGCAATCAGGATGCTTCAACCCGAACGGGCATCTGTAGCAGTAAGGATACGGGGCGAAATAGACCTCGGGCACGCCGGGCAAGTAGTTCGCCTTGGCCGATCTTTTCGCAGTCAAAGAGAGCGAGATGCCCGAGACACCATGCCACCCGCCCTCGAATGATATGACGCCCGGTTTCTTTGTGTTGAACTTCGCGAGCTTGACCGCAGCCTCCACCGCGTCCGCACCTGTCGGACCGCACATAAGAACCTTCGAGTTGTTCTTGAGGCCTCCTGGGGCGAGCCCGACCAGCTTCTTGGACAGTGCCACGCGAGGTTCGGAAGGAAAGTCCAGACCGTGGGTGATCTTATCTGCCTGTCTTCTCACGGCCTCAACGACGCTGGGATTCGAATGGCCGACATTGAGTGCACCCACTCCCCCGCTGAAATCGATGAAGATGTTTCCGTCGAGGTCTTCGACTGTGGCGCCCAGCCCGCGCGAAATGGCCAGCGGGACCTGACCCGGATACACGAGGGCATTGGAGTCGTACTTCCTCTGCTCCTCGAGCATGGCCGTAGATCTCGGGCCTGGGATGGCCTTCGTGACTTTCAAAACACCTTGCAGGTTGTATTTGTAGAAAGCGTCCTTGGACAACTGTGTGTCACCTTGTACCCGAATGACGGACAATCGATAATAGCGTTTTGCGAGGCTTTTGTCCAGAACCGCCTTCAGCCGTAAGGAATCTCGACATCCGATGGTCTGCTCTTCTTCTGGGCGTCGCGATGGATCACCTTGAGCTGCGCCTCCAACCGCTCGGCCTCCTTGCACAGAGGTTCGACATTCAGATTCATGTGGAGGATCATCTGGTCGATAGTAGCAAGGATGAGTGCCGCGGCCCTGGCGTCGGCGGTATCTGGCTTCGCCTCGGCAAGCAGCGTGATGACATTGAATCCCCGCCTCTTTCCCTCGTTCAGCAAGACGCCTGCCGTGCCGGAGATCACGCCTTCGACGAATGGCTCCGCGTCCGCATCGAGGAGCATCTTCTGCGCCTCCTCCGTGCTCCCGATGCCATAGACCGCGATCTCGCCCTTGTCATCGATCTCGACACCCTCTTCCCGTTCCACGACCAATCCGCCGGCAGATATTATGAGCCTGCACTTCTGCGCCTGGGCGTAGTCCATGATGGCAGTACCGATTTCCCTCAGCAGGTTGGCGGAGGGCTGCAGCTCCGTTGAGAATACGACGATCTGCGGCTCGCCGGGCTTCAGCGCGGGCCTTGCATAGACCCTTGCTGGTCCCAGAGGCTCGCCGTTCCTGATGAGCGAGAGGGTGGGAAAAGAATCGGAGTCCATGACGGCTATGTACTCAAGCTTCAGAAGAGCCATCAGATAGTTCGCAACGATCGAGCTCACGAGACCGACGCTTGGAAAGCCGTCGATGACGACTGCGTTCCTGAGATCCATCCTCTTGAGCTCGACTATCTCGACTTTCCCCATTTCACAACCATTATGATACACGTAGAATATAGAACTTGACCGTGGCCCGCTTTATGAACGTGCAGCCGACCAAGGCCATCAAACAAGGTTTAATAGAAGAGTGTTTCATCTAGACAGCGGCCAGATGGGCCGGTGGCTTAGCCAGGATATAGCACTGGCCTTCTAAGCTCGCACAGAGCGGAAGAAAGCCAGTGGTCTCGGGTTCGAAAGGCGCTGAAAGCGCCCGAAACTCCCGACCGGCCCGCTAGCCCCGCCAAAAGGAATATAAAAAGGAACGATGTACGGCTGAAGGCGCAAGGGAGTCTAACGCATGAAACGGAGCTCACGAGCCTGGAAGAAGCGTGGAAAGCAGCGCTGGAAGTGGCGCAAGAAGAAGATGCGAAGGCGAAAGAGAGCGCAGAAGATGCGTAAGAAGTAGGCTCCCCTAACGCAATCCATTTGGGGGTATGGGGTAACCTGGTATCCTAACGGGCTCCAGTTATGGGAATGATTTCCTTTGGGTTGGCTGACCAGTGATGACTAACTGGAGAGATGACCCATGTCCGCTAGAACGCGCGGAGTCGCTCTCCGCGTGGAGGAAACCCGTTGATGGGGGTTCAAATCCCTCTGCCCCCACTGGTCCATTTTCCTCGAGGAGAATGGACATCCGAGTTTGGACTATGTCGACCACCAATCACCGACACACGGAGGATATGCTCGCGCATGACGACTGAGATATCGAAGGCCACTAAGAAAGACCTGAAAAGGCTCGTAGAGATGTTCTCCGACCCGGATCTCAAGACGAATCGCGTAGAATCCGATTGGTTCGTCCACTGCTATTTCGACTATCATCACATCAACGTCGCCAGGATCAAAGGCGAAATACAGGGGGCTTGCTTCTGGCGGATCGAGGGCGAGAAATACAACGGTCTCGGCTGGATTGAGAACCTGTGGGTAGCGGAGCAATACAGGAGAATGAACCTGGGAGAGAAACTCCTCATGAGATCAATAGAGGATATGAAGGTCTTCTTCGAGAAAGACAACATGAAACTCAGAAAGGTTGTGCTCACGACCCAAGTGGAAAGGGCCAGCGCTAGGAAGCTCTACGAGAAGATCGGGTTCCGAATTGTTGCGAATCTAGGAGACATGTACGATCCCGGAGGGCACGACCTATTCTACATCCTAGACATGCAGGGCTAGTCGAGGAACCTATCGTCCTGGGAGCGGCGCTGCTGTTGGTTCCCGCCGTGTTCCACACGTCGCGCAATTCATTCCTGATCGGGTCCGGCCTGAACGGTCTGCGAACGGGAAGAATGGATGATAGAACAAAATGGAAAAGAGGATTGGTAAAGGGTTTATCAGAGCTGCGATCAACCTCAGCTGCCCGCATTGATCATGATCGTCGCACCGATGAGTCCAGCCTTCTCGCTGAGGACCGTTGCCTTCAAACCGTAGGTCGGCAACTGCATGCCGATGAACCCGAACGTTCCCTTGTAGAACTGCGAGTAGTAGAAGGTGTTCTTGTCGTCGAAGGTCGGTGCAGCTGGCAGTGACGGGAACGATGTGGGCACGCCAACGAGCGTTATCGTGTTCGCGATCGTTGGCCTGAGGCCGAACGAGGCGTCCATCAGCTGTATGCGCTCCCTGGCGAAGTGGCCGTTGGCCATGTACAGAGGCCGCGGGTGCGCATCGACCGCTCCGATAGCCACATGACCAGGGTGCAGCCCGACATCGTTGTCTCCCATGGACATATCACGGTACCAGATCATCAGGCCTGGTGTGTGCGACCAGAACTTCACGTACAGTCCCACGTACTGGTAGCTGTTGTAGAGAGCAGAGTCGTACCCGACGAAGTTCCGCCACTCCATTATGTAGTAGTGTCGGAAGGAGCCGCCAGCTCCTGCGGTCGCAACGCTCCAGCCGGAGCCCATGTCATCCGTGGCAGTGACTGTCCACTTGGATGCAGAGCTCTGGTCCACGAGGTCTTGGAAGACAATCTTTCCATCGGAGCCGACGACCGTTATGTCGTCCACGGTCCAGCCGAGTCCATAAACGCCCCCGTCCTGGCTGATGCGGAATCTGAGCTGCACATTGGCCATGCCCGCGTAGGCGGACATATCCATCTCCTCGTAGACGTTCTTCTTCACGGTGCCCGTGATTCCGTTGCCCGGGTTGCTCCCGATCGGATTTACGGTCGTTGTCTGCCCGCCCGCCAAAGTGGTCCATGTCAGCCCATTGTCGGTCGACACTTCAACGCAGCCCCAGTCGTAGTACTGCTCCAGGTCCCACCACTCGTAGAACGAAAGCTTGGCCCCCACAGGTACAGTTGGGAGCGTCGTGGTCATCATGTACGACGACCAAGTCCCTCCCATGACATCCGTCACGTCAGGCTTGAAACCAGAGTACCACTGATATGCGCCGGTATGCGGACTGGGCAATGGCAGAGTGACCGATTTCTTCGGCAGCTCAACCTTGATCGCCCTGGTCCCGATCTTGCCTTCTACCTGGGACAGGCTCACGGTGCCCGAGACCGGTGTCATGTTCGAGTAGTCTAGGTATGCTGTAGCGCCGTTCTCCCAGCCGAGCACGTACTTGCTCCAGACGTTCATGTGCGCTGGCAGAACACCGAGTGCCATCCTTCCGTCAGGGGTTGGCCCTGGATTCCACATCCCGGATGACATCAGAGTCCAGAACCCGGTCGAGCTCTCCCCGATGTAGGTTGTGTCATACTCGTCCGGCAGACCGAGCTGGTGCGCATACTCGTGCGCGAAAAGCCCAAGGGTACCGTCCTCAGCTTCACACGTGTACGAACCGACCTTGAGGCCAGGGATGATTTCGTACCCTGCAGGCCAGTTGGCGAACCAGCTGTGACCCCAGATGTACCACGCGGGGCCAGGTTCCTGTTCCTGTCCGGCACGGATGACCATCAGGCTGTCGATCCACCCGTCGTTGTTTGCGTCGAAGTCGGCCCACGGTATGGACATTCCGTACTGATTGTAGGCAGCCTTCGCTGCATCGATAGCGATGCGCCATGTGGGTCCGTTCAGATCGTCCGACCCTGCACCGCCTGTGCGGCTGTCCGCTCCGTAGTACCACTGTGAGTGGTCCTTGATCTGGACCCAGGGAGTGACATAGCCGTCAACGGTGTAGAGACCTCCCGACTGCTCCTTCATGTAGTTGGCGAGAGACCCCTGCTTCTTGCCGAAGAGAAGATCCCTGAAGTGCTGCGGGGTGAAATCCGCCCTCCAGTAGTCAACGTTGTTGTCTGGTGACGGCTGAGGGATGGTGTTGTGCATCGGCCCGGTGTAAGTCACTCCCTTGTAAGTGTCCGATCCGGCGAACTCGAGCAGTATAACGAGGATCTTGCCGGTTCCCGTCAACGCAGGCGGTTCGGACTGACCGCCAGATGCGGCTTCCCTCTCAGCAACCTTCTTCGCGCCGAAGGGATTCACATAGCTGCTCTTGACCTTCTCGCTCAAGCCGGCCATGCTGTTGACGAGCCAGTCCCTTATCTGAGCTGACGATGCGTCTCTCGGGATCTCGCCATTCTGAATCGCTCCGTTCACATACTTCTGCCACTGCAACGGCACATCGGACAGCATGTCCGCCCTCGACCGGTGCAGGACCTGGGCGGTGACCGCGAACGCCGTCGCGACCATTATGCCCACGACAAATACAGTAAGCAGGGCTCTCCGGCCCCGCCCATTCCTCTCGCTAGTTGTGTCGCTCATAATCTACTTTCTCCCCCTCAATGAGCCGCCCAGAGCGGCTCCCCGATTCGATACTGACTCGAACCGAATGACCCTCCAACAATATGCAGCTATATTACCTGTTTCTTTGACGAAAACCTGCATATCCGCACGCTATCCCCGGAAGATATTTTCCTCCCTCAAAAGCTACTACGCCAAGGGTGCATGAGCTGGGTTTGGAGCGAAAAGTTATTCCGATAGGGGTCGTCTCCCGCAAGCATGCACAAGGTCGTCACGGTGGACATGGAGAGGGATATACTCTCCGAGAACAGAAGGATCGCGGAAGAGAACAGGAAGCACCTGGAAGACCATGGAATAATGGCTTTCGACTTCCTGGGCGCGATCGGCTCCGGGAAGACCCTGATAATCGAGAAGCTCGTCGACATCCTCAAAGCAAAAGGCAAGCGGGCCGCTGCGATCGCCGGTGACGTCTCCGGGGATGACGACTACAACAGGTTCGTCGCGCACGGAATCCCAGCGGCGAACATCAACACGGGCAAGGAATGCCACCTCGACGCGCATCTGGTCGACCATGCGTTGGAGGACCTTCCGCTGGACGACATCGACTACATCTTCATCGAGAACGTTGGAAACCTTGTCTGCCCTGTCGACTTCCCAGTTGGCGCCCACAAGAGAGTTGTCGTGATAAGCGTCACCGAGGGTGACGACATGGTCCGAAAGCACCCGGCGATCTTCGCTTTCTCAGATGTCGTAATCATCAACAAGGTCGACCTCGCGCAGGCCATGGAGGTAGACCCCAAGATACTGGAACGAGACGCCCGGAGGGCCAACCCTGGCGCGAAGATCATCATGATGGATGCCCGTCACGGGAAGGGCATGGACGAGCTGGTCAAGGCCCTCGGGCTCTAGAGGACCGAGATATGAGAATCACCGTCTACGGAATCGTTCAAGGCGTGGGGTTCAGGCCCACGGTGTACAGGGTCGCGAAAGCCATGGGTCTGAAAGGGTTTGTCCTGAACAACGGCTCCAACGTGGAGATACATGTAGATAGAGACGGCGAGAAGTTTCTAACCGAGCTCAAGAGAGCCTTGCCAGCACTCGCAAGGATCGACAGGGCGGAGTTCGAGGACATCGACGAGGATCTTGGCGATTTCTCCATCGCCCAGAGCCACGATGGGAAGAGGGTCTCGCTCATCCCGACCGACACGGCCATATGTGGCAACTGTGTGGCCGACTTCGGACGGCCCTCTGACCGGAGGCATCTGTTCCCGTTCACGAACTGCACGGAATGCGGAGCGAGGTTCACCGTGATAGCGGATCTCCCGTTCGACCGTGCCAGGACCAGCATGGCCGATTTCCCAATGTGTCCCACATGCTCCAAGGAATATTCCTCACCGGAGGACCGGCGGTTCCACGCGCAGACGATATCGTGTCCGAAGTGCGGGCCCAAGTACACCCTGTATGACCATCAGAAGAGACCGATTCGAGGAGACGCGTTCAAGGGATTCGCGGAAAAGATCGATGAAGGTTCCGTCGGTCTTCTCAAGGGCTGGGGCGGAATGCACATAATATGCACTCTCGAGAACGCCTCGAGGCTGAGGAAGGTCTACCGCAGGGGAGACAAACCCTACGCAGTGATGATTAGAGATCTTGAGACTGTAAAGAAGTACGTGAAGTTGAACGATCAGGAGCAACGGCTCCTGACCTCGCCTCAAAGACCGATCGTCCTCCTGCACAAGAGAGAGGACTCGATGCAGTCGCTCGAGAAGGTCTCCCCAGGACTCGGAAACCTTGGCGTCATGCTGCCCTACTCCGGAGCTCATCTGCTCATGTTCCATCATCTGAAGGCGGACAGCGTGATCATGACCTCTGCGAATCCACCGGGCGAGCCGATGGTCGTCGAGAACGAGAAGGCGTTCGAGCTTGGCCTTGACTACTACTTGATGCACAACAGGAATATCATCCACAGGTGCGACGACTCGGTCGTGAAGGTCAACTCGAGAAGGACGAACTTCACGAGGAAATCCAGGGGCTTCGTGCCCGTGCCTGTCGAGGCGAACCACAAGCATCCAGTGATCGGGGTGGGAGCACAATGGGACGTCACGGGCTCCGTTTCGAGGAACGGCGAGATATTCCTGACACAGTATGTGGGGGAATCACAACAGTATCCGACTTTGCAGTATCTGGACGAGGCGATCCACCATCTTGCTGGCTTGCTCGGTGTCAAGCAGTTCGGGGCGATCGGGCTGGACAAGCATCCCCGCTACTCGACTAGGATAGTCGCCCGGAGACTCGCAAAAGAGTATGGTTGCCAGCTGATCGAGACTCAGCACTATCATGCGCATGCAGCAGCGCTCAAGATAGATCGCAGGATCCAAGGACCGTTGGTCTGTCTTACTTGGGACGGGACAGGATACGGCGATGATGGAACATCCTGGGGAGGGGAGACTCTGCTGGCCGATTTCTCCAGCTACAAGCATCTGGCGACTCTGGACGGAATCCCTCTCCTGGGAGGCGACAAGGCGGTTACGGATCCCAAACGAGTTGTGACGGCCATACAATTGAGACTGGGGAAGAAACCTACACTAATTGACATGCAAGAGACCGAACTCTATCTGAAGATGCTTGACAAGAGCGTCAAGGCATCTAGCATGGGCAGAGTCCTGGACTCCGTCTCTTGCATCCTCGGCATCTGCTGCAAGAGGACTTACGAAGGCGAGCCCGCCATCAAGCTTGAGAGATGGCTCGAAGCGGGAAAGCCGAGATTCGAATTCGAGCTGGATTTTGTCAACAAGGATGGCATCGAAGTCGCCGGAACCCTGCCAATGTTCGATCAACTCCTTGAGATGGAAATCACCTCCGACGCTGAGAGAGCAGATGCGGCGGCGTCCTTCGTTAGGACGTTGGTGACCGGCATCGCAGACAGGGCATGTGACTTCGCCGAATCGAACGGGCTGAAACAGGTGGGTCTGACGGGCGGCGTTTCCTACAGCGGCCCGGTCACCGCGTGGGTCAAGCAGGCAGTTGAGAAGAGGCGTCTGGAATTCGTCGGCCACGAGCGGATATCCAATGGAGACGGCGGCATATCCACGGGCCAGAGCGCCATAGCTGGCTCCTTGCTCGGGTAAGGCTTAATATCGGTCCCCAACATACTCGCTACCCGATGTGCCTCGCTGTTCCAGCTGAAATCAAATCGATAGAGGGCCACATGGCGACCGTGGATTATGGAGGGGTCAAGAGGACCGCCAATATCTCGCTAGTTGAAGCCAAGGTCGGAGACTATGTCATAGTCCACGCAGGATACGCGATACAGGTCATGGACAAGGCGGAAGCAGAGAAGACCCTCGAGATCTTCCAGGAGATGCTCAGCCTGGAGAACTCCGGAG
>Ga0315296_10001532_pt1 | contig 20179 bp, 17 predicted proteins | sample YL17G14_18_MG_FD_203921 | JGI IMG/M metagenome (GOLD analysis project Ga0315296, IMG submission 203921) | Sediment microbial communities from Yellowstone Lake, YNP, Wyoming, USA - YL17G14_18 | ecosystem: Environmental > Aquatic > Freshwater > Lake > Sediment | place: USA: Wyoming | collected...
GGGTCAGTCGAGATCTTCTCCGCGACGCCGATCGAGAAACCGAAGTACTGCCAACCCATCGATCTCATCCCGCTGGTCCTCGCTGCTTCTGGGGACCTTCCGGGACAGTCCGAGAGAGGATTGATTGCGAAACTGTACGCAGCCCAGGACCAGTACGACCAAGGGGACATGAGAGAATGCCTCAACATCATGAATGCATTCTACAACCAACTGAGAGCATTCGCCCAAAGCGGGCACTTGACGCATGCGCATGCTATCATGATCTACGACGGATACGCGTCTGTAGTGACATGCATAGGCGGCGATCCGCAGCAGCCGACCCCCGACATGACATCGTAGGAGAGCGGTCTATCCCACTTTTTTCGTATGAAAAAGAGGGCCTGTCTTCCAGGCGTTTTCGGGTTATCTGCTGTCAGACAGCGATGTCTGACGCGGATAGTCACTGTCAGACACCTGAAAATCCTCGGCCCCATTAAATACGAGAACTTATCATATTGCACGCTCAGCTCGATGGGATGCACCAAGAGAGGAGGTGATTCGATTAAAATGAACAAGAGGGTACTCACCTTGGCCGCAGTCGCCGCAGCGCTCGTCATAAGCACTGCCCTGATCGTGTCGATGAACGGCAATGACAAGCCGAAGATCACGACCAATCCTCCGGCCGAAGATCAAGTGCCTCAAGATTCTCCAGTGACCCCGACGCAGAATGTAGTCACCAAACCCGCGACGGACCAGAATGTGCCGACCGATCCTGAGGAGCCTGCAAATGACAGGCCAGGAAACGGGAACCACAATGGCAACGGCAACGGGAATGGTAACGGCAATGGCAACGGTGGCGACGACAACGAAGCCTCGGATGCCAAACTGCACGGTCTAGCCAGAGCTGCATTCGTCCATCAGAGAAACATGGACAAGATGCAGGAAAATGGCAAGACGGCCCCGCAGGGGCTCTTTGACTCGAACGCAAAACTCACCACGATGAACCTCGAGAGGATGAGCGCGGAAGTGGACAAAGACCTGCAGAAGGACAACGGAAAGCACACGGGCCAGCAGCAGGGTCACGGCCATGGGGACACATGAACAAAGCTGAGGAGTGAGCAGACCAAGTGAGGCATGGACAGGCGCGCGGAAGATCGACATCGGACTTGTCCGGTGGTGGCGTTCGCGAACGGACCGCCTCCGCGATCCAAGCGCGCTCTGGTGGGACCGCCTCTGTGTCGCCTCGCTCCTCACAATCTTCTATTTTTCTTCTCTCCGATTCTTATTGTGCGTCCATACCTACGATGCGTTCGGGGCGTAGGTCCCGGCAGGCCTGTGCGGCTCCACGATCACCGTGGCGGTCTTCCAGATGCCCGTCAGATAGTACTCGTAGGTGCCCGCCTTGTGGAATGTCGCGCTCCAGTAGTCTCCAGGCGCTATCAGCAGGCCGCTCTGGAACATGCCATCGGGATGCTCGCCGGCCTGATCCAGCCTACCGCTTCTGATGGCGATGCCTGGCGGTGGGGCCCATTGGCGGTTGACCCACACGACCTTAGTGCCCTCCACGACATTCATCACCGAAGGCATGACCTCGTGGCCAAGGAGGTCGATATGGGCCTCGAACCGAGGCGGCGGAGGCGGAGGGGGCGGCAGATACTGGGTGGGCTGCAGAGCTTGGTAATGATGAAACTGCTGGGAAGGTGAGGCGACCCTCATCTGCAAGGGCCTTCTCCTCGGTCTCGCCGCGATGGCTATCGCCGGGATGGCGATGAGGATTGCGAGCACGAGAAGGAAGTTGTAGACGCCCAGCCTGTTGAATATGAAGTCCTGAACATCCTTCAGGAACTGAACGAGCAGCCCGTCTGAAGGGGCGCTGTGCACCGGCAGCTGGAGGATCTCGGACTGGTAGAGTGCCCCGTCGACGTACGCGACCGCCTGGATGTACAAGGTCGCGTTATGATCTGGCGACTGGACGCCGTCGTAGGTGAATCTTGCCCACGTGTTGCCCGTGGAATCAGAACTGGCCTGGGTCATCGAAGTAGCAGATTCGCCCCAACGGACGTAGGTCCTCTGGATGTTGCCCGGGTTTCCTCCGCTCACAAGCCATGAAATCGAAACCGTCGAGTTGAGCGGAGCGAAAGATGGATAGTTTGTGATCGTGACGGTCGGGCCCGCGATCTGCTCGACGGCCCTGAACGCGTCGACTATGCCCCATCCGGTGGCGGTGTCGTAGCCCACACGCGAGATGTCCGTCGCGGTCGCGTTGATGACGCCGCCTATCTCGGTCGGTGTGAGCGCAGGATTGACGGACAGCATGAGTGCGGCGACACCTGCGACGTGCGGCGCCGCAGTGGATGTCCCTGACAGAGACTGGTACCCGCCACCTCCCTGGGTGGAGTATATCTGGACCCCCGGGGCCATGATGTCGAGGCCGCTCCCGAAGTTGCTGAAGGTGGCGCGCCTGAGAGCGCTGTCGATCGCGCCGACCGCTATCACGGAAGGATAGGCCGCGGGATAGCTCACGATGCTCGCGCCGCTATTCCCCGAGGCGGCGATCGTGACGACCCCGTTTTGGGAAGCATACGCTATCTGGTTCTGCAAAGTGGTCGAAGGACCGTCGACACCTAGGCTCATGGTCACGATGTTCGCGCCGTTGTCCACAGCCCACCTGATGCCGCTCGCGACGGTGGCGTCAGTGCCTTCGCCGGAGTCGTTCATGACCTTCACGGCCATCAATCGCACCTGAGCGATGCCCGCGACGCCGATGTTGTTGTTTATGACAGCCCCGACCACGCCGGCCACGTGGGTGCCATGATACGTGTAGGTGTCGGGATCCCATCCCCCGACGTCGTTGTAGCTGTTGATGTTGTCGTCCATCGGCAGGTGATTGTTGGAGATGAAGTTGTATCCGTGATATCCGCTGGAGTCGTTCCATATGTTGGCAGCCAGGTCTGGATGCGTCCAATCGATGCCTGTGTCCAGCACAGCCACCACCACATCGTGCGTCCCCCTGGAGATGTCCCAGGCCTCGTACGCGTTGATGGGGTCGAGATTCCATTGGCGGAGAGAGGTTTCAGGATCGTTGGGCGTGAAGAGGGCTCGAACCTTGTGCTCGGACGAGAGGCTAACCACACCAGGAACGGCGGCGACCTCGCGAAGCACCCTCTCATCGATGCCGTCCGCACTCAGTGTCAGTATGCCTGTCTCTTCGCTCGAAAAAGGTACAGCGATACCCAGCGAAGACGCTAGGTCGTGAACTCTCTGAAAAGCAACCCGTCCTGTGACCTCGATGACAACGTTCGCCGCCCCGTCGGTGATGTTCATCGCTGTTGTGACGGCTTTCTTGACGGGGGCAGCATCGACTGCATCTGTCTTCGGAATGCCCGCCGCCATGACCGCTATCGTCACGAGGATTGATATGAAGATGGTTATCCGCATGAAGTACCTTCTCGACTTCGAAACCAGGGTCTGCGTCAAACTCGACCCCATTCTGTCAGCTCACTAGCTTTTCTATGCGATAAATACGTTGCCCCTTCGATATCTTTTATGAAATCGCATCTGGCCACAACACTGGGTCCACGCAGAGAACCTTGAATACCTCCAAGACATGTCAGGCAACCGATGGACATACTCGAGGCGCTCGTATTGGGGATTGTCCAGGGCCTGACGGAGTGGCTTCCCGTATCGAGCTCGGGCCATCTCGTCATAGCTGAAGAGGCGCTCGGACTCTCAGCTGGCATGAACCTCGTTTTCGATCTCATCCTCCATCTCGGCACTCTCTGTGCGGTCGTCGTGTTCTTCCGAAAGGAGCTGGCAAGAATCGTCACCTCGATCGTCAAACTCCACCCCGCAGAAGGGTCGCAGGAGGAGAAGCTCAGATTCCTGGGCGTACTTCTTCTGATCGGAACGATACCAGCGGCTATTGCAGGCGTTCTTTTCAAGGACGCCATCGAACAAGTGTTCGACGTCAGATACGTTGGGATCGCCCTGATCGCGAACGCGATCATGTTGTTCTCCTTCGAGCGGTTCTGGGCCAAGGGCACCAGGAAGGGTGCGAAGCTTCTGGATGCTATAGTGATAGGCCTGTTCCAGGCGGTCGCGATCATCCCAGGGATATCTAGGAGCGGTTCGACGATTGGCGGTGGAATGCTCCGAGGACTGGAACGGGAGACCGCGGCGGTGTTCGCGTTCCTGCTCTCTGTCCCCACACTCGTGGGTGCCTTTGTCTACGGTCTCCTTACCCTGAACAAGTTCGACACGGACCTGGCGTCTTCGATCGTCGGCTTTGGAGCGGCATTCCTGGTCGGACTCGTCTCCATAGAGTATCTCCTCAAGGCCGTCCGATCCGGCAAGCTCTGGATATTCAGTATCTACTGCGCGGTCGTCGGAACGGCGGTGGCGATACTTACGCTTTGAGAAGCATTACTTCTCGCCCTCGAGCGCCCTCTCGATCTCCAGTGCGGCCTCGATAGTCTTCTTCTCTTCCTGCTTGCGCCTCTTCTTCATGATCGGCCAGAGTGCGAGAACTATCGCGACCACGACTGCAGCGATGGCCGCGAGGTACATCCAATTGTCCTTCAGGTTCTCCATCAGGGTAGGCTGTGCGTCCTTGACGGTGGGATCGGTGCCGGATGCATACTCCTGCAGATTCGTGTAGCCGTCATTGTCGTAGTCGTCACTTCCAGACTGCTCGGTGATGGAGCCGAAGTACTTCACCTCCCACCAGTCGGGGAGACCGTCCCCGTCAAGATCGACGATGGAATACACCGCCGTGAAGGCGATGCTGCTGTTTCCGCTGGCATTTCTGACGGTCAGCTGGATCTTGTAGAGGCCCAGGGCCTTGAACTTAAAACTCTCACCCTGGGCATAGATGTAGGTGGTCGCATTGTTGATCGTTATGCTCCACGTGTAGTTCGTTATGATGCCATCTGGATCGTACGATTGGCCGGCATCGAGATTCCACCATGTGCCATTCGAAACCTCGTTTGGGAGCCAGCCGATCACGGCAACGGGTCCCCCTGCCTGCAGCGAACATGTGGACACGCTTGGAGTTGTATCCTCGTGCATAGAACCGACAGCAGCGGCCGAGAACAGCACTAAGAGCGACACGGCGAATTGCCAGAAACCACAATAAAGCCTGCGCGTGGTGCAATCCCCTCCAAACCGATTCAGGCAAAAGGGAAGGTCACCCTCATAATGGATGAACCCTTTCCTGGACCTGTGGAAGCATGGATGGTAATGGCTTGATATAGCATTTTCCAATTGCCACTGAGAACGATGCCACTGTTTTAGGGGAGCAATGCATATAAGGGTTGTTTTTGTTCGCTATAGACAGCGAGCGAGGCGGGAAAGGTCCTAATGGCAAGCGGAACTGCCAAGATGTTCGGATGTCCATTCTGCGGGTTCAGGATCAGCCCGAGCGATGAGGTCTGTTCCAGGTGTGGCAATAGCTTTGTGGACTCCACCAAATTCGAATGCCCGTTCTGCGGAGAGTTGGTCGAGCGAGGTGCGAAATCCTGTCGAGTCTGCCATGTCAACTATACAGAGTTCAGAGAGAGGGCCGAGGAGCGGGGAGGAGACGATTCGATAGACTCCCTTCTTACGGAGATCATAAGACTCGAGTCTACATCAGTCAAGAAGGAGGACAAGAGGCTCAGCTGTCCGGAATGTTCCTGGTTGCTCGATGGTTCTGAGGAGAAATGCCCGAAGTGTGGGCATAGCTTCGCGGAAGATGTCAGCTATCAATGTCCTGTCTGCGGGTCGGAGATCCGCGCCGACGCGGACAAGTGCCCTGGCTGCGGAGCGATGTTCGCTCCGGAAAGTGTGACCGAGGAGGAGAGGGCCTCCGAGCACGAGGAGGCGTCAAGCGCTCTCGACGAGATACTAACACATGCAGACAAGGAGAACGAGGCCACGGTCGAGTCGGACGAGAAGCTGACGATGGAGCGGATGGAGCGTCCGATGAAGCAGAAATCGACGTCCATGTTTGACAGGATTGCCACTGCCATGAGACAAGAGCCGAAGCCGAGTGAAGAGGTGCAAGAACCCGAAACCTCCTCAGAGCCTGAACCTGTGCGTGCTCCAGAGGCGGTGCCTGAGCCGGCCCCTGAACCCAAACCGGAGAATGAGGAGCCACTATCGAAAGCTGAGGCAGCTCCAGATGAACAAGTAGACACAAGCACATCAGAGCCGGTCTACAACGGGCAGAATGTCTCCCCGCAGGAGACAACAACCCAGCCGAAGAAGGCCAGGACGAGGAAGCTGAAGTCGAAGCCGAAGAGCGGCTGATCCGTGGAACCGAGAACATTATCTCCGCGCCGATCCTTCTTGTGTGAGATGATATTCATAGATTCGCGAGAGGGCCTGTCAGGGGACATGCTTCTAGCGGCGATGATTGGGCTTCTTGATGACTCCGTGAGAAGGAGGACAACAGACCTCCTCGGGCTCGTTTCCCAGAGGCGTGGTATCATGTTCCAGATTATGGAAATAGAAGAGGATCGCGAAAAGGGGCTCGGGATATCGTACACGCAGCGCGAAGCGCCGCAACGCGATGCGTCCTATGACGAGTGTTTCGACCGCCTAGGTGAGATCGAGAAAGAGTTGGGCTCGAACTCCGCGATCGGCAAGAAGATCCTAACCAACATCTTCGAGGCGGAAGCCGAAGCTCACAGGCTCCCCGTCAGAGATGTACACCTGCACGAGATAGGACGGACACAAGCGATGATGAACATAGCGGGCATAAGCTTCGTCTCGGCTCTGCTCTCGAAGGAGGGCGACGAGGAGTTTGTTTGCTCAACGATCACAACAGGCAGGGGCGTGGTAGTCGTGAGCCACGGAGCCATCAGGATTCCGGCACCGGCGTCGGCCTTCCTGTTGAGGGGTCTGAAGAACGAGCAGGGATCCTCTCCAGGCGAGAGAGCGACTCCCACAGGAATCGCGGCTGCGAAGACCCTTGTCAGCACACAGTCAGATGACGTGCCAGACAGGTTCTCGCGAAGGAGCATCGGGTTCGGGACCAAGCGCTTTGGAGGCAGGCTCGGCAGGACCACGCTCTACATGGTTCGAACCGACCTCACGACGAAGGCACAAGGTATATCCAACGAATGAGGGATTTGTAGCATCGTTCAAGATGAAAGGGTCGTCTGCTACAACGACTTGAGGAGCGTTTTAACTTGGTCGAAAAAGGCGACACATTCCCCCAACCCGCCAGGACCTTGGATTGCATCGGCCTCTATTGTCCCGTGCCGGTGCTCCGAACGAGAGAGGAGATTTCCTCGATTCCCCTAGGACAAGTATTGGAAGTCCTTGCAGACGACCCAGCATCTGAATCTGACATCATGAGCTGGGCGAAACACGCAGGTCAGGAGCTGATCTCGATAGAGAGGGTCAAGGACGGTTTCAGATTCCTGATCAAGAGAACGAAGTAGGAAGGTGACAACGATGGCAAAGAAGATACTATATGTTCAGACATCCGGGACGGACGCCCCGGAGAGACTATACGCGCCGTTCATACTGGCGACTACCGCGAGGGCAATGGGCATTGATGCTACGGTCTATTTCCTCGGCAAAGGCGTGACCGTGGTCATGAAGGGAAATGCGGAGAAGATCAAGCTCGGGAGCTTCCCGACCGTCAAGCAGGTCATGGACCAGGCGGCCAAAGAAGGTGTCAGGATGCTCATCTGCGGACAGAGCTGCCAGATGCTCGGACTAGAGGGTGCTCCAGATGAGTTCGAAGACCCGGCGAAGGTCGTCGGGGCGGCGACGCTCAACGACCTGCTTCTCGATGCCGATGCGGTGCTAAGCTTTTAGGACGAGCCGACCATTGATCCCGCACAAGGGGAGACAATGATGTCCTTCCAGACGAGCGGAGCCAAGAGAAGGGTCTACATGGACTACTCGGCCGCATCCCCAGTAGACGAGCGGGTCCTCGAAGCGATGATGCCGTTCTTCTCCGACAAGTTCGGCAACCCTTCATCGCTTCACAACGCGGGCAGGGAACCGAGGAAAGCCCTTGAGGATGCACGGACGAAGGTGGGTGCTCTCCTCAACGCGAAGCGTAAGGAGGAGATCTTATTCACATCGAACGGGACCGAGGCGAGCAACATCGGCATCAAGGGCGTCGCGATGCGCATGAAAGGAGAGGGGATGCACGTCGTGACATCCGCGATCGAGCATATCTCGGTCCTCAACATCATGAAGTACCTCGAGAAGAACGGATTCGAGGTGACCTACATCCCGCCGACGGTAGATGGATTCGTGAACCTCGAGAAGCTGGAAGAGGCCATCAGGAAGGACACAGCCCTCGTTTCAATAATGTTCGCGAACAACGAGATCGGTACGCTCCAGCCCATAGACGAGATAGGGAAGCTTCTGGAGGAGAAGGACATCTTCTTCCATGTTGACGCGGTCGCGGCCGCGGGGAAGGTGCCGATCGACGTCCAGAGATCTAGGATCGACCTGCTGTCCGTGTCCTCAAACGATCTGTACGGGCCCAAAGGCGCGGGCGCGCTCTATATCAGGGACGGGACTAGGGTCGAGGCCGTGAATCAAGGCGGAGGTCAGGAACGGGGCCTCAGATCCGGGTCGGAGGACATCCCCGCGATCGTGGGCTTCGGAGCCGCAGCGGATATCGCAAGGAACGAGATGGCGCAGCAGAGCGAACGACTCAAGGAACTCAGGGACAAGCTGATAACGGGGATGCTCGACGGCATCGATGACTCTTTCTTGAACGGCCATCCTACAAAACGTCTCCCGAACAACGCCAACTTCAGGTTCAGATATGTGGAGGGAGAATCGATGTTGCTCAATCTTGACATGGCTGGGATATCCGTGTCCTCGAGCTCTCCGTGCACATCGAAGAGTCTCCTGCCCTCGCACGTGCTTCTGGCATGCGAGATACCGACGGAGGAGGCCCAGAGTGCGGTGCAGTTCACCCTCGGGAAAGCCAACACAGCAGAAGACATCGACTACGTTCTAGGGGTCTTCCCGGGGATCATCAAGAAACTGAGGGCGATGTCGCCATTCAGCCCTGCGAACCTTGCTGAGATGAGATCGACCGCGGGACACCGGGAGAAAGAAGACCATCATCACTTGGAAGAATGAAGTCGCCATCGTTGTTTCCCGAATCCTCTTACGCGCGCGTCATGACTCGCGTTTTCGTCTCCCCATATATAGATTCGCAACAGTTTTGCAGGGCCAGTCAATAATGTACAAAAAGTTATATATATACTAGGCCATTAATGGGCTTGGATGGGAAAGCCTATGAAAAATAGGATTCTAAGTATAGCGCTGGCGCTTAGCCTGCTCGCGGTAGTTTTCGCGGCGCTCCCTACGAGCGCACAAGTGAACTATACGGGCAGTGTAAAGACGACTGACGACACGGGAAACCTGAAGGACACCTATATCCAGGGTCAAGCGGTCTACGTGATCGTCGATGTGAAATACCAGGGTGTCTGGGCGGATGAACCGATACTGGTTCGGCTGGAAACCACAACCGGTGGAGTTGTCAGCCACTTCCACACAGACTCGAACGACCCGGCCGTAGGCTGGTACAACAGCACAACGGCTGCAGGACACCTCACCTTGGCAACGGGAGCCGGGATAACCGATGACCTCACATCATATTACGTCGTGGTCTACCGTGACGGCAGCATGGAACAGATTGCGAACACCACGATAGTCGTAAAGAAGACCGGCCTTTCGCTAGACCCTGACATCGGTATATATTACCCCGGTCAGGCTGTGGTTGCGAAGCTTGTCACCACTTCCACGACTACCATGTTCTATGTGCACACGGTCAACGCGACCGGCGTGACCACGCCGAACATGAACTGGACGGGTCAGTCAGCTACGACGGGCTGGTGGGAATACGCTTTCACACTCGCATCTGACCTACCCGACGGCAGATACACAATGAACGTGAGGGATGCGACTACGCATGCGATAATGAACCACATCCATTTCAACGTCCAAAAGTATGTTTTCGAGGTCTGGGCTGACAGAGACTACTACCTTCCGGGAATGACCGCCAACATCCAGTACGTGACCATGGATGTAGCGACCTTCACACAGGCGACCGGAGTGGCCATATCATACAGTGCGATGTGGGGCAACTCGTCCGGGAACGCCACATGGCTGAACTCGACGCTAACGGGATCGTCTGGCGTACAGCAATTCGTGATACCAACGGACATCGCGATGTGGCTGGATGTCGAGATCGTCTACTGGGCCAACGAGAGCACCAGGTCCGCATCTGGCAGCGTCACTCTAGACTTCGCGATGCTTACCGGGGGTGTCTCGATCACTCCTGCGGGCATATTGATGCCAGGTGAGACTGTTGCCACGACGGTGACTGCCTATCTGGGTGTAGGAGATCCGCTGCCGGGAGCCGCGGTCGACATATCGGTGCTGGCGAACGGGACGGCCATCCCCGCATACGGCTCGACGAATTTGACGTCTGACCTGCAGGGACGGGTTACGCACACGTTCACACTGGTTGACGCCGCGGCGGACGGGACCTACATCGTGAGCGCGAAAATAACGATGGTAGGCTTCTCGACGACCGCGATTGGTCTGTTCCAAGTGCGGTCAACTGGTGAGATATGGGTCAAGCTCGACAAGGAGCGCTACTACGGCGGCGATGACATCGTCGCAACTCTGACACCGCTCTGGAACGGAAAGGTCGTCGAGGTGTCGAACTTCGGCTACGCGTTCATGATTGACACCGGAGTCCTGGTATGGGCCAACACCTCCGACACGACTGTCAGTGCAACGATACCAACGGACTACTACGGGGACATTGAGATCGGAGTGAGCGCGTACTACAACGGAATCGGGATCGATGGCGGCGACAGCTCCGAAGTCCGCTTCGCAGACATCACCCTGACCGCGCAGATGAACGATTACAGGCCGGGAGACAACTTGGTCTTCGACTGGAACATCGTGACAGGTGCGAGCGCAGGGACACTGATGTACGAGATCACCGACAGCAACGAGATGCTTGTCAGATCCGATTCTCCGGCATTCGCCACCACGGGATCGTTCTCTCAGTTGGTCCCAACAGTCGACGCTCCTGAGCACTACTACGTGCACATGTGGATGACGACTGCTGCGGGCGGCTATGCGGACGCAGACCTAACGGTGGACATGTTGAACTCCCACGAGTTGCAGATATGGGTCGAGAAATCAGGCTATGCCGACGGAACCTACAAGCCGGGTCAGACAGTGAAGCTGCACTACTCGATAGGCGCGTATGTGATGGAGCCTCTGAAGTCATACATCCTACACGTGACCACGGACTACAACCCCGTCGGTATGGACTTCATATTGACGGACTCGGTTGGAACGGTCGAGTTCGCGCTGCCAGATGACGCGCCCGCCGCCGAGATGGGTATCAGCGCGACGCTGATCGACCCGGTGACCGGCCCTGTGTCTAGTGACACAACTGCGATCACCGTGGGCGGCCAACTGACCGGCTGGGACAAGAGCATAGCAGGCATGAGCGCGATCGACTTCAGCATACTGCTGCTGTTGATCATCATGATCCTGTTGCTCATCGTCATGCCCTTCCTGAAGGGTAGGATGGGCGCTCCGAAGCCCGTTGAGGCGCCGAAGGTAGAGCCTCCGCCACCCTCGCCATAGATAGGCGGAGAAACCGTATCAAACCCTTTTCCACAATTTCCTTTTCCATTGTTTCCTGTCTTGGCAAAGCCTTATACTCTTCACATCCAATCGGCCGTCGATGGCCCCGGAGAAGACTGCTGTCATAGGCCTAGGATACGTGGGCATACCGCTCTCCGCGCTGCTTGCCAGCAGTGGCTACGACGTCGTCGGGATAGACCTGCTCGAGGACCGAGTCGCACAGATAAACCGAGGGAAGCTGCCACTGAAGGGGGATGAGCCCGGCCTCGGCGATATGCTGTCTAGAGCAGTCAAGAGGGGCAAGCTGAGGGCGACGACATCCTACGATGCATGTAAGGACCGAACCGTCATCTTCGTCTGCGTCGACACCCCCATCGACGCCGACAAGAGACCTAACTACTCGAGGCTCGAGGAGGCGGTCACAGGCATAGGCAGGAACATGCAGAGAGGGACGATGGTGGTCGTCGAATCGACCCTGGCTCCCGGCACCATGCTTGGAATAGTGGCAAGAACGCTCGAGCAGGAGAGCGGGCTCAAACTCGGAAAGGATTTCAAGCTCGCGCACTGCCCTGAGCGAGTCATGCCGGGGAGGCTGCTCTACAACATCACGACCTATGACAGAGTCATAGGTGCCTTGGACAAGCAGACCGCTTCAAGGGCCAAGGCCATATACTCGAGACTGACCAAGGGGAAGCTCCATACGACCGATCTCACCACCGCGGAGATCGTGAAGACCGCGGAGAACGCGTACAGGGATGTTCAGATAGCGTTCGCGAACGAGGTCGCGCTGGTCTCCGAGAAGCTAGGAGCGGACGCATATGAGGTCAGGAGATTGGTCAACACATGTCCCTTCAGGGACATGCACATCCCTGGAGCAGGCGTCGGCGGCCATTGTCTGCCCAAGGACCCGTGGCTGCTCGTCCAGAGCGGGAAGGCCTCCAGTCCGAGGCTCATTCCGACCGCGAGGGCGGTCAACGATTCGATGCCGTTCCATGTGGTCGACCTCGCCGTTGATGCGCTCAGCGCAGCTGGCAGGAGCGTCGAGGATTCCGTCATCGCAGTCATGGGCGCTTCGTTCCTGCAGGACACGGGGGATTCCAGGAACTCACCTTCGATACCTGTGATCGAATCGCTGAAAGGCGCCAAGGGACTAAGAGTGCACGACCCCTATCTCGACAAGATAGCGGGAGTGAGCACGCTGAAGGACGCGAAGAAGGCGCTGGCCGGAGCGGACCTCGCCATCTTCATGGTCTCTCACAAGGCATACAAGAAGCTCACGCCCGCGACGCTCAAGAAGCTGATGCGGACGCCCATCGTCGTTGATGGGAGGAACTTGTTCGATACGGAGAAGATGCATAGAGCTGGCATGATCTATCGTGGCGTGGGTAAGAAGGTCATCTGATCAGCTCTGCAAGCCCGTCGTCGAGAGTTATCTTCGGCTTGAAGCCCAGAAGTCTTGCCGCCTTCGCGCTGTTCGACAGGCTGTCCCTGATGTCTCCGACCCTGGGCGCTGTGAACTCGGGCCTGAGCGCATGACCGGACACTGCGATCGCCCTGTTGGCAAGGTCCAGGATGCTCGTCGAGACGCCGCTCCCGCAGTTGAAGACCTCACCGCTAATGCCTTTCTTGCTGAGAACCAGTACGAGCATCTCCGCCACGTCGCGCGCGTGTATGAAGTCCCTGGTCTGCCTGCCATCCCCTTCGATGATCGGGGGTTTCCCGGCTTTGAGACGATTGACGAACTTGGTTATCACACCGGAATAGGGGCTGTCAGGGTCCGCCCTGATCGAGTAGAAGTTGAATGGTCTCACGGCCACGACTTCCATGGAGCTCGTACTCGCATAGGCGAGCGCGTACTTCTCGCCAGAAAGCTTGCTCGCACCGTAGTTGCTCATCGGATGTGTGGGATGGTCCTCATCGATAGGGATGCGCTTCGGAGGGCCGTAGACGGCCGCGCTACTGACATAGATGAATCTCCTGACGCCGGCCTGGACGCTCTCGTGCAGCAGATTGACGGTCCCGAGGACATTGGTCCTGGAGTCCGAGAGAGGATCCTGATGGGATTTCTCCACGGACACCTGTGCTGCGCAATGGACGACGGCTCTCACACCCGCAAGTGCCTCTCTCACATCCGCCGGCTTCGTTATGTCGCCCAGGAGGGAGATCCCTTTCAATTGACTGTGGGATTGAGGCCTAATATCCAGACCAGCAACATTGCCGCCCTTGGCCAATAGCTCGCAAACAAACGATCCGAGTTGTCCCGAACTGCCTGTCACGAGGACCTTCGTCAAGACTCCTCCACCTGCACTTTCGACCCTTTCCTCGCGGATTCCAATGCGGCTTCTGCGATCTTGAGCGTCTGGATGGCGTTCTCGCCCGACACCAGCGGTTCCTTGCCTTTCTCGGCAGCCGTCAGGAAGTCTGCCAGCTCGCGCTTCAAGGGCTCCTCCTTCTTCAGGGCGATCCGGCGGACGTCGAGCTCGAGAGGTACGTTGTAGAGGTTCCCGCCCTCGATGGGCTTGAACGTGGAAGAGCAGACAAGCGCAGCCTGTTCCATGTAGTCGATCTCGACGAAATTCTTGCTGCAGGTCAGTGCGAGTTTCCTGACCTTCATAGGCGTGAGCCAGTTGACCTCTATGAAGCCAGTGGTACCACCTTCGAAATCGATCAGGATGTTCGCGTGGTCCTCGTAGCTGATCCCCTTGCCCTGGCCTGAGAGGGCATAGACCGATCGCGCCCGTTTCCCGACGATGTACTGCACGACATCTATGTCATGGACTCCAAGGTCCATGATCACGCCAACATCGCGGATCCTGGAAGGCATCGAGGACACGCGCCTCGTGGCAGCGGTGATCAGCTCGCCATATGTCCCCTCTTGGAGGCTTTGCTTTGCGAAGGAGACAATCGGATTGTACCTCTCCGTGAAACCTCCGGCGAGGACGACCCCCTCCTTCTTGGCGAGGCTCACGAGGCCTTTCAAACTCCGGGAGCTTCCAGTCATTGGCTTCTCGAGGAGCACGTGCTTCCCAGCGCGCATCGCCTCAGTTGCTATCCTTTCGTGAGTGCTCGTTGGCGTGACGACGATGACGGCGTCGATATCGCTCTTGAGCATCTCCTGATAGTTCAGGAAGTGCTCCACGGAATACTTCCCACCAATAGCCTTCGCGACCTCGGGGGCGATATCGGAGACGCTCGCAAGGACCCCCTTCTCTGAGAGTATCCTCGCATGGTTCTGACCCATCGATCCGACGCCTATGACCCCTACCCGCATGTTTTTGAGATGCCCATTGGCCGTAATAATTGTTCGGTCGGCAGGAGAGCGTAGACTTATTATCGGGCTGGGCTATCAGTGTCCGGTGCTCTCGTGAAGAGAAAGCTCATGGACATCCTAGCATGCCCCGTATGCAAGTACCATCCGTTGGAGCTGACAGTCAAGACGGAGGACGAGAAGGAAGTCTTGGAGGGCAAGATAAGGTGCCCGAAGTGCAGCGTCGACTATCCGATCGAAGACGGCATACCGAACATGCTCCCGCCTGAGAAGTAGCCCGTCTACACGTTTTTCCCGGGACTCTGCGATTGAAGGACCCACTTCAGCAACTCCATGCTTTGGACGGCGAGCGCCGCCAGCTCCTTCTCGATCGCTTCCTTCTCGACATCCCTGTTCACGAGTCCCGGGGGGATCTCGTATTCGAAAACGAATGAGATCAGAGTCTTGTCCCCAATAGAGGCGAAGTCCCAGCTGATCTTCGATTTGATCCCCCTGGTCGCCTTGTAGAGTATCCTCTTGTTCTTCAGAAACTCGATCAAATCCAGCGTGGTCATAACCTCGACCTTGCCGAGGACCAGTACCGTCTCGAGCGATGTGCCTGGACCGTATTGGACGAGGCTGACTGGCTTGATATCCATGAACATCGGCATGAAATTCTTCAGGTTGGTCCAATCCGCCACGTACTCAAACGCGTCCTCTATGGCGCATGGAAAAGGGTCGCTGTGCTTGAAGATGGGCATCGGGGACCTGAGACATGAACGAATTGGAGCGTATTTAGTAATTCGTTCGAAAAGAAAGTGGACTTGGACCGCGAACTCCCTGTAGCACAGAATAGTACGTTGCCAGGCGGCGCCTGCAACAGATTGATATCCAAGGTGCTCTGTTCCACTTCAGCCGGCCCGAAGAGCCGGATACAGGTGAGCTGGATGAAGGTACTCGTCGCAGACGAGATCTCGAAGAGCGGCGTGGAGATGCTGAAGTCGCAGGGCTACACAGTCGATGTCAGAACAGGCTTGAGAGAGGATGAGCTGGTCAAGATCATCAAGGACTACGACGTGCTACTTGTAAGAAGCGCCACCAAGGCCACCAGAAAGGTCATCGAGGCCTCGAGGTTGAAGGTCATAGGCAGGGCCGGGATCGGCATCGACAACATCGATGTGGACGCGGCGACCGAACGGGGTGTGCTCGTGATGAACGCCCCCTCGGGGAACGTGGTTTCCACCGCGGAACTCACCATTGGCTACATATTCGCGCTCGCGAGGAAGATATCCCAAGCAGATGCCTCCATGAAGAAGGGGGAGTGGAAGCGCAAGGAGATGAAGGGCGCGCAGGTCCAAGGAAAGACGCTGGGGATCGTTGGCTTGGGGAGAGTGGGTGCCGAGGTGGCGAAGAAGGCAATCGCCGTTGGGATGATCGCCATCGCCTACGACCCGCTGGTGTCCCCGGAGGTGGGCGCGAAGCTGCACGTCCGGCTGGTCTCGCTCGACAGGTTGCTCAAAGACTCTGATTTCATCACGCTGCACACTCCTCTCACTCCGCAGACGAAGGACATGATAGGGAAGAACGAGCTCGACCAGATGAAGAAGACCGCGATGATCATCAACTGCGCCCGAGGAGGGGTTGTCAACGAGGATGCCCTGGCGGAGGCGCTGGCACAGAACAGAATCGCGGGAGCTGCATTGGACGTTTTCGTCAACGAACCGCCGACAGGGTCCAAGCTGCTCTCCTTGACAAATGCAATCTTGACGCCGCACCTGGGAGCGACCACGAACGAGGCCCAGGAAGAAGTCGGCTCGGAGATCGCCGAGCAGGTCATCGCATATCTGAGGGACAGCGTTCTGAAGAACGCAGTCAATCTGCCAGCGAAGCTCGACCCTGAGCTCGTTCCCTACATGCCTCTGGCTGAGAAGCTTGGGACTTTCGCCTCTCAGCTCGGCAAGTGCAGCGCTGGAAAGGTCGAGATAATGTGCATGGGCGAGCTGGCGAAGAAGGACATAAGGATCATAGCGGCATCCGTCATCACAGGCCTGCTCAAACCGCTCTCGGAGGAGTTCAATGTCAACTACATCAACGCCTTCGCGTTGGCAAAGGCGAGGGGTGTGGATATCGTGTCGTCCACGTCTGAGGAGGCTGGCAGGTTCACGAACCTGATCAGAGTCTCGCTCCAGACGAACGGGGATTGCGTCTCGACAGCAGGCACTCTGACCCCGGACAGAGGCCCCAGAATCGTAGATGTCAACGGCAGCCCGGTGGACATAGTGCCCGATGGATGCTTCCTGCTGATCGCTCACACCGACAAGCCCGGCATGATAGGCAAGGTCGGCACGATCCTGGGCGACAACGATGTCAACATCGCTAGCATGGAGGTCGCGAGGGCGAAGGTGCGAGGCTCTGCCATGATGATACTCGAACTCGATGACGAGCTGCCGACCGAGATCCTGAGGAAGGTCCGACAGATCAAGGACCTCCAATCAGCGATCGCCATCAGACTGTAGCCCACAAAGTTAATTCACCATCGAGACGACTAGGGGACACGGAGTTGGGTCCATAGCACGAATCCGTATTGTGATACGAGATGCCGATAGCGACGACCTGAACGATGTCGTCGGTCTATGGGAGATGCTGGCCCAGCACCATGAAGAGCTGTCGGACCAGTTTGCCCTGGCCTGGGACGGAAAGAGGAAGTGGTCGAAGTATCTCGAGGAGCGGTTCTCCGAGATAAGCACCAAACTTATCGTGGCAGAGGAAGAGGGAGAGATCGTGGGTTTCATGCTCTGTCTCCTCTCGCCCAACACGCCCGTGTTCAAGGACAGGAAGATCGGCGTCATATCCGACGTCTATGTCCTCGAAGAGCGGCGCAGGAAAGGCGTCGCCAAGAACATGCTCAACCGCGCCAGCAAGTGGTTCGAGAAGAACAAGGTCAGGTCAATCCAGCTTGGCGTTGCCTTTGACAACTTCGAAGCAAGAGCCGCCTGGCGACAGGTGGGGTTCGAACCCTACATAATCTACAAGAGGCTGGACCTCAAGAACCTCCATGAGAAAGAGAGGACTGCCCCGAAGCGCGTGAGAAAGATAGCTCGTCAGAAGAATGTCAAGAGGAGAAGAGGTTTGTAAAGAAACCTGCGCCTATGCGAGTATCTTCTTGAGGCGCTCCATGCCATCCTGTATGTTCTTCTTGTTGGTGGCGTAGGATATCCTCAGGTGTTTCTCACCAGCAGAGCCGAAGGCTGACCCGCCGGTCATCGCTACCTCTGCATTGTCCATGAGATACAGGGCCATCTCCTCCGAGTTCATCTTGCCCTCGTACCTCGGGAACACGTAGAAAGCGCCCTTCGGCATGTCACAGCTGAACGATGGTATCTCCTTCATCAGCTTCATGATGAGGTTCCTGCGCTCCTCGAACTCCTTGACCATCATCTTGACGGGCTCCTGTGTCCCCGTGATAGCCGCAAGGCCGCCGTACTGGGCAAATGAGACGGCGTGCGTTATCGAGTGTTGCTGGATCTTGTTGACGCCCTTGAAGATCGGCTTCGGTGCAATCAGCCAACCCAAGCGCCAGCCCGTCATCGCGTAGGTCTTCGAGAAGCCGCTGATCGTTATCGTGCGGTCCATCATCCCGGGCTCCGCAGCGATGGAGAAGTGCTTCATGCCGTCGAACACGATCTTCTCGTAGACCTCATCGGACAGGACAAGGAGATTGTGGTCCTTCGCGAGGTCCGCCAAGCCTTTGATGTCCTCGTGGGTCTCGACGGCGCCGCACGGGTTGGACGGAGAGTTGAACAGGATCATCTTCGTCTTCGGCGTGATGAGCTCGGCCACATCGTCAGGGATGAACCTGAAGTGGTTCTCGTCGGTCGTTGTCACCGGGACCGCCTTGCCCCCTGCCAGCTGGACGCATGGCTCGTAGGTGACCCATGCTGGATTGGGCATCAGGACCTCGTCACCCTCGTTGATCGTCGCCAGGATGGTCTCGAAAATCGCCTGCTTCGTCGGGGTGATGAGGACATTGGACGATTCGCAGGGAATGCCGTTCTCCGCCTTGGCCCGCTGAGCTATCGCCTCGCGCAGCTCCGGAAGTCCCGGCGCGTCTAGATACCTCGTCTTGCCCTCGTCGAGCGCCTTCTTGGCGGCTTCGACAATGTGCTTTGGCGTGTCGAAATCGGGCTCACCAACAGTGAAAGAGATGATCTTCTTGCCCTCCTTCTTCTTCTGCCCGGCCAGTTCCTTCATTTTCATGGTGCCAGATTCTTGTATTCGCTTCACGCGTTCTGAGATCATCCGAATCGCCCCGACCCTCAAGCACACGAGCAATATAAAGCATTGGTGTCCAACTTTAGTCATACTGCCGGGCCTGGCCCAAACCCACGAAAACGATATTAGCCTCAGACGTTGTTCGAAAGGACTATGGCGCTAAGAACGGGCAAGCTTCCTCCGGACCTGCTCAAAAGGCTCCTGAAGAACACAGGAGCGAGGGACAGGCGAGTTCTGCTAGGGCCCACCTTCGGCGAGGACGCCGCGGTTGTGAAGCTGGGCAAACAGTTGCTGGTGCTCAAGTCGGACCCCGTCACCTACGCATCCGACATGATAGGTTGGTATGCCGTCAATGTCAACGCGAACGACATCGTCACCAAGGGTGCGGTGCCCGCATGGTTTCAGGCCGTGATCCTTCTGCCCGTCGGATCCGACGAGGCTCTTGCCGAGAGCATCTTCAAGCAGGTCTCAGCCGCAGCGAAGGAGCTGGGGATCGCGGTCACCGGCGGCCACACGGAGGTCACCCCTGGCATCGACCATCCAATAGTGGTCGGCGACATGCATGGCGTTGTGAAAGGCAGAAACATCGTGAGATCATCCGGAGCGAGGGCAGGTGATGTGCTCGTGCTGACCAAAGGGGCGGGAATAGAGGGCACCGCAGCCATCGCGCGAGAGAAGAGAGCCGACTTGCTCAAGGTCTTCGATGAATCCTTCGTGAACAGGGCCGCGAAGTACCTCTTCCGCCCGGGTCTTTCCATCGTGCCGGAGGCGAAGGTCGCGCTGAAATACAGAGTCAGCGCGATGCACGATCCCACCGAGGGAGGGGTTGCGATGGGGGTCCAGGAACTGGCCGAGGCTTCGGGCAAGTCGGTGGAGCTCTGGACCGACGAGATAATCGTAAGGAAGGAGACCGCCAGACTCTGCGCGAAATACGGCCTCAACCCGCTCGGGCTACTCGGTTCGGGGGCTCTGCTGGCCACGTTCAAACCATCGGACTCCGACAAGTTCGTAGCAGAAGTCCACAGGATGGGCATCGATGCC
>Ga0315296_10001534_pt1 | contig 20159 bp, 17 predicted proteins | sample YL17G14_18_MG_FD_203921 | JGI IMG/M metagenome (GOLD analysis project Ga0315296, IMG submission 203921) | Sediment microbial communities from Yellowstone Lake, YNP, Wyoming, USA - YL17G14_18 | ecosystem: Environmental > Aquatic > Freshwater > Lake > Sediment | place: USA: Wyoming | collected...
AACTGGGTTTGGCTTCTCCAAGGAGCAACAACCATCTCGTAGGCATAGGCAATGCTAATCCTTCCTCTTCGCGCGCGATTCATGCATTGCCAGAGCCGGAGAGGGAAGCACTGAAAGAGCTGCTGGAGGCTGCCATCACCAGATCAGACGCAGGCTCGATCGTGCCGAGGCCGCTTCCGAGCGAGACGAGGTTCATGCTGATGCTGATTCACATAGACTCCCAACTCAATAGGGTGAAAGACCTATTGGCTGCCAATTCCGAGAAGTAAGCAGGATTCGCAAGTGCCTTAGCCTCTTCCAGCGCGTCTCTGAGCCAAACAGCAATTGCTTAGCAAAACTTAACTTAGCGCATTGCATACAGAAAGAACATTGAAAGAAAGGAAGGTGATTCCAAATCGCATCAGAGAACAGTTGCTGATCCAATGTGGTTACAAATGTTCCGTACCGAGATGTGACGTAACCCAATCTCTCGAATTTCATCACATCAACAGGAAGCCAACAGACAATAGAGAAGAGAACATAATCGTCCTTTGTGCGGTTCATCATCATCAGGCGGACGTTGGGAAAATATCCGTTAAAGCTTGCCTACTTATGAGAGAGTTCCTTCCGCATCTATCTGGTTTAAGTCTGGCAGTTTGGAGCGAACTCTCGTTGTCCAAAGAAGAGTTCAGTTCCTTTCTTGATCTCGCTAGGGCGATACCAAAGGAGTCGCTGAGAGTTATATCTGAACAATATTTCTCTCATCTCTCTAAGAGAAACGAGGGATACCGTTGCAGACCAGGAATTGAAGCTAATGATTTTCTGGTTTCGAGGAAGCTGCTGTACAAAGCTGATGACAAAGTTGGCCCGCCGCTATGGAAGATCTCTGAGAGAGGGCTCGTTTTCTGTAGGTTCCTTTATGATTCTCAATACTTCTTACCCTTTGCAGCCTTTGACAAGAAGTTTCCCAAAGACGACATCATCAGATGGAATTTCGAGGGATTACCCTGGGAGACTGGTTAGACCGGGGGACCTGAAAGTGGAACATGAAAAAAGAAAGACGCCCTACATCGAAGTGGAGCTGTCCTTTTCCCTCAGATCTTCAACTTGTTGCCTGAAAAAATAGGACCAGAAAATAGGAGGAAATTCATGGCTTATGACGGAGCCAACAATCTATTCAACCTGGCTTATGAGGTCCTCTCTTGGAAAGTGCACAGGGCGCTGACCAGGGCTAAACTCGAACCCTATCTGGGATTCCTACACTCTTTGCAATGGGGAAAGCCCAGCCTTGTATGCGATTTCCAGGAGATCTATCGCTACCTCATTGATGATTTCGTCGTCCGATACAGCCAGATGTTGACAGCGAGGGATTTCACTACAAAGACTGAGATTCTATCCAGAAACAAGAGAGGAAAAACGATGATATCCAGCACATCTTTGGAGAAATCGAAGTCGGAGCTATTCTCAGGGGAAAATGCGATGTCTGTGAAGAATTCTGAAGACATGATCTGAATCTCATACCCCTCACGTAGAGACCTCGATAAGGCACATTAGTTCGCACTCTCGTGCTAATGGGATTTTTGTCTTAGTCTCTCTCTGTGTGCGTAGAGGTTAGTCGCTACCTTTCGTTGGGTGGACTGGAGTCAAGTTGCCGAACAAGGTCGAGCACCCGCTTGCCGTTGTCGGTGAGGATGTAGCGGGCGCGAGCACCACCCTCCCTCTTGATCAGCCTATTCCCCACCAACTTCCTGATATGGAAGGCGAACTTGCCCGCATCCCTTGTTGCATTCAAACCCACCCGCTCGACGAGCTCGTTGTAATGCAGCGGATTGCCCTCCAGCACCTGCAGGATCTCCAACCGCGTGGTGTTGGCCACCGCGCTTAGTAACTGGTAGAGTCTGCTCTTCTCCTTCTTCCTATCCACGGGCTTCGCCCTGACCACTCTCACCTTACCCAGGCTCTCGGCGAGGCGGATCTTATCCTGGGGGGTCTCGCTGAACACGTCGACCTCTATGAACTCAAGCTCCTTGGACACGGGGTTAAAGGCGACGGCGTCGAACTGATAGCCCTTGTACCAAACCCTCCTCATGACCATCCATTCGCTCTTGTCATAACCTCTGAGCGTCAGGTCCAGGAGCCTCGCGTGGACGACACCCTCCGACCCGCCTGTCTCCGACATCATCTCACCTCAGCTTGGCATGGGTGAGGAAGATTGGGATTAAAGGTTAGTCTCGATACCTTCGGTTCTTGTGTGTGGGGTTAAAGTTTAGTTGTGTGTGGGATTAACGACTAATCGCGCAATGCACGTGCTCGAAAGGCGAAGTGGAAGAAGACCACCTGCCAGTCTGTACTTGAACTCTTGGCCTCACCTTTATGACCTCTCGTAAGTCGAGTCTATCGTCAAAAATGTTAAGCAGGGCTGAGGCTCAGTTTCTAAGTGGAGAAAAACAGGTCAGCGCCGACTACGCGCGCAAGATCCGGAAAAGGATTGAGACCAAGGTCCAGGGATTGCACCAAGAGCTCGCGATCTTGGCCTTGGATCCTAAGATCAGACCGAGCCTTGAGGAGATGCTCGCCAGTGTTCTTCGGACAGAGAACTGTCCGCGGACAGAAAACTGTCCTTCAAAATCTGAGGAATTGGCGGGCCCGCTGGGATTTGAACCCAGGATCTCCGGCTTCGCAGGCCGACGCCGTAATCCGTACTTGGCCACGGGCCCTCTTTTCACTGCTCTTCAATATCAGTATAAAGATTGCACGTCACATCGTGAATACCGCGGTTCTTCAGCCAGACGCTGGATGCTGAGTTAGTGCTATATCCATGAAGTTCCGTGCCTGGTGGGTTTGAGTCAGCAGACGGCCTCTCCCAGACCTGCGATCGTGGCTTTGGGAGCCATCATAGCCTCCGTGTGGGTCTTCTCGCAGATCTACATGGCAGAGACAACTGGAAGCTATGTGACTGGGGAGGGTGCATTCTTGAGCACGACAATCGTGGCTTGGGTCTGCATGTCCTTCGCCTTGAGGCTCGCCCCGGTGGACTTCGCTGCCCTTTTCGCGATTGTCGAGGGAGCTAGCGCCAGTTCCGTTCTGCTGCCAGCGTTGGTGGGGCTGCCAATAGTACTGGGGCTTCCAACAAGCCTCAGCTGGGGAGACGTGCTGACGGGCAAGATGTCCGACAGTTTGCCGTTGTTCTTCGGGCCCAACAAGACGATCGCTACGCTCGCCACACTTGGGGGGGCCCCGGTTCCCTTCGCGACGCTTCTCCCAACCATAGTATTCGCGGTTGCTCTGAACTCCCTGATCTGGATCTCGCTTTCGGCCCAGATGTTCATTCTCAGGGAAAGGCTCTACTCACTCCAAACGGTCTCATACCCCGTTCCATCTGCAACCCATGTTCTCGTGAAAGAGGTTGTCTCTGGCACAGGCGGGCTCTCACTGAACAAGATGCTGCTCTCAGGGTTCTCGTTGGGCTTTCTGTTGGTGTCCTTCACTGAAGGTTATCTCTCCAGCTCGTTGTTCAACGGATTCTTCCTGCTCCCGGCTGGAATGACCAGCCAGATATACGGGCTAGTGAAGCAAGTGTTGCCTGGATCGCTGTTGGGACTGGACATCTTCTCAAGCGTTCCCTACATCTGGTTCCTCCTGTTCGTCCCTTCATCAGTGAGTGCGACTGTGTCAATCGCGGGTGCGGTCTTCTACCTCTTGGTCCTCCCCGTCGAAACAGGATTGGGAGTGATCCCGCGTCAGTATCTCGGGAGTTATACCGACCTGTTCTCCGCGGGTCAGAGCCTGGGCCTGAGCTCTCTCTGGATAGGAATCGGGCTCCTCCTCTCGTCTGCGGTTGGTGTCTTCATAGAAAGGGCAAGAGTGCAGCGGCCCAAGACGAAGGATGTCTCAGAGATTGTCACGATCTTGGTTTTCGTTGTGCCTCCGATATTGCTGGCCTGGGCACTGGGCAGTAGTGTTCTGGTCCTCGCGGTCGTGCTGGCGATGTCCATCCTTTCAGTGTCAATATGGAGCGCCAGAGGTCTTGCCGAGGTGAACATGGCTTATGCGCCGTCCGATGTTGTCGTGGCAGGGACGTGGCCGTTTTGGTCGAAGACGTTGGGCATAAAGCAGATCTGTTACACGGATTCAGCCTCATTCTTCTTGGGAGGGTACTTGTCAGTGGCCTCATCGATCGGTGCTGCCACATCTCTGGAATCAGTCAAGTTCGGTGAATTGCTCGGGCAGGACCACCTCAGTTCTTTCTCATTCTTCACCTTGGGTTCCTTGATCGGCCTGATCCTAGGGCCCATCTTCTACCTCTGGTTGCTCTTCAGGTTCGGGACTCAGAGCAGGGTTCTGGGTGCGCAAGTGCTCAACATGGTGGGAGACGCCACTGGCATATACACGGCCCGCGCCTACCTCATAGATCACGCAGCACCGCTCAACGTAGACCCAGCCTCCTTGATGACAGGCGGCGTCGCCGGACTGGGACTGCCCTTCTTGCTCAACTACCTGTTCGGCGTAGCGGTGAGCCCATACGCAATGGCACTGGGGGTCTTAATGAGCCCTGCTACCACGATCATTCCGTATGCGCTCATATCATTTCTGAGGCGCACCCTCTTTGAACGAAGCGAAGACGTTGACAGTGTTCGCCTGGCATCGGCCTTCGCGGTCGGCCTGGCTGCTGGCGCGATTTCAGTGGCTTTGATCTCGACTGTGCTGTCCACACTATCGTGACACTTAGAGTTGCTGACAAGGGGATTGAACATCAACTGGACGTGGATTTCTTGGATCCTTTCCACAACGGATTTCGATCGACACAGTCGATAGCACAGTACGCCTGCTTAGACTATGTCATGTCGAAGGGAGGGAAATACACTCCTTCGCTCCAAGGCCTAGTGAGCCTAGCCGAGCCCTTGTCTCAGTTCCCCAGCGAACAACTAGCCTGCCTTCTGTGTTGTCTTGGGGCCAAAGTCAAACCCTCATTTTACCTCGGGTGCCTTTTTACGGCTTTCTTGCTGTCGTCGGCACATGTCAGGTTCGGTCTAAAGCTTTATACGACCTAGGAAGGAGGTTGACTCGAAGACATATGAGATTCCAAAGAAACATTCTCATCCTCTTCACTGCGATAACACTGCTCTCTCTGTTCTTCATTGCACCAGTCTCTCCCCAAGCCAAGAAGATTGTGATCGACCAAAAGATAGGCAGGCCCTATTGGCAATCGAGCCCAGCTGAAACGGGAGGCGCACCTCTGAGAAACGTTGTCGGCAACCTGACCGCCTTGGGATACGAAGTGGTAGTGGAACGAGGAGGGATAAATAGTTCAATCCTGCAAGACGCTTCAGCCCTAATCCTCTTCAAGATCAAGACACAAGCGGGGAACTACACACAGGCGGAAATCGATGCCATAGTCAATTGGATGAAGACTGGCAACAAGTTCCTCTGGGTTGCATCGGACAGCGACTACTTGGACTCATACTTGACGGATACTGGCTCCGACTTCAGGGAAGATCAGCCGAACAAAGTGCTAGCTGCCATCGGATCTCACATTAGGTTCGAACTATGCTCGGTTGAGAGTCCAACATGGAACATCGGAGCAGCGGCATACAGGGTTCTGTCCAACGTCACGAACACGGCCGATCCAGATGTCACCAAGATAATGACGGGAATCACCAAGCCCATCTATTTCCCCGGACCTGCAGCCATCATTTTCGCCAACGACCAAGGGACCTTGGTCTCTTACGACCAACTGCCGAAGCCCGGTCTGTTCTCGTCAGTTCCAGCAGTCTTTTGGGTTCTAAAGACCGCCCCGGATGCGAAAATAGTCGACGGTAGTCCGAAGTTCCCCCCGGTCTTCTACACCAACGGGCAAGTCGGTTCTTTCGTGCTGATGGCTGGAGAGAAGTACCTGTACGGTTCAAGCAAGGTGGTAGCGACAGTCGAATCGCCGATCGGTGACGTCGGATACTCAGTGTGGACCGATCTGTACAGGGGAGTCGCTCTAGACGGTCCAAAGCTCCTATACAACACCATAGCCTGGGGCCTCACTGCTGATTCAGCACCAATTCCGACCGGGTACTACATCGTAGGCGCAGTCGTTGTCGTCATAGCAGCTGTCGCGGTGTACTTCTTCTTCATCAAGAAGAAATAGAGAGGAGGTTTTTCCTCCCTCTTTTTTATCATATTCCTATCAGCACATGTGCCCCTGTGGTGACTGTCAGTGTGAATCATACGGTTGTATATCTGTTGGTCAGAAAACAGCGCGTGATTCTCTGAGCGGTACGGTCATGGTCAATAGCATTTGGGACACTAACGCCTTTGATCTGGTCTCAATCAGACTCGATCTTTCGGGGTTTTCAGCTCCGGTCTAGTCAGGAGGTCAAGCCCAAGTGCGTTGATTGACGGAGCCCATGTCTACTCTACAGATCATTCTGATGTCTTGCCTGGTCTTCCAAGAACTTCTGCAGGGGAACGCCATCTGTTGGGATCACGCTGATCTTTCTCGGCACGACCCTTATGTTGCCCCTTCCGAAATCCGCGACGAATACAACGGCAAAGCCTCGCACTTGCTTGCGAATGTCTCTGCCCAGGTAAAGATAGGCTCCAGTGCTCCTCTTGACCTGCACCAACATCGCTTGGCCGCGTTTCACGCATACTAGGTCCACTGGCCCTAGACTGCCACCCGATCTGACTACAGCCCAACCTGCAGCTATGAAGATGTCGCGTACAGCGTACTCTGACCTCGTGCCTCGCCTTTTCGCGCTGACCCCAGGCGACAATTCGTTCGCGGACCTCGACCAATGTTAATAAGTGATTCAAGATATGCGAGGATGTCCGATGTCCTACGTTGACCTCAAGTTAGTTCCAGACAAGGACGACTATGTCTTGACCGAATATCTTGTGGACTCAGACCTACCCTTAGCTGAGGCTGGAAAGAAGATAGCTGAAGAGGAATCCGTCGGATCCTGGACGGATGTGAGCACGATGACATCGTCCGTGTTCGAAAGGCTGGCTGCGAAGGTGTACAGGGTGGACGAATCAAGGGGCACAGTGTTCGTGGCATATCCCGTGGAACTCTTTGAGAGAGAGAACCTGTACCAGTGGATCTCGGTCGTTGCTGGCAACCTCTTTGGATTGGGCTCTCTGAGAAGCGTGAGGCTGACGGATTTGTCGGTTCCAGAGCGACTCCTGAGATCATTCGGCGGCCCCAAGCTGGGCATCGAAGGCGTCAGAGAGAGGATAGGCACGCAGAAGGACAGACGACCGCACATCGGATGCATCTTCAAACCCAAGGTCGGCCTCACACCCGCGGAAATGGCAGACTTGGCCTATCAGGTGGGAAAAGAGGGAGTGGACTTCCTCAAGGATGACGAGACGCTGACGGACCAGACCTTCTGCCCACTTGAAGATCGCGCCTCCTTGGTTTCCGAAGCGTTGGATCGTGTCTATGAAGAAACCCAGAGAAGAGTGATGTATGCGACCAACATAACCTCCGGCCCAAGCGATTTCATGAGCAGGGCAGATGTCGCAATCGAGAACGGTGCCAGTGCCCTGATGGTTGATGCGATGGTATGTGGGATAGAGAACATCAGGGTTCTGGCCGAGGATCCTTCGGTCAACGTGCCGGTTCATGTCCACAGAACCATGCACGCGGCGTTCACGAGAAACCCCAAGCACGGTATCTCCTTTACGGTGATCGCCTTGCTGATCAGGATAGCCGGGGGAGACCAGCTCCACGTAGGTACGGCAGGGATAGGCAAGATGGAATCCGAGGAGCCCGAGGTCAGGAGAAGCATAGATGTCCTCACAGGGCGCCTCTCAAATCTTAGGACTGTCTTCCCCGTAGCAAGTGGGGGCATACACCCGGGACTGGTTCCCGCGCTCGTGAGCGCAATGGGCAGTGACGTTGTGATAAATGCCGGGGCGGGCATATGGGGGCATCCAGATGGGGGTGCGGTTGGAGCCAAGGCGATGAAGGAAGCCGTTGAGGCCACCACGCTAGGGGTGCCACTAAGACAGTACAGCGAGAAACATCAAGCTCTCAAACGCGCTCTCGATCGTTGGATGAGTTAAGTGTTCGGTATTCCTTGGCGTGATGGCCGGAAGACTTAGCCTACCTTGGTTAGGTTGGGCACAGGAGTTCCAGTCAGGACTGCCTTTCCCGACAATGCCTTGATGGCCACTCTGATCGACAAGCGGTCCGGGCTGTAGGTCGCGATGTAAGCAGACGGTCTCCTGATCTTGTTGAGGTCGTAAGGGCTGTTGACTGCTACGACTATTGTCTGCTTTCCGAGTCCGATCACCCTGTTGACTTCATCAGGTGCGGCCGGGTGCTTGTGAAGGTCCTGCGTGAAGATCAGGCAGACATCCGCAGCCCTGGTCTTCCCTAGTGGAAATGGTTCCCCCTCGACCATTCTGTCGTGGGATGTTACTTGGCCAGCCGGAAGGCCCTGCTCCAGTTCCTCCCTTATCAGATTCTGAAGCTCGTCCCCTTGGACTGCCGAGAGGCTTGCCACTCGCAATCTCGGAAGAATCGGCATTACCCCATCGTCGTGAACAAGCGCGACTGATCTCTCCACGACTTTGGCGACCTCTATCATGTGTGAATCGCAACCCACTATAGATGTCGAAGGTTTCCTGAAATTCCTCAGTTTTGAGTCCTTGGTGGCCACGATCCTGGCTGCCCTTCTCTTCAGCGTCTTTGCGAAGGATTTGTCTCCCTTTGCCTTGGACACGAGGGCCGATTGCACTTCCTCCGCCATGCGCACTCCGTCGCAAGTGAGCACGATGTCGTTGCCGGCCTCTATCGCTGCTATGGCAGCCTCGTTGACTTCGAACCTGTCAGTCACTGCCTTCATGGTCAGAGAATCCGTCATTATCAGGCCTGGGAAAGACAGCTTCCGTCGGAGCAATCCTGATACTACATTCTTGGAAAGCGAGGAGGGTGTAGGATCATGATCAAGTCGAGTGACCGCGACGTGTGATACCATGACCCCGTCGACGCCCGCGGTTATGGCCCTCCTAAACGGGGCGAGCTCGACTTTTTCGAGTCTCTTGAGATCGTACCCTATGACGGGCAGCCCAACGTGTGAGTCCACGTCTGTGTCTCCATGGCCCGGGAAGTGCTTGGCTACAGACAGAACCCTTCCCTGCCTGAGTCCTTCAACGAACTTGGCGCCGAACTGCGCAACCGTGTTGCCATCGTCCCAGAATGACCTTGTCCCGATCATTGGGTTGTCTGGATTGTTGTTGATGTCCACCACAGGGGCCAAATCCATGTTGATCCCTATCGCTCTCAGCTCGGTGGCCATCAGCGTGGCAATCTTGAAAGCGTTCATCGGAACACGACTCGCGCCGATGGCCATCATGCTAGGGAATTGGGTTGCCTCTGGGGGTAGCCTCGTGACAGAACCGCCCTCCTGATCGACGGCTATGAACGGTTTCGTTCCCTTTGTCGATTCAACAAGTGCACCGAGATCATCACACAGGTTCCGGGCCCCATCAACAGTAGCTAGGTTCTTGCGGAACAGAACGAACCCACCCGGTCTGACTTCACGGAGAATGTCTCTCTCGACCTCAGTCAGTCGCGGTCCCTCTATTCCAGCGAATATCACCTCGCCAGCGATCTCACTGAGCTTCATTCTCGAGATGTGCTGCTTTGCGCTTGAAGGCAACGATATCATGTCTGTCACCGTTCCGATCCTATCTCTATCGCGAGGTCAAAGACAGCTCGTCTGTACGGGTTGATGCTGGTCTCCTTTCTCTTGGGATGGACAGCACTGGTGAGGAAGATCGAGGATATGTGCTTCACGGGATCTACCGCAACACACGTGCCCGTGAATCCTGTGTGCCCGAACGATTGGTTTGAGCACCGCTCACCGAACATACTCTCGCTCCTCTTGGTGACCCAGCCGTAGCCGTAATTGCCGCTTATCGCCTTGTTCTGGTTGGTGGCCATCAGCTCGACTGTCTCCTCAGATAGAAATCTCTTCCCTTTGATCTTCCCTTCTCCTATCATCATCACAGAGAGCTTCAGGAGATCCTCTGCGGTGCTGAACAGCCCTGCATGTCCAGCTACTCCCTCCATGGCTCTCGCGTTCTCATCATGTACAACCCCGATCAGAGGGAGTCCATCTGCCTGCAGCTCGGTAGCGACCGCCCTTCTCCTCAGAGCGGCACTTGGAACGAAAGATGTTTTCCTCATACCCAGAGGCCCGAAGACGAGATCCCTCGATATCTGCTTCTGAGGTCTGTCGAAGACCTTTTCCATTGCCAATCCGACCATCATGTATCCGAGGTCGCTATAGACCTCTGCTTCGTTCGGAGGTCTCGTTGGCTTCACGCGCATCAGACCATCAATGCAGTCTTGTCTGCTTCTTGCGTTCTTATGAAGCGGAATCCCGTCCGGCAGGCCCGACCTGTGGCTCATCAGGTCGCATATTCGAACACGGGGCAAGTTCTTAGCCTCGGGGATGATATCAGTTATCTCAGTGTTCAGTCCGAACTCCCCTCTTTCAATCGCCACCATGGCCGCGGTTGCGGTTGCTGCCGGTTTGGTGATCGAGGCCATGTCGAAAACTGGCTTTCGGTACATTGGCTTCCTCTCAGGGATCAGTTGACTGAACCCTCCTATGAGGCGGAGCACCACATCATCATCATGAGCTACCAGACAATCATACCCCACGAAATCACCGGCAGAGACTCCGCCTTCAAGCAAGTCACGCAGTCGTCTCACATCTTCGTCCATTCTTTCAGTCAACTTGATTCGGACCCGTCTGTCCTAGGGTTATGTTGGCGGGAATTTTGGGTTAAAAGCTTTAAATGGAGTTGAGTGAGCGCTAACCTGTGATGCTGTGATTTGGATCGAAGAGTTCTCGCAATCGGTCTAATCGCGGTGGTGGTCGTGGCTGTCGTGGCTTTCATGTTCCTTCAACCCAACCAGAACCAGCCTCCTCCTCCCCAAGTGAAGGAGCTCGTGGTCATAACGCGCCATGACTCCGCGATACAGACGATCTTCGAGCATGCGTACTTGGCGTCTGACTACGCGAAGAGGTACAACATAACCTCGGTGAGGTTTCTTGAAACTCCTGTCAGCTACTGGAGGCCGACGATAGAACATGGAGGAGTCGATGTCGCTTGGGGAGGTGGTCCCACACTGTTCAACCAGATGCTCCAACTGGGACTACTGCAACCAATAACAGGAACGGAGGCAATGGCAGTCGTAAGCACGCTCCCCCAAGCGCTGGGCACAGCTCTGATGAGGATAGACGACAGTCAAGGCAGACCGCTCTGGGTTGCTGCCGCGATCTCGTCATTCGGTTTCACCACGAATAATGTGTTCCTCCGCAGGTACAATCTGTCGACGCCGCTGCGCTGGGCAGACCTATCGTCACCGAACTTCAACAGGGACTTCCCAACGATCGCCCTTGCCAAGCCAAGTCTATCGACATCGCACACCAGAATCTACACCATAGTACTCCAAGCATTCGGATGGGACACAGGCTGGAGCATGCTGGATAGGATCGCCGCTAACGGAAGGATTTACGACGGCTCAGTGGAGTCTCAGACTGCCGTCGAAACCGGGGAGGTCGGAGCTTCCATATCCATCGATTTCTACGGCTACAGCAGCCACTTGAAGGACCCAGACTTGGAATACATCCTGCCGGCTGGCGAGTCGATAGTCAACGGCGACCCCATTGCGATAGTAAATGGTACGCAGAACAAAGAGGCCGCCGAGGCGTTCACTGCCTTTGTGCTGTCTGTCGAGGGCCAAACGCTTTGGCTTGATCCGACGTTGAACAGAATGCCGGTCAGGCCAGAAGCCTTCCTGACCCCGGCCGGACGCGCTAGGGTGGATCTCTACGCGTACTACAACCTGACAGTCGCGGGAGCCGGGTTCGACTTCAACGAGACCGAAGCAGGTCTGCTTGAGCAGAGTATGAGCAACTACTTCGAGAGTACCCTCGTCGACTTGCACGATCAACTGGTCGAAGTGTGGTCCTCAATGGTCGCAAAGCTGAAAGCTGGTACGATAACGCAGGATAGGTTCAACCAACTGCTCGCCCAACTGACTGCCCCTCTCTCTTGGGCTGAAGACAACGGCACGGTGAGAACGTTCACTAAGGAATACGCCATGTCGATAAACTCTCGACTGTTGACCGACACTTCGTTCTCACTGAGCATGAGATTGATTTGGAGGAACGCGGCCTCAGCTAGGTACGCAGCGGTGAAGACAGCACTCGGTGCATAACTTGAGCTTCAACAGCAAGCTCAGGAAGCTATTCTGGGAAATGGATGGCCTATCCTGGGCCTTGCTGTTGGGAGCGGTCGTCTTCTTCACGGCTTTCATGATAATCCCGATAGCATCAATACTGTACAACGCGTTCATCTTCGAAGGTAAGCCATCCCTCAAGATCTTTGACCTGATTCTGTCGGACTCGTACTACTTCCCCCTGAGTGCGCACATTACCTCGAGTTTCCCTTTCCTCAGCTTGGACTTCAGGATAAGCGGGACCCTGTACACCTTCCAAGGGACCGACAGGCTGATCTTCTCAGGATATGATCTCGGAGTGATCCTCAATTCGCTGCAGATAGCTCTGGTAACCTCCCTACTGGCGACGCTGCTTGGGACGGCTCTTGCATTCATCTTTGCGCGTTTCTCGTTCCCCGGCAAATCCGTTCTGAACCTGCTTGTTCTCTTGCCGCTGCTGTTCACGCCCTTCGTTGGAGCCATAGGTCTGAAAAGAATGATCCAAGTAGACGGGGTGCTGAACATCCTGCTGTCAGATTACCTACACATCCTGCCGTTCAGGATAGGTGTGGAAGGGATTCTGGCAGTCATCGTCGTCCAAGTTCTTGCCTTCTACCCCATAGCGTTCCTGAACTCGTTCAACTCCATCGTCAACATAGATCCAGCTCTTGAGGAGCAAGCGGAGAATCTAGGAGCCAAGGGCATGACTTTGCTCAGGAAGGTGATCCTGCCTCTCGCGTTGCCGGGAATAGAGGCTGGCGCCATTCTGACGTTCATTCTCAGTCTTGAGGATCTCGGCACGCCCTTGGTATTTCAGGGAACTGCTGCTGAGAAGACGCTGACCTATCAGATATACTCCAAGATGTTCTCCCCAATAGGAGATATCAGGCCCGAAGCAACAGTCTTGGCACTCTTTCTTCTGACCTTCAGCCTCATAGCGTTCTTCCTTGTCAGGAGATACGTGTCGCTCCGCAAGTATGCCATGGTGAGCAGGGGAGGCACTTGGAAACCCAGGTCGCAGAAGGCGAAGGGCTGGAAGTTGGTCGTGATCTATTCTTTCGTTCTCTTGACGTTAGCATTCGCTATGTTGCCTCACGTCGGGGTCGCCCTTCTTGCAGTGGGAGAGATATGGGGGAGCACGCTCTTGCCCTCCAAGATTTCGCTTCGGAACTTCTCGGTCGCGTTCTCGGATCCAGGGGTTATCTCAGCGCTCGTCAACAGCTTGGTCTACTCCGGCATTGCCACCATCATCATAGTTGTCTTGGGCACCGGTGCTGCCTACATAGTTTCGAGGAAGCACATACCGGGTAAGGAACTGTTCGACACGCTCGTGACGATGCCAATGGCAGTACCAGGGGTGGTCATAGCCGCAGGCCTTTTCTTCACCTACCTGGACAACCCGTTGCTGTCACCTCTCATCAACCCCGCGCCGTTGCTGATTTTCAGCTTCGCCTTGAGGAGATTCCCATTCACCGTGAGGTCGTCGTTTGCGGGATTGGAGCAGACTCACGTTTCCATGGAGGAGGCCGCGATCAACTTGGGAGCGAGCAGGATTCGCAACTTCGTCAGCATAGTCTTGGGGCTGATATACCTCAGCGTCCTGTCTGGTGCCATGCTGTCTTTCATCTACTGCATGTCCGAGGTCTCGACAAGCCTCGTGATAGGTAGCGCTAACCCCAAATACGGTCCGTTGACGCTCAAGATGCTGGATGTCTTGTATATGTTGACCGGTGGACCGGGCGTGGCGGCCGCACTCGGCCTCCTGCTCATGCTCATGCAAGGGATTGTGATGGGTCTGTCTTCCATTCTTTCCAAACAGAGATCCGTAGCCTTGGTGGGGGTGTGATCTTGGCGAACGTAAGGATAGATGGAGTGTCGAAGAAATTCGGTGAAGTGGTCGCGGTCGATCAGGCAACACTACAGGTGGAGGACAAGGAATTCTTCGCTCTTCTAGGACCTAGTGGTTGCGGAAAAACTACTCTCCTGAGGATCATCGCGGGGTTCGAACTGCCGGACAACGGACACGTGTACTTCGGTGACAAAGAAATAACGAACGTTCCTCCAAATGAGAGAGGAACAGGAATGGTCTTTCAGAGCTACGCACTTTGGCCTCACATGACTGTCAAGGAGAACATCGAATTCGGTCTGAACATGAGAAAGCTGGCCAAGGAAGAGAAGGCGAAGCGTGTAGCGAATGTCTTGGAGCTACTGCAGCTCGAGGGCCTTGAGGACAGGAGTCCACTGCAGTTGAGCGGAGGACAGCAGCAGAGGGTCGCCGTCGCTCGGGCTCTAGCCATAGAGCCACAGATACTACTGATGGACGAGCCGCTGAGCAACCTGGACGCCAAGCTCAGAATAGAAACTAGGACAGAGCTCAGGAAGATCCAGAGGGAGCTCGGGATTACTGTGATCTATGTCACGCACGATCAGGAGGAGGCGATGAGCATCGCAGACAGGATAGGCGTGATGAACAGAGGTCGCTTGTTGCAGGTAGGATCCCCGAGGGAGATATACCTGTTCCCGAGAAGCCTGTTCGTCGCGGACTTCATCGGCCAGGCTACCTCGGTCGCAGGCGAGGTTGTGTCAAGGGATGGGTTCGTGACGTTGAGAACTCCCATCGGAAAGGTACTGGGTAGGTATCCGCCTGGCTTGGACGTAGACGTTGGGCAAAAGGTGATAGCCATAGTCCGCCCCGAGCACCTTCTCCCGGATCCGATGGACCAAGCCAACGAGATCAAGGTGAGGCTCTCAGCCCTTTCCTACTTGGGCAGCGTTACGAGGGTGTTCGGCCAATCAGATGGACTGAACCTCATAGCAGACTTGCAGGTTGACAAACCTGTCTCCGTAGGACAGGAAGTGAAGTTGTACTTCCATCCGAACGACACTCTGATACTAGCATCACAATAGCTTTATCACAGCAGGCTCCAGAACGGGAGGTGGGATGCTCAGGATACACACCTCCAGAGTAGAGCCCGAGCGCCTAGTGCATCTGTTCCTCAGACTCAACGAACTGCTGTCGTTGGGTGTTGAAACAAGGAGAGTGACGAGATCAACGAGGGGAAAGGGAGAGGAGAACATCTCCGCTGGTGACTTCCTGATAGACGAGAACTCGTTGGAGGGAGCATCCGGACTCACACGAAGGGTCGCCGACGAGGTTGGACTGAAGGTCACAAGGATGTCGGCATATGATCCAGACTCCACTTCGAGGATCAGGACTCCCGTAGTGGGGCTCTACAGTGGATACGGGACCAGCCCTCGTTCGTTGGTCCAGCTCCATGAGGCTCTGGAGGCGACCGGGTTCAACTTGGTGTCGTTCGTGGACTCACGAGACTTGGGCAGTGCCCTTTCGAACCTCGACCTCCTAGTTGTGCCTGGAGGTGACAGCACTGAGATCGCGTTGTCCCTCGGTCCGGAGAACGCCCGCTCCATAAGGAGGTTCGCGGAGGCCGGAGGGACCTATGTCGGCATATGTGCTGGAGCCTTCCTAGGCATCAGCTCAGTGACCGGGACGTTGGGTCCAAGACACCCGTCGTTCTCATCATGTCAGGAGATACTCGGGGCCATGAAGGTCCAACTCACGAGCGAACCGCCAGAAGTGCCGCCAGTGCCGATGTGGGCGTACAGGAACTACGAAACTGTGTTGAGGCTGTATCCCTACGATGGGGACATGAAGTTCAAGCTGAAGAAGAGATCCGATCCCGTCACGATGGGGCTTCCATCGAGCTTCCTGCTCAGGATGGAGGGACCTGTCTTCAAGGTCAAGGAATCGGCGGACGTACTCGTCGTATCTGACGGGATTCTACCGACCACAACCCTCGGGGTGAGGCCTTCCGGCGCCGAGTCACTCTTCGAACAATTCGACGCAATAGTGAGAAAGAGACTGGGTTCCGGATGTTATGTTCTCTCGTCTCCGCACATTGAGTCGCCCGAGCATCCCGAAGGGATTGTTCTGTTCGCCAACACGCTCTTCTCGGCAGTCTCAGGTACGTTGTCGCTCTCGGTATCGCCAAGCTCTCAGAAGCTAGAAGCGAGGTCAACGAGCTTGTTGTTGGCTTCGATCGTGGATCAATCCGATGAACTGAGCAGATCTATGAAGAGGCTATCACAGTACATGCTTGTATTGGTGCCGCTCTTGTACGGGACCGCTTCCGCTAGGCATTCGCGCAACATCACAGCACTAAGCGATATGCTGCAACGCCTGTCTGGGGATAGTCAAGAGTTGGCGCATATGGCAGTGGACATAGTGGAAGAGCAACAACTTCTGGACAGGTTGTTGGTTTCGTTGTCGAAGGGGACAGGTCAGACCGCAATGACCGGGAATCCTCAACAACTGGTATCCTTAGTGAATCGGGTCGATCAAGAACGAAGCTTGATGATAGCTACGGCTGGTCGTGCACTGCCGGCTTTAGCGATGGTGTCACTCAGACTAGAGAAAGAAGCCACGGAGCTTATCTCCAAGCTGACGAAGGGCGAGGAGATCGACGTTCTGAGGGAGACGTCAGTCTTCATTGAGAGGGTTGCGGGTGGCAAGGCTCTTTATGTCCCATGGTATGATGGGCGCGAAGGGTTCGCGTCCGACGAGCCTGCAAACCAAGGGGTCATCTCCCCGCTCATGGGAGTGCGCGCAAAGATGAGATATGTTAGGAGCCTCTCAAAAGCAACTCGTCTTGTCGCTACATCACAGAATGGCTTCTAGCATGCAGCACAGCCCTGAAAGACTTATCTTCCCTCAGAGGAAATTACACAAAGATGTACGAGATCGTCAATCTCGATGAGTCTCTCATACCGAGCGTGACAAGTCTGATCAACTCTGTCTACATATATGACTCAATCACCACGTGGAGTCTGACGAGGGCCACCTTCTTGGATCCCAACTTCGAGCCCGTGCTTTCATTAGTGGCGGTGGAGGACGGGAATCCCATTGGGGTGGCAATAGCTGCAACTAGGAACAAGGAACCGAAAGAACTGGTAACTCAGGAACACGCTTGGCTGAAAGTGTTCGCTGTGACTCCGGAGCACCTGGAGACTGGGTTGGGAGACAAGCTTCTCGCACAGGTCGAAGGCGAGCTGAGAAACAAGGGATACCAAGATGTCAGGGCGACCGATTTCGCTGGGTGGCATCTGTTCCCAGGTGTCAACATCAGATCTGAGAACATCTTGTCTTTTCTGACAAAGAGAGACTATGAAAAAGTCTCGGAAGCCGTCGACTACGTGGTCGACCTCTCAGGATTCGAAATACCTGAAATGGTCCTGGACCTTCAGGACAAGTTCAAGCAATCTGGGTTCACGACCAGAATACCTGATACCGTCGAGAAGGAGAGGATAATGTCTTGGGTCCTTGAGATATTCGGCCCGGTCTGGAGTTATGAGACGGTCATGAGCTTCAGACACAAGCCTCCGGGAGTTGTCATCGCCGAACAGGATGAAGAGATCGTGGGATTTGCAGGGTTCGGATCGTTGGAACTTGAGTGGTTCGGGCCTTTGGGAGTGATAGAGGATCCGAAATACGAAGGGCTCGATACAGTCCTTCTTTACAGAGCTCTCTGGGAGATGAAACTCAGAGGACAGAGAACAGCGGTCATACCTTGGGCCTCGCACCTGTTTTTCTACTCGCAACTGCCCAACATAAACAAGATCAAACACTATTGGATCCTGTCAAAGAAGCTCTAAGCATCTGCCATGAGACAGCTGTTCGTGCTTGGAACCTAATCGAAGCACGTGGCGAGCAGTGCCATGAGTAACAAGGTCGGCCTCCCTGATGTGATAGCCTCATCCTCCGGACTCCGAACGCGGATGGATATCAAAGACGGCACCAAGCTTTTCTTCAGACTCGGAACGGCCATCGGCAGGAAATTTGAAGGCGACTTCGTCTTGGGTCATGACACACGACCGTCTTCCGAACCATTCGCTGAGGCTTTGGCGTCCGGTCTGGATTCAACAGGCATGTCAGTCACCATCTGCGGGGTATGTCCTGTGCAGGTGGTGTCGTATCTCGTGTCGGCCCGAGCCACAAACTTCGGCCTGATGGTCACGGCCTCTCACAATCCTCCAGAATGGAACGGATTGAAGGTGTTCGACGCAACCGGCGTGATAGTGGACGAAAGCACCATCTCATCGCTCGCCGCACAAGCGTTTCAGTCTGACGAGTCTCCCTCGTTGAAAAGATTCGATCGAGCTGCGGACCTGCAGGAAGTCTATGTCCGGGGCCTGATGTCAGAGCTCGGGGAGTTGAGGTTCAAGTGCGACGGGGTGAAAATCGCAATCGATCCAGGCAATGGCGCCTCGTCAAGGCTTTCCCAGACCGTGCTCGAGATGGTCGGTGCCGATGTCACCATGATTAATTCGGAGACGGATGGATCCTTCCGCAGGGTCATTGAGCCAAGGGTTGACACCCTCTCCAAACTGGGTGAAGTGGTACGTTCCAACAAGTGCGACTTCGGGATTGGATATGATGCAGATGGCGATAGGGCAGCTCTCTCGAATGAGCGAGGTGAAATACAGAGAGAGGATATGACTCTGTTAGCGTCTCTTCGTCAGCTACTGAAACGCTTGAGTTCTCCCTTCGTCGTGAATCACGCCTCATCATCTGCCTTCGCAGATCTATCTGCAGTTACAGGCCGTCGCCTGTACCTCTCAAAGGTGGGGGAGAGGAATGTCGTGATGAGAATGCGCGAGACGGGCGCGGTGTTGGGTGGAGAGGGTAGCTGCGGAGGTGTCATATACACCAAGCTGGCTGCTACGAGGGATGGCATACTCGCCACTGTCGCCACTGCATCGCTGATCCGGGAGACCGGCAACATCAGCGACGTCCTAGGACCCTATTCCCGATATCACCAATACAGGCAGAATGTGCCCTATGACAGTGCCTCCATCAGTGAGGACAGGTTGTTCTACCAGCTGAAGGGTGTTTTCCCCGACACGGAATACGAAGACTGGGACGGCCTGAAGTTCCACGAGTCCGATGGCTGGATTCTGATCAGGCGCTCCAGGACGGAACCCGTCATAAGAGTCATGGCGGAGGCGTCTTCGGAAGATCGGGCTCGATCACTGGCGCTCAAATACGCTGCTGTTCTGCGCCGCATTATGGGCTAGGTTGACAGGGCTAACTTCTCCCGCAGTACCTCTTCAGGAGCACCTCTCTCCGCTTCCTCAGCATGTTCAGTCGCCTTTCCAGCAGCACTGACTCCTCTTCTATCCTCCTCATTTCCTCCATTGCACCCGCGCTGGCCGAGGACGCAAGCGCCTGTCTGCCTTGTGACTTCGGGATCCTCTCGGTTTGACACGTCAGTTCGCCCGAGTTCACGTCGACGGTCAATCTGATCTTTCTAGCCAGTCCGAAGTACTTCCGGTTGGTCCTCTCCTCTTCCCATGATCTGACTATTCCGGCCTCCTCCATCAACTTGAGGTGTCTCACCACCGCCTGAGGCCCGGAATCCAACAGTCTTACCAGGTCCAGAAAGTAGGTCGGACTCACGCTGAGCCTTCTGATTATCCTGAATCTGGTTGAGTTACCCAGCAACCAAAGCATCTCCTCTAGGCTCTCCAACTTCGTTGCACTACGTTGCATGGGCAATTCTTAAATATTACTCACTAAATGTGACTAACACAAGGTGATAAGCAAATGACCTTTGCAGGCGGGCAGACCCGGGTTCTTGTAGATTCGGGGTCTGTGGCCGGCGCGAGCGCGAGTCTGGCCCCTTCCGAGAGGGGAAGGGGCTTCTTTGTGGAGCCTCTGGTGCCGGTAGTGTTTAAAAGAGGGCTTGGGTATGTCTACTTCTGCAGTGAGAGTGGAGGGGTGAATCAGGCCAGTTGAGCAGGGATGACTCTGAGAATGAGAAGGATCAGGGCAAGAACTACATGCACTTGCGCGTGGCCGAGGCGCTGTCAACGGATGTCGGAAGAGGGATAGCGAGGGTAGATCCAGCTGTTGTTGAAAGTCTGAATC
>Ga0315296_10001535_pt1 | contig 20151 bp, 22 predicted proteins | sample YL17G14_18_MG_FD_203921 | JGI IMG/M metagenome (GOLD analysis project Ga0315296, IMG submission 203921) | Sediment microbial communities from Yellowstone Lake, YNP, Wyoming, USA - YL17G14_18 | ecosystem: Environmental > Aquatic > Freshwater > Lake > Sediment | place: USA: Wyoming | collected...
TAGCCCGCTCTCTGAGTTGATGCGCTCTTGCTATTTCCTCGTCTTTGAAATAAGCCGTTCTTGCCATAGATCACCTCTATGGCAAGATTATACCTCACTGTCATCTTGATTGCAATATGGAATAAGTAGGGAATCGGACGCGGTGCTTCATCAATCTCAACCGATTCAGGTCGGGAAAGAGAGCGGAGAAGCTTGAGCGAGTTCCAGATAGGCACGAATGAGGAAAACACAGAAAGAATGAGGACAGACTAAGCCGATATAGCTATCTCAGCCAGGCTCAATCATTCCTTACGCTCAGGCGTAGCTGTGTTTGAGCGTGAAGGCTATTGACATTACGAGTGAAATAGTATATCCTAGCTTCAAAGTACTAAAGGAGGGAAAGGATGCAAGCCTATTGCGTTAAGTGCCGCGGCAAGAAAGAGATGAAGAACCCCAGAGCCATTACCATGAAGAATGGCAAGCCGGCAACTCAGGGCGTCTGCCCCAGCTGCGGAACCAAGATGTTCAGAATCGGCAAGAGCTAACGCCGAACCTCCAAAACCAAATTCGAAGCAGAGAGGCTGGACTTTCATCCAGCCTCTCTGTTTGTATCCCCCATAAGTCCCATGCCAAAAGTACTCGAGACAATAGTCCTTTAGTCGTGTATACTTTTGGGCTAATGACTGTCTCTTCCAGACTGAGAGGAGGACTGATGAAAAGACTCCGTACTTTGTCGCCATTGCCCTGCTGGTTACCCTTCTCACCCCCGCCAATCTCTCCGCCCAGGAGGATAGAGCGGACGTGCTGGTGCAGATTAGCTATGGTTTTACCATTTCCGATAACATGGGCTATGCTTACCCTCTCAGTCATACCCTGACGGATGAGTATGGGGTCTATGCACAGGACCTCGGCACTTACATGTCCTCCGGTACGGTCTGGGTGGAAGCCTATTGTGCCGGCGGCGATTTAGATGGACGCACCTACACCTTCCGCGTTGCCGCTCGCGACTCCGCCGGTAATGAAGCCTCTGCCCAGGCAGTGTCAACCGTCCTGCACCATTAGCCCGACTGACCTTGACCAAACAAAACAGGGAGGGTTCAGCACCCTCCCTGTCGTTTTCTGACTCTATTCTTCTACAGTGAATGGGTAATTGACTTCACACTCTTGAGGACGTTCTCCGGCTTCAGAATCTTCATCCAGTCGGCCTGGAAGATTTCTCTCTTCGCCTCGGCCACCGCCAGCCTGGCGCCGTCCGAGACCGGAAAGCCGGCAAAATCGAAGACGATTGCCAGCGTGGTGCGCAGATGTCCGTACATGAAGTCCTTGACCGCCTGCTCCGGCACGCCCATCCGGATAACCTCATCCATTGCCTCGCGCATCGCGAAGAAACAGGTCAGCCCCAGCGTCTCCACCAGGGCCGGTTCGAGCAGGGCCATCTGCGCCACGGTAATCCGGTGCATTCGCAAAATTGGCGCGTAAACGGCGCGGGCAATCGCCTCGCCTCTGGCATAATCCTTGTCGGGACCCTGAAACAGCGCACAGACGACGCTCTGCTTCAGCCGGTCGCCGCCGAAAAAGTCGTTGGTGATGCCGGCCGCCTCATCGCTGAAGGCAGGCGGGTGGCAGGGGTGGGCGACAAAGTAGGAGATATCATCGCGCTTGGGCCAGACGCCGGCATGGGCTGCCGCCGGGTCGAGTCCCATCACCATGGCGCCCTTCTTCATTTTGGGCACGACATCCGCGGCAACCTGCTTCTGAAGCCTATCGGGCACCGCCAGAATGACGACATCGGCTTGTTTGAGCGCTTCTTCCTGCGGGGTGACCTTCATTCCCTCTTTAGCCAGCCTGGCGACGGCCGCCGGGGCAATTTCAATGAAGAGCGCCTTATAGTCCGGGTTGTCCTTGATGCGCGTGGCGGCGCGGAAACCCATCTTACCGCCGGCGCCCATTACGGCTACAGTTACCATTCTCTCCTCCTTGTTATATCTTTTTCGGGCAAATTTCAACTGCAATAGTAAATCCTTTGCCTGCCCTTGTCAATACGCATACCTTATGTCATTGCGAGACCCGATTCTATCGGGTCGTGGCAATCTCAATAAATAATCTATAGAGACTGCTTCGCTCCGCTCGCAGTGACAGTCCAGGTCTTGGTATTGCTTCACCTTCCATAGAAGGGTCTCGCAATGACAGTGGAAGCAAGAAGCGGGGTTCACCCAGAAGGGTTCACCCTGAAGGGCGTCTAAGAGGGGCGCTAGCCCCTCTTTTTCTTCTCCCCCTCCCTGAGGGAGGGGGATTAAGGGGGTGGGCGCCGGGTTGCACCACCTCCATTTGACTAGCTACGCCTTATTGAGCTAGACTAACTCCAGAAAATGGTTACTCCTATCGCACCGCCGGGCGTCTTGCTTCTCATCCTTACGCCCCCCTTCCTCTAGCCGGGAAGGGGGCCAGGGTCGGGTTGTCCCCGCCAGTTACTATCGCTTTTTCGCCGGAAGGAAGATATATGGTTGCTAAGTATAATCCCCAGGAAATTGAAAAGAAGTGGCAGCAGAAGTGGGCGGACGATAAGCTCTACGAGGTCAAGAACGACGACCCACGCCCCAAGTGGTATGCCCTGACGATGTTCCCCTACACCTCGGGGGACCTGCACATCGGGCACTGGTACGCGATGGCGCCGTCCGATGTCCACGCCCGCTACAAGCGGATGCAGGGCTTCAATGTGCTCCACCCGATGGGTTTCGACGCCTTCGGTATGCCCGCCGATAACGCCGCTATCAAGCGCGGCATCCACCCCGCCGTCTGGACGATGCAGAACGTCGAGAATATGCGCCGCCAGCTCAAGTCCATCGGCGCGATTTACGACTGGAGCCGGGAGGTCATCACCTGCCTGCCCGAGTATTACAAATGGACCGAGTGGTTCTTCCTCAAGCTCTACGAGATGGGGCTGGCTTACCGCACCAAGGCGCCCGCGGTCTGGTGCCCGCAATGCCAGGTCGTCCTCGCCAACGAGCAGGTGGTCAACGGCGGCTGCTGGCGCTGCGGCGCCGCGGTCACCCGCCGCGACCTCGAGCAGTGGTTCTTCCGCATCACCAAGTACGCCGATGAGCTACTGGAGTTCGATAATATTGACTGGCCCGAGCGCATCAAAATTATGCAGCGCAACTGGATTGGCAAGAGCTACGGCACGGAAATCTCCTTCGCTCTCGACCATCCCGGCGTTAAAGAAAAAGAAATCCGGGTCTTCACCACCCGACCCGACACCACCTACGGCGTGACCTTCATGGTGCTGGCGCCGGAGCACCCGCTCATCGACAAGCTGACCATTCCAGCCAAGAAGGCGGAAGTTGAAGAGTACGTCGCCCGTTCCCGCCGCCTCAGTGAAATCGAACGCCTGTCCACGGAGAAAGAAAAGGACGGCGTTTTCATCGGCTCCTACGTTACCAACCGGCTCAATGGCGAGAAAGTCCCCATCTGGATTGCCGACTACGTGCTCCTGAGCTACGGCACCGGCGCCGTGATGGGCGTGCCCGCCCACGATGAGCGCGATTTCGCCTTTGTCAAGAAATACAATATACCGATAAGAGTAGTTATCGCCCCGCCGGGGTGGCATGGGGAAGAGCTGGAAGCCGCCTACATCGATGCCGGGGCGATGGTCAACTCGAACAAGTTCAACGGCCTGCCCAACGAGCAAGGCATCGAAGAGGTGTCCAAATACCTTGAGGGCAAGGGGTGGGGCAAGCGGACGGTGAGCTACCGCATCCGCGACTGGCTGATTTCCCGTCAGCGCTACTGGGGGGCGCCCATTCCCATTCTCTACTGCCCGAAGTGCGGCATTGTCCCCGTCCCGGAGAAGGACCTTCCCGTGCTCCTGCCGGAGGAAGCCGAGTTCAAACCGACCGGCGAATCGCCGCTGAAGTACAACGAAAAGTGGGTCAACACGAAATGCCCGAAGTGCGGCGGTCCCGCGCGGCGTGAGACGGATACGATGGACACCTTTATGTGCTCCAACTGGTACTTCCTGCGCTACATCAGCCCCCACCTCGCCACCGCGCCCTTTGATACCGACAAAGTGAAGAAGTGGCTGCCGGTCGATATTTACACCGGCGGCGCAGAACACGCCGTGATGCACCTGCTCTACTCGCGCTTTTTCACCAAGACGGTGCGTGATATGGGGCTGGTTGAGTTCGACGAGCCGTTCAAGAAGCTCTTTAACCAGGGCGTCATCATCGCCGGGAAGCAGAAGATGAGCAAGTCGAGGGGCAACGTTACCACCCCCGATACTTATGTCAATAACATCGGCGCCGACGCCGTGCGCGTCTACCTGATGTTCCTGGGTCCGTGGGAAGAAGGCGGCGAGTGGGATGACAGCAACATCAGCGGCGTCACCCGCTGGCTGAACCGCGTCTGGAGCCTGACGCGGGAGCCTTACGAGAGAAAAAGCGCCCCCAAAGACAGCAAAGCTTTCCGCGATTTACAGAGGGTCACTCACCAGACCATCAAGAAGGCGACGGAAGACATCGATAGCCTCCAGTTCAACACGATGGTCGCCGCCCTGATGGAGTTCACCAACTACCTGGGCAAGGTCAGGGACACGGGGGCGGTCGACGCAGCGGACTGGGAGGAAGCCATTAATGTTCTGCTGCGCCTTATCGCGCCATCGACGCCGCACTTCGCCGAGGAGCTGTGGCAGTTGAAGGGCTACCCGTACAGCATCCATAACCAGACCTGGCCCAAATGGGATGAAGCGCTGGCGAAAGAGGAAGAAATCACCCTCGTGGTGCAGGTCAACGGCAAGGTGCGCGACCGCATCACTGTCCCCGCCTCCATCACCGAGGACCGGGCCAGGAAGCTGGTGATGGAAAGAGACAGGGTCAAGGCTTACCTGGACAACCGGGAGGTCGTCAATATCATCTACGTTCCCGGACGGTTGATTAATATCGTGGTGCGGTAGTATGGCAATGAAGATAAGCTTTGTCGGCGGCGGGGCGATGGGAGAGGCGATGCTCTCCGCGGTGCTGAGCAAGGGGCTGGCGACTCCCCGGGACGTCTGCGTCAGTGATATCAAAGCAGAGCGCCGCCAGTACCTCGAGCAGAAATACGGAGTTGCCGCCACCGGGAGCAACAAAGAGGCGGTCGGCAGGGGCGATATAATCGTCTTGGCAATCAAGCCGCAGAGCCTGGCCGAAATAATGGCGGACATCAAAGGCTCTTTCAAACCGAATCAGCTTGTTATCTCCATCATCGCCGGCGCCAGAATCGACACTCTGCGCCAGGGACTCGACCACAAGGCGATGGTGCGCGTGATGCCCAACACGCCCGCCCAGATTGGGGAGGGAATGAGCGTCTGGTCCGCCACCCCTAAGGTGACGGAAGCCCAGAAGAAACAGGCGGGTGTCATTCTCGGCAGTATGGGGATGGAAATCTACGTTGACGACGAGAAGTACCTGGATATGGTTACGGCCATCAGCGGCAGCGGTCCCGCTTACTTCTTCCTCTTCGTCGAGGCGCTGGTGGAAGCGGCCGTCCAGATTGGCCTGTCGCGCGACGTTGCCGAGCAACTGGCTTTGCAGACCTTTGTCGGCTCAGCCCAGCTACTGAAGAAATCGGGCAAGTCCCCCGCCGAGCTGAGGAAACAGGTGACTTCCCCCGGCGGCACCACCGCGGCGGCAATCGCCCAGTTTGAAAAAGGCGGCTTCCCCAAGCTAGTGCTAGAGGCCGTCATAGCGGCCTACAACCGCGCTAAGGAACTGGGGAAGTAGGTTCCCCAGATTGTCATGGCGGCTCCTGGAGAAATCGGGACGTGGCAGTCTCTCCCCAATGTTATTACGGGGAGCCCCGATGGTAATCGGGGTGGCAATCTTAAGAAATGTGCTTCAGAGTGTCATTCTGAAGGAGTGAAGCGACTGAAGAATCTCATAGAAAGACTCTTCGCTTCGCTCAGAGTGACAGTCCAGACGCTCACAATGACACTTTCGGATATGAAGAAGCTGACCAGTCCAACCAACCCATAACCCGAAATATTGTTCACTATCTTCTAAATATTCCGTATTTTCGGTATTGACAAAATTCAAAAAACAGTTTATACTCTCCTCTTGGTTGGAGAAGACTGATGAAGACAATGATGAAGAATGAGGTCAGGGTGGAAGAAATGCAGTTCGTCGAGGAAGCGGGCATGGCTTTCGAGGAGACCGGCCTGCCGCGGATGGCGGGTCGAATCTTCGGCTGGCTGCTCATCGCCGACCCACCCCACCAGTCCCCGGACCAGCTGGCGACGGCCCTGCTTGCCAGCAAAGGCTCCATCAGCAGCATAACGAGGCTCCTCATCCAGACGGGCCTCATCGAGCGGCTCAGTTTGCCCGGCGTTCGACACGATTATTTCCGCGTCTCCGAAAACGCTTGCCGGAAGATGGTTGGGCACGGCATTGAAGATGAAATCAGGATGATGCACCGTCTTGCCTGCCACGGACTCGAAGTGCTGGGCAACGAGAAGCGAACCCTGAAGTGGCTCAAGGAAATGAAGGCCTGGTACGGCTTCCTTGAGCGTGAGCTTCCGGCACTCCTGAAGCGCTGGGAGAAAGAAAAGAAAGGCAAATAGTCCCTTGCGGAGGGTTTTTGTCATGAAGAGACTTGTAATTTCACTTGGTGTCATTATGACCGTTATTCTGGTCGGGCTGACGGCCTGCCAGGGCGGGGAGACGGCCACTCAGCAACAGCCGGTCACAGTGACCAGAGGTGACCTGACGGTAAGCATTAACGGCAGTGGCTTCATCAAGACATCCAATGAGGCAAAGCTCAGCTTCGGCACGGGCGGCAAGATTAAGGAGATAACCGTCGACGAAGGTGACGAGGTCAAGAAAGGGCAGGTTCTCGCCCGACTCGATACCAGCCCGCTGGAATTGGCGTTGACCCAGTCGCAAGTTGCCCTGGCTCAAGCGCAGTTGACCCGGCAGTCCACTGAATATGAACTCAAGCTAATCAAAGACAAGAAAGACCCGCTCGATTTGGCCCTGCTCAATGCCCAGATAAGCCTGCGGACGGCCAAGTACGCCCGGGACAAGGCCAAGGACGTCTACCGCTGGCCGGAAGTCGAGCAGTCCCAGACTGACGTCGACAGGGCAAAGAGCTTCCTCCAGTATGCCCTGGATGGTCTCGCCGCCGCCTCAACACCAGCCCAGGTAGAGACGTGGACTCGCACGGTAGCTAACGCCCAGGCCAATCTGGCCGCCTACGAAGCCAAACTGAAAGCCCAGCTTGTGGGCTACGACACCGAAGAAGTCATCATCAAGGATATGCAGGTTGCCGCCGCCGAGATGGCGCTAACCCAGGCACAAGACAATCTGAAGAAAATCAACGATGAGATTGCCATCAAGGAGCTTCAACTGAAGTTTGCCGGGGAATCCGTGGCGCTTGCCCAGAAATCGGCCAGCGAAGCCCAGAGACAGCTAAACGAAACGATTATCCTCGCCCCCTTTGACGGAGTGGTGGCAAAGGTAAGCGCTGAAGAAGGCGACACCATAACGCCGGTCAACACTATCATCCACATCCTTGACCCTGTCAGCATGAAGCTGAGCCTGGAGCTGGACGAGATAGACGTCCCGCAGGTGAAGCCGGGTCAGGAAGCGGTCATCACCCTCGATGCCCTGCCCGGCAAGAAGTTCACCGGCAAGGTGAGCAACATCTTCCCCCTGCCCAAGGTGGTGGGCGGGGTGGTCCTCTACGATGTCAAAATAAGTTTTGACGTGCCCGGAGATGTCGGCATCAAGGTCGGGATGAGCGCCGAGGCCGACGTTACTATCGATAAGCGCACCGGCGTCCTCCTGGTGCCAAGCCGGGCCGTCATTCAGGACAGCCAGGGCAAAACCACTGTCAAAGTGATGTCCGGCGAGCAGACCACGGAACGGCCGGTCACCATCGGCATCACTGATGATGTCAACACGGAAGTTGTCAGCGGGCTGACCGAAGGCGAGACCGTCATCGTGGAAAGCCGGGCCAAAGCCAAGCCGCCGGCCCAGGGGCTGCTCCAATGATTGAGCTGGAGAACATCACCAAAATCTACCGCATGGGCAAGGTGGAAGTGCCCGCCCTCCGCGGCGTCAACCTCACCATTGACGACGGCGAGATGATGGCCATTGTCGGCGTGTCCGGCTCAGGCAAGTCCACCCTGATGAACATCATCGGCTTCCTTGATAAGCCCACGCTAGGCACCTATATCCTCGAAGGAGTGGATGTCAGCCGCCTGAACGACGATAAGCTTGCCGAGATGCGGAATAAGAAGATTGGCTTTGTGTTCCAGAACTACAACCTCCTGCCCCGCGCCAGCGCCATCGCCAACGTGGAGCTACCGCTGGTCTACAGTCGCAGCGGCCAGAGGCGCAAGCGCAGCCTGGAAGCGCTGGAGCGCGTGGGGCTGGGCCACCGCGCCAACCATAAACCGACCGAGCTTTCCGGCGGCGAACAGCAGAGAGTGGCTATTGCCCGGGCGCTGGTCGCTAATCCATCCATCATCCTGGCTGATGAGCCGACCGGCAACCTGGACAGCGTCTCGACGAATGAGATTATCTCCATCTTCTGCCGCCTGAACCAGGAAGGCATTACCATCATCATGGTCACTCACGAAATGGAGATTGCCCATCAAGCCAAGCGCATTATCCGCCTCCTCGATGGGCGGATTATCACCGATGAAAGAGTCAAAAGAGACGCCAACGCCATCTGCGAAAGGGAGTCAAACAAGAAGTGAAAGTATTCGACTCAATGACGATAGCCATAAGGTCGCTCTTTGCCAACAAGCTCCGCTCCACCCTGACGATGCTCGGCATCATTATCGGCGTGGGGGCGGTGATTACCCTGATGTCGGTGGGACAGGGCGCCCAGTCCAGTATCACTCAGGCTTTCCAGGATATGGGCACCAACGTGGTCTACGTCCAGCCCCGCAACCCGGATGCCCCGGGGCTTTCCGGGCTATCGCCCTCTTTCAGCGCCGCCACGCTGACGGCATCTGACGCCAAAGCGATTGCGGACGTGCGCTCGGTCATTGATACCGCGCCGACCAATGAAAACTTCGTGGAAGTCACCTACGGTGAAGAGAGCACTACTGCGGTCATCGAGGGGACGACTCCCGGCTATCTGCCCATTATGAACTTCACGCTGGCCGATGGTGAGTTCATCTCCGACCGCAACGTGGGAACGAGAGATGACGTTATTGTCCTGGGCAGCAAAATAGCCGATGATCTTTTTGGCGATAAAGACGCGGTGGGGCAGAAAGTCAAACTCAAGGGCCGGCAGTTCACCGTTATCGGCGTGCTGGCGCCCAAGGGCGGCGCTTTCTTCGGCTTCAGTATGGACGGCATCGTCGTGGTGCCCATCACTACATTCCAGACCCGGCTCTTTGCCCAGAAAACGGCCAGCGGCGAGGACGCGGTGCAATCGGTGGCGGTCAAAGTGGCAAGCGCTGACGCCATTGAGGATGTAAGACAAGAAATCAGCGACCTCCTCCGCAAGCGCCACCACCTCACCGCCGATGAGAAAAACGATTTTGCCGTCTATACCCAGGAGCAGGCGTTAGGCGTGGCCCAGCAGATAACCGGTATTTTCACCGTGGTCCTGGGGGCAATTGCCAGCATCTCACTGGTGGTGGGCGGCATCGGTATTATGAATATCATGCTCGTCTCGGTGACCGAGCGGACACGAGAAATCGGCATTCGCAAAGCCGTTGGCGCCAAGAGACGGGACATCCTGCTTCAATTCCTGCTGGAAGCCGCCACGCTGAGCCTTACAGGAGGCGCCATCGGCATTGCCGGCGGTTGGCTGGCGGCGAAGGCTATTTCCAGTATCCAGACCACCGGCATTGCCCTGAATGCCGTGGTTACGCCGGACATCGTGATTCTGGCGGTTTCGGTCTCCATTACCATTGGTCTGGTCGCCGGCGTCTACCCGGCAATGCGCGCCGCCCGCCTCAACCCCATCGATGCCCTGCGCTACGAGTAGACAGGATGTGGTAGAATAGAGCTATGAACTGGCTGGATATCGCGATAATCGTCATCCTGGGTGTCTCGGTGCTCTCCGGACTGAAGGTGGGCATTATCCGCGCCGTCTTATCCTTCGTCGGGCTGGCGGCGGGGGTCATCCTGGCGGGGCGGTTCTACACCGACCTGGCGGCGAAGCTGACCTTCATTCAGCAGGAGAACATTGCCCGCATCGCCGCCTTTGCCATTATCCTCATCGGGGTGATGATTGTTGCCGGCATCGCGGCATCAGTATTAAAGTCAGTGGTCTCCGCTATCACGCTGGGCTGGGTGGACCACCTCGTCGGGGCAGTGTTCGGGCTGGTGATGGGGATTTTGTTCACCGGCGCCATACTGGCCGCGTGGGTTAGCCTCTTCGGCGCCAGCGGGCCCATTGCCGATTCCGGCCTGGCCGCGTTCCTTCTGGACAAGTTCCCGCTGGTGCTGGCGCTCCTCCCCGACAAGTTCAGCAAAATCCGTCCATTCTTCCAGTAGCCGGTCTACGAACGGATTCTAGACTGCCTTCGGGGTCTCACCGGGATGGAGCTTCTTCCATTTTGCCAGTAGCTCTTCCTTAGATTCTTTGTGAGCGGGGTCGGGGACGCAAGAATCTACCGGACAAACGGCGGCACACCGCGATGATTCGTAAGAACCGACGCATTCCGTGCATTTGTCCGGGTTAATTACGTAGATTGAATCGCCCTCGCTGATGGCCTGGTTGGGACATTCCGGTTCGCAGGCGCCACAGCTGATGCAATCCTGGGTGATTTTGTAAGACATGAAGTAATACCTCCTTTGACCTTATCTTATGTGCTGGCTTGATTGTCCGTAGCCTTCCTTGCTTCTTGACCTATCCCCTTCAGGGTGGTTCCAGTGATGGTTCCAGTGATGTCACCAGAACTGTCACCAGAACTGAACCCTTCTGGGTGAACCCCTGTTCCCTTCCCTTGAAGGGAAGGGGGCAATCTTTTTTCAAGAGGGGTTAGCACCCCTCTTAACGCTCCGCTTCTGGTTCCATTGTTATTGCGAGGAGCGTAGTCCTTCACACTGTGAAGGATGGTAATCCCAACGATTGCGGCGCCACTCCTTGACACCCCGACTTCCTATCTCGCTTTGCGCCTGTCTGGACGCCCTACTACGAGGGGCCAAGACGTGACTTTTTTCTACACCCTCCCCTTGCACCTCATCTTCAACGCCTCGGCGACGTGCCTGGGGACAAGACAATCGATATTGCCGTCAAGACAAGCCACTTCCTTGAGCAGGCTGGAGCTAAGGAACTGGTACTCCTGGCTCGCCATCAGGCAGACCATATCGAGGTCCTTGGACAGCTTACGGTTCATCATCGCCATCTCGAACTCTTTCTCAAAATCGGCGTTCATGCGCAGGCCGCGTATCATCACTTTGGCGCCCACCTGCTTGGCAAAATCAACGGTGAGTCTGTGGAAAGCCTGCACCTCAACGTTCGGTATGTGGGCAACTGCCTTCCGCGCCAGCTCAACCCGCTCGTCAGTAGTGAAGAACAGGTTCTTGTCCGATTTCTCAAATACTCCCATGATTATCTTATCGAAAATCTTGGAAGCGCGTGTCACGATATCCAGATGCCCGTTGGTCACGGGGTCGAACGTACCGGGATAGATTGCAATCGTCAAGGGATGACCTCCTTTTTGAAGATGGAAATCACGCTGTCACCGTGCCGGTGTTCTTTCAGCATTTTCAGCGGCGGGTAAGCGGCCTGCAGGGGGAACTTCGGCGAGTGTGTCACCACCACTACCGTTTCGCCACCCACGAGCTTAGAACGGGCCACCTTTTCAATCACAGTGTCAATCGTTCTATCGGCGTAGGGCGGGTCCATCACGATGATGTTGTACTCTTTGTCCAGGAAGGAGAGGGCCTTGTCCACGCTGACGCAGTAGAGATGAGCGCGCTCTCCTAGTCCCGTCTTCGCCAAATTCTCCTTAATTATAGCACAATGCCTCGGCTCACGTTCAATAAAGTCCACCCAACCCGCTCCCCGGCTCAACGCCTCGATGCCCATCGCCCCCGTCCCGGAGAACACATCCAGCACCAGGGACCAGTCATCCGTCATGTTCGCCAGTATAGAGAAGATGGCCCCGCGCACCAGGTCAGTGGCGGGACGGATACCCGTGCCTTTGGGCACTTTGAGATGGTGTCCCTTCGCACTGCCGGCAATGACTCTCATCGGTAAAACCTCGCTATAGGATAACCAGCGAAGGGGGAGATTGTCAACCGAGGCTAAGGGATGGGTTACCGACAGCGTTTGGCTGCCGGATTGTCATTGTAATGAAAATAGAGTTTCGTGCACGCCTCAATCGCTCGGTTGCACGTCCTTGCCCATCCCCTTCAGGGTGAACCCTTCTGGGTGAACCCCTGACCCCCTTCCCGTTCGGGAAGGGGGAGTTATATAAAAGAGAGGAGGCCGCGGCGCCCTCTCTCTAAATTTCTCTCCCCCGCTTCTTGTAGGAGCGGGGGATTAAGGGGGTGAGGTCCTTTTGTGTCGGTCAATTCTTTTTTTCATACATTGTGATGCCGATGGAATCGGCATGAAGGATTGCGAGTGGAGTGAAGCAGTCTCCAAAAATTCATTGAGATTGCCACGGGGCTAAAGCCCCTCGCAATGACAAGAGGCAGAGATTGCCATGCCCCGATGGAATCGGGGCTCGCAATGACACTGACTATGCACAAACAAAGTCAAACAGAACCGAGGGAACGCCTGGTCAAGGACACCGTTAGCTGGCTGCGGCCGGCAACTAGCTCCCAAACACAATCTAAGTCACGGCGTCTCCGGACCAGCCGGAACACGCCGAATACCATCGCCAAGCTGGCGCAAGTCAAATCAGTCTAGATTGCCCCGCAGCCAACGGTGTTCTATCCTATTTCAACCAGCCAACTTCGTTCCGCAGTCTCTTGCGGCCGTAGTCTGAGCCTGTGGTGCCATCACCCTGGTCGCCTGGGGCGGCACCGTCTGCCGGCGAGCATTGAAGAGCGGCTTGCGCAGGAAGGACGGGACATCAAGCTCCTCTTCGCTCTTCAGACCCTTGAGCAGTTTCTCGATTTCGTCCTGGCTCGCGGCATCAGGCATCCCCAGTTTAGCCGTGAAACCGGTAGCAATGAGGGTAATCCGAATCTCACTGCCAATGGTCGGGTCGTACGCCACGCCGAAGATGATATTGGCATCCGGGTCAACCGCTTCCTTGATGACCGCGGCGGCTTCATTGACCTCGAACAGGGTAAGGCTGTTATCGCCGACGACATTGAAGAGCACTGCCTTCGAGCCGGCAATGGAGACATCGAGCAGGGGACTGGCGAGAGCCCTCTTTGCCGCATCGACGGCACGGTTCTGACCGGAGCCGGCGCCGATGGACATCCAGGCTGGACCTGCATCCTTCATAATCGCCTTAATATCGGCGAAGTCGAGGTTGATGAGACCAGGTACGACAATGACCTCGGCGATTGCCTGAACGCCGTGCCGCAGAACGTCATCCGCCATCTTGAAGGCGCTGTCCACCGTGGTCTTCTGGTCGCACAGGTCGAGCAGACGGTCGTTCGGGATGATGATGAGAGTATCGACCTTGGTGATGAGGTTATTGATGCCCTCCATTGCTACCTTGGCGCGGTGAGTCCCCTCGAACGTGAAGGGCTTGGTCACCACAGCGATAGTCAAAGCACCGCCTTGCTTGGCGATTTCGGCAACCACCGGCGCCGCGCCCGTCCCCGTGCCGCCGCCCATACCGGCGGTAACGAAGACCATATCCGCCCCGGCGACGATGTCCCGGATTTCGTCGCGGCTCTCCTCGGCGGCTTTCTGCCCGACGCGATGGTCACCCCCCGCCCCCAGACCGCGGGTGAGTTTCTCCCCGAGCTGGATGCGGAGAGGCGCCTCGGTAATAGAGAGCGCCTGGGCGTCCGTGTTCATGGCGACAAACTCGACGCCCTGAATCTCTTCCCGGACCATGCGGGTAATGGCGTTGCTGCCGCCGCCGCCACAGCCGATTACTTTAATTCTGGCTGGACTTGATACAAAAGTTGATTTTGCCATCTTTCCTCCTCTTCTTTCTTGGAGTTATTCTCTCGTTCTCTTAACGGAATAACCGGAAAAATCTGCCCATCATGTGTCTTACGGCGGAACCGAACCCGCCGGATTCCCAGTTCTGCCCGGGCCGGGCACCCTGATGTCTGGCACCCCAGAGCACCAGACCGACGCCGGTAGCATAGGCCGGGTCACACAGAATATCGCTGATACCATAGATGTTGCCCGGCGCGCCCACCCTGACCGGCATCTGCAACAGTTCACGCCCGAGGGCGTCAATACCCGGCAGGTTGGAGCTACCACCGGTGAGCACCAGACCGGCCGATACTGTCTTCCGGTAATCGGCAGTGGGCAGCTCAAGCAGGATGAGTTTCAGCAGTTCCTCAATGCGGGCGCGGACAATATCGCACAGGTCCTGGTAAGAAACGCCGTGACCATCCTGAGAAATGGCGGTTGCCTGGGCTTGCTGCTCCTTCGATTCGTAGACCGGCATGACACTGCCATACCGCTTCTTCATCTCCTCGGCAACATCAAAAGGCAAGCCGAGGCCAATGGCGATATCCCTGGTGAACTGGTAGCCGGCGACGGGGATAACCGAGGTGTGATAGATACTGCCATCTTTGAAGACGGCAATATCGGTGGTGCCGCCGCCGATGTCCGCCAGGATGACGCCGGCATCCTTCTCGTCCTCGGAAAGGACGGCTTCACTGCTGGCCAATGGTTCGAGAACTAGCTCATCGATGTCCAGGCCGACGCCGCGGACGCACTTGACCAGGTTCTGGACCGAGGTGACGGCGGCGGTAATGACATGGGTCTCCACATCGAGGCGGAAACCATGCATGCCAACCGGGTTCTTGACGCCCACCTGCCCATCGACGGCATAGTTGCGGGGAATAACGTGGAGGACTCTCCTATCGTTGGGGACACTGATACTCTGGGCGGAAGACATGACCCGCCTCAGGTCATCGCCGCGCACCAGGCGGTCGTTGCGGGTGATGGCGACCACGCCGCGGTTGTTCAATGAGGTGATGTGTCTTCCCGTGATGCCGATGTAGGCCGATTCGATTTTGTAGTTGCTGGCCTGTTCCGCTCTCTTTATGGATTCGCGGATTGATTCCTTGGCTTCATTGATGTTGACCACCATGCCCTTGTGCAGGCCGGTGGACGGCACGATGCCTACTCCGACCACCCGCATGGGGCCAGCATCACTGACATCCGCAACGATGGTGGCAATCTTGGTCGTGCCAACATCAATGCCGGTAATTATCCTATTTTTCATCTATCCCTCCTCTTTTTGTTGTGTTTACGTCAGTTGCTTTCGCTTCTTTATATCCGCCGGTTTCACCTCCTTAAGTCCACTATCTCTTTCGGTTAGCTCACTGAAAAGATACCCTTGAGTATTCTCACCAGGTCCGACTTTTGCTGAATACCAACCTTGTTTTCTGCCAGAATGTCCTGCACGCTCGTTTTCCGATTGTCGGCCTGCGCCAGAATATGCTCAGCGACCTTCAGTTTCAAATCGATAATTGTCGTGCTCGTCGTCTTGTCCATCATAACCCTCATTTCTTAAGCCGAAGCAAAGACCGCCCGGAGCTTCTGGATTAAAGCTGGCTTTTTCCAGGCCACCGCTTTGACTTCAGCAAGAATATCTTCGACTACCGCTCTGGGGTCATCGCAATCGTCACCGTTAACAATACGCTCCGCCACCCTTAGCTTGGCGCTGCGACTGCGCGGGTTAAAGGCGATTTCCTCCGGAGACGGCGTGATGACTTTCTTGTTGACCTGCCAGATGCGCGGCTTGTGCCCACAGGTACAGGCGGGCAGACCGGGCGGACAGATGCAGCCCCGCGCCTCCTTCTGCATAAACTGTTTAACGATGCGGTCTTCCAGGGAGTGATAGCTGATTACCACCAGCCGCCCCTCGTACCCCAGGAGGTCCACCGCCTGCCTCAAGGCGCTCTCCAGGCTTTCCAGTTCTTTGTTGACCGCGATGCGCAGGGCCTGGAAGGTGCGGGTGGCTGGGTGGATTCTCCCCTTTCTCCCCCCCGCCGCCTTTTCCACTACCCGGGCAAGGTGGAGGGTGGAATGGATGGGCCGCTCCCGGACAATGGCATAAGCAATGCGGCGGCTCATCAGCTCTTCCCCGTATTTGCGGATGAGATGGGAAAGCTCCGCCTCCGAGTAGGTATTGACAATATCCGCGGCAGTCAGCTCATCGCCCGGGCTGAAGCGCATATCCAGCGGCGCATCCTTTTGAAAGCTGAAACCGCGGCTGGCATCCTCAAGCTGAAGCGAAGAAAGGCCCAAGTCAAGCAGGATGCCGTGGACCGGAAAGAAATCATATTTTATGGCGATTGCTTGCAAATTGGCGAAGTTGTCATTAACCAGCCGGACCGAATCTTGAAAAGCTTCAAACTTCTGGCGGGCCGCCTCAAGCGCTTTTGGGTCGGCGTCAATCCCGAGGAGCTGTCCGCCGGGTGAGCTTTGTTCGAGGATTGCCAGGGCGTGTCCCCCACCCCCCACCGTGCCGTCTATATATCGGCCCCCCGGTTGGACCGCCAGTGCCTTCAGGGTTTCCCGGAGCATAGCAGGAATATGACCTGTGCCGGAGAAATCAGCGCCCATTATCGTTTCTCCAAGCTCTCGATTATCTGCCAGGCCTGCTCCTGACTGACGGCTTTCTCTTCTTGCCAGCTCTCCTTATCCCAGATTTCCAGATAGTTGTTAGCGCCGGCGATGACTACTTCTTCACCGATGCCGGCGTATTCTCTCAACGGGGCCGGGACCGCCACCCTGCCCTGCCCATCGATATACAGATGGAAGGCGGTGGCAAAGAATGCCCGGTTAAGCCGGCGCATCTTGGCGGTTGGTGTTAATGAGCCACCGGTGAGCGAATCAGAGAGTTTCTTCCACCCTGACGGCGTGTGGGCATTGATGCACTTTTCCGGGCCAGGCGCCAGGATGATGCCATCTTTCAGTTCCCGACGGAACCGCGGCGGGATGGGGACCCTGCCCTTTTCGTCTATTTTGTAACTGAACTCGCCGAAAAACATTTCTTTGCCCTTGCTTACCCTATTTCCCCACTATTCCCCACTATTTACCATTTTATATCACGGGCAAGTTCATTTGTCAATACCCTTTGCCCTCATTTTTCAAAAATTTTTTGAGGCTATTTTGCCAAGGGACTGATATGTGGTAAAATAGATTTTGTCCTTTCCGGACTTAACCCCCTTCCCCCTACTTAAGACAGGGGCTATTTGGTAATAAGATGAAAATCAGAGCCGGTATCCTCACCATCAGCGATAAGGGTTTCCGCGGCGAGCGCGAAGACCTGAGTGGCAAAGTTATCCGGGAGCTGCTCGGGAGACTGGACAGTCAGGTCGTCAAGTACGACATCATCCCTGACGAGATGGACAGCATCAGCCACAAGCTCGTCGACTGGGCGGATGAAGGCACTATCGATGTCATTGTCACCACCGGCGGCACCGGGTTGAGCCAGCGCGACGTGACGCCCGAAGCCACCCTCGCCATCGTGGAGAAGACAGTGCCCGGCATCGGTGAGGCAATGCGAATCAAGACACTGGACAAAACGCCAATGGCGATGCTGAGCCGCGCCACGGCCGGAGTGAGAAGCAAATGCCTCATCATTAATCTGCCCGGCAACCCGAAGGCGGTCAGGGAATGCCTTGAGGTCGTCCTGCCGGCAATCACCCACGCCGTCGAAATCATCACCGGCGTCGTCACCGAGCACGTCGTCAGGAAAGAGGATAAGCCCTGATGCGCATCGACGTGCTGACCCTGTTTCCCCAGCTTTTCGACATTCTGCTCAGCCAGAGCATCCTGAAGCGAGCGGTTGAGCAAAAGTTGGTGAAAATCAACCTGGTCAACTTCCGCGACTACGCTCACGATAAGCACCACACCGTGGACGATTATTCCTATGGCGGCGGGCCTGGAATGGTGCTCAAACCGGAGCCTATCTTTGAAGCCGTCGACGCCATCAAGGTGACGCTGAATCCGGAAGATGCCTGCCCGGTGCCGGTCATCCTGCTTTCGCCGGCGGGACGGCTTTTTACCCAGAAGGTCGCCGGCGAGCTGGCGAAGTACAACCACCTGATTTTGATTTGCGGTCACTATGAGGGCGTCGACGAGCGGGTACGGGAGCATTTAGCCACCGATGAAATCAGTATCGGGGATTATGTGCTGACCGGCGGGGAGCTGCCAGCGATGGTGGTCATCGATGCCGTCGCCAGACTTCTGCCCGGCGTCCTCGCCGAGACTTCCGCCCTGGAGGAGTCCCACAGCGAGGGACTGCTCGAATACCCCCAGTATACCCGGCCGCCCGCCTACCAGGGCTGGCCCGTGCCGGAGGTCCTGCTCTCCGGCAACCACACCCAGATTGCCAAATGGCGACGAGAACAGGCAATCCAGAGGACCGCGGAACGTCGCCCCGAGCTACTGGAAAAAGCCTCTCTTACCCCCAAAGAACAGGCACAAGTTGCAAAACTACTGCCATCTAAGGCAAAATAGATAATGTCCGTCCTAGACAAGGAGTCGTAACATGAACATCGCAACGTTAGTACCATTCAAAGACAATCCCAAGATTCCGGACATGCTCGCGGGCGACACGGTAAAGGTGAGCGCCAAAGTGGTAGAAAGTGGCAAAGAGCGCATCCAGCCCTTCCAGGGCGTCGTTATCCGGATAAAGCGGGGTGGTGCGGGGTCCAGCTTCACCGTCAGGCGCGTTGCCTACGGCGTGGGCGTCGAGCGCACCTTCCCCTTTCACTCCCCGCTCGTCGAGAAAGTGGAGATTATCCGTCACGGTAAAGTCCGCCGCGCCAAGCTGTACTATCTGAGGACGCGCAGCGGCAAGGCGGCCCGACTCAAGGAGAAGCGCCTCATCAGAGTGGAGGGCGAGGAAACGCTGGTCCAGGAACTGGCTCAACAGGAAGCCGCTATTCAGCAAGCCGTTCAGGAACAGGCGGCCGCGGCGACCCAACCGGAAGCCCAGGCTCAACCACAGACGCCTCCGCCTCCTGCGGAAGCCAAGGCTCCCCCGGCGGCAAAAGCCACTGAAGCCAAGGTAGCCCCGGCGCCCAAGGCCGAGAAAGCCAAAGCCACACTGGCGCCCAATGCGGAAAAGCCCGCCGAAGAGAAGAAGTAAGTTTTTCGTTGCCCACCCCCCATCTGCTCTCCTTGAGGGGTGGGCGGTAGGGCACAATTGCAAAAGCGGATTTATGGAAAGAATAAAGTTCATTTACTACCAGGAAAATGACATTTGGGTTGGCTGGCTGGAAGAGTATCCGGATTACCGGAGCCAGGGGACAACTCTGGATGAACTGAAGGAAAACCTCAAAGATATCTATGAGGACCTCAGCACCGGGAAGATTCCCCACGCTCGCAATCCTTCTTGTCTCGTGCCACAGACAACACTAAGAGCGAAAACAGCACTATTCTGTCATTCTCAGGCCTGACCCGAGAATCCAGCTCTTCCCTCTCTGGATTCCAGCTTTCGCTGGAATGGTAGTGTTGGGCTAGATTGGTCATTTCCAGGGGAATGGCGCAGGCTGGAACGAGAGTCAATACAAAGCCTCATCTGCCCCTTTTATTGCCACCGAGAAACCCCTATAATTACTCCCGTGACGTATGCCGAGGTCGCCATTAACTCCCCCTTCGCCCAACGCCAGTCTTTCAGCTATGCTGTCCCATCTCACCTGAGCGTCCGAGTAGGGCAGGCGGTCTTTGTCCCCTTCGGCCAGAAGATTCTGCAGGGCATAGTTATTGAAGTGGCCGATACTCCCGCCTACCAGGACACCGCCGAGATAAGAGAAATCGACGACGTCATCGACCCGTCCCCACTCCTCTCCCCCGTCCGCGTGTCTTTGGCCCGCTGGATAAGCGAGTACTACCTTTCCCCACTTTTCGATGCCGTTGCTCTGATGCTGCCGCCCGGTTTTGAGCGCAAGGCGCTGACCTTTGTCTCGTTAGCCGAAAACTATGCACAACACGACCTTTCTTCCCTGTCTCCTGAAGCCAGAGAGCTCATTGATTTACTCCGTGAGAAGGGTCAGGTCAACCAGAAAGAGCTGGAAAAACATTTTGGCAAGACTAAGGCTCCCGAACTGGTGT
>Ga0315296_10001536_pt1 | contig 20141 bp, 19 predicted proteins | sample YL17G14_18_MG_FD_203921 | JGI IMG/M metagenome (GOLD analysis project Ga0315296, IMG submission 203921) | Sediment microbial communities from Yellowstone Lake, YNP, Wyoming, USA - YL17G14_18 | ecosystem: Environmental > Aquatic > Freshwater > Lake > Sediment | place: USA: Wyoming | collected...
GAAATTCCACTTCGCCGTCATGGAGAAACAGGTAAGTGGGGACCTCAGCTCGTCCCTCAACGATCACAACATCGAAGCCGGCGCTCTTAAGCTCCGGCGCAAAAGATCCTCCTGAATACGACTCCCCGTAGACTCCTGTCTGAGGCGATCTGAAGAAAACTCCGTAGCGACTTGCAGTGGGAAAAGTAGTTCCCGTCGCTGGCCCTACCGAGAAAACCAAAATATTCGAGGGGTCGAGAGGGTTCACAGGCTTGTTGTTTTCATTCCTCAGGAACCAAGTTCCGAAACCCTTTCCTCCCACGTAGGATTCGATGAGCTTGTCATCTGTTTCGTTCTTGATGAAACGCTTTCTGTTCAGATCGACACGGGCAATATTTCCGGCATAACCATACGGCACGCATTTCCGCCCCATTCAGGTTGCTCTACTGCACCCTACGGAGTTTAGACTGCAACTACAATAGGTTTGTCGTACTTGATAGGGTGTTGTGTTACCCCAGGACATTTGGCACATCATGGTCTTGCGATGTGTTCTACGAGAAAAGCGAGACATCGGGCATTCTCTGAAGCAGGTTTCTGTCGGAGTTACTTCATGCAAGCATACTTTAGTTGCTCAGTTCGATAGTGACTGAATTGTAACGCGTTCTGGTGACGCTTTCTCTTCCACCTGCGACTCCAAGTCAGAATTTGGAGTCGCCGTCATAGTCGTCAGCGGCAAGGAGTGGTCATAGATATGGTTGAGAAGGGAAAGAGCAACTTCGGGGATAGGAGCATGAGCAACACAATCGTTGCGGGCATAGACCTTGGGGACACGGAGAGCCTTACCACGGTTCTCTCTCCAAGCGGAGATGTAACTGACAGATTCTCATTCGCGATGAATGAGGAAGGATACAGGTTCTTCGCAAGCAGAGTCCCGAGGGATGCGAGGATAGCGTTCGAAGCTACTGGAATGGCGTACCCGGTCTCTAGAGCGCTCAAGAGATTTGGATATGATGTCACTGTAGCGCATCCGAAGGAGCTGGCTTGGATCGTGAGATCCAAGAAGAAGAACGACCGGGTGGATAGCCTGAAGATAGCGAAGCTCCATATGGTCGGTATGCTTTCGGAATCGCATCTCCTGAGCAGGGATGAGCAGATCGCAAGAGACCTGCTGATCCAGAGAGTGAAGTTAGGTGTCGAGGTCGGCGGGCTGAAGAATAGCATAACAAGCTACCTGAAGCGTGAAGATGCCTACCAGCCGCTTCCACAGACCAGTGACAGGTTCTCAGATGCGAGAAGACATGCTATCCTCTCCCTGAAGTTCAACGATGATAGAGATCTCGTCCTCAAGACCATGATGGAGAGACTTCAGTTCCTAGAGAACCAGTGCATTCCACTTGACGACAAGATAAGGAAGACTGCGAAGAGGAGCGATGACGTGAAGCTGATCATGACCATTCCAGGGGTAAACTTCTACCTTGCCTCACTCATATCCAGCTTCACTGGAGACGTGAACAGGTTCCCATCGGACGACCACCTAGCCAGCTCATTCGGCATAGTGCCAGTGACCAGGGACAGCGCCCACATCAAGAGGAGAGGTAGGATGTCGAGAGATGGCCCCTCGATTGCAAGGTGGACCCTATCCGTAATGGTTGACAATGTCATGAAGTATAACGAACCCATCAGGGAATACTATGACTCGGTCAAGCGGAGAACCGGTTCAGGGAGGATGGCTCACGTGGCAACGATGAGGAAACTCACAAGGATGCTCTATCACATGCTGAAGACGAGGCAGCATTGGAAGTGGGAGAGGAAGCAGTTGACAGGGCGGAAGCTTTCAAACCTGGGAGGTGAGGCTTGAGCTCCGGATAGAAGATGGGGATTGAGCTGCAGGCTTAACCACTCATATGGCACTGAGCCTCTGAGCTCTTCAGAGTGAATGTGGAAGCTCCGCCTCCACTAGAATTGTCAGAATGCGCCATTCGTTGATGGATGAGCGCTTATGCGTGTTTGTGGAGAAGGTGGAGCTGCGGCCTGTTGTTACCCTCATCGTCCAATGGAGCATCAGCTATTTACGGAGGTGACTTGAGAGGCTTCCGTGGCAGCGACCAATCTGGTGAAGAGAAAGCGTCAACGCGTTACATGCGTGTGCCATATGTTGTGGGATAGTACAGAGACACGATTTAGTCTCTGAAGAAGTGACGCCATGAAAACGCTTTCTCGGCTTTGGGCTAGAGCAGAGTTCTCAGCTGGCTAGACCAGTCCGCACCATGGCGCAGGGGAACTCGACGCGGGGCTGCCGAGGTATAGGGGTCCTCTGGCTGGGAGGTCTCCTTGCTCATGGTAGAGGTACTTGTAGTCTGATTCGGGGCTTAGGTATTGTAGTTTCCCATTATTATTTCGCATCCTGAGTTGTTTGGATGGTTTCGGTCTTTTCGAGTGGTTGTTTCCTGTGGAAGGCTTGGATTGGGGTTTCTAGTGTTTCGATGTTTAGGCTGAGGTGAGGTTTGATCTGGTTGTGCCAGTGGACGTATTCGTCTATTGATTTGAATTGGTGTTGTTTCTGTTCGTAGACGCCGTAGAAGCGTTCCAGTTTCCCGTTGGTTTGGGGGTGGTTGACGCGGCATAGGATATGCTTGATCCCATTCTCGGCTAGGTGGGCTTCGAATTGGCTTATGCCCTTCTCGTGTCGTTCGCTTTCGTTGGCGTAGAATTGGCTTCCACGGTCGGTGAGGATCTCGTGTGGACGCCCGTACTTTGCTATAGCCTGCTTCAGAACTTGGAGTGTGTTCTCGGCTGTTGCGTCTTGGAATATGCCGTAGCCTACGATTAGCCTTGAAGCGTCATCCATGTAGGCGACCCACCAGCAGCCATCCCATAGCTGTTTCCAGTCTGTATGCCAGAGGCTCATGCTATGCTCCCGTTCGTAGCGGACCCATTTGCGTCTTCTCTGCTTGCTCTGTTGAGGCATGGCTCTACCATTCTCCTTGAGGACTGTGTGGATCCTGTTGTGGGGTAGGTTCAATCCGTGAGTATGTTTCAATACGTTTTCTAGGGTTAAGGCGTTAACCTTGAGCCTGTCATAGGTTTCTAGGATGAGGGCGGTGTCTCGTAGACTGATGGAGGCTTTCTTGGGTCTGCCAGGCTTCTTGAGGGCTGGGAGGACGCCTGTCCGCCTGTAGGCTTGCCAGAGCTGCTCTATTCGTCTCCTGGAGACTCGCTGGATCAATGCTAATTCGCCTGCACCCCTCCCCCTCAGTTTCTCTTGGATGATCCAGCGGATCTTCCTCTCATTCAGTTTGACCATGTAACGTATCTTACGGGATGCGAAATTATTTCGGGAAACGAGAATTGAATTCATGCACCGAAAGGCACATAAACACAGCATCGAAGGAAACCACAAGTGGGGATGCCATTGCGTCGCTGCTTCTTGCCCGCATTCCTCATTCTGACCGCGGGGATGGCGCTTGTTCCCTGTATGCAGGTGTTCGCACAGACAGGTTTGTATGATCCTTGGCAGCCGCCATCCGGGTTTACGGCGACTTCAGCCGTCGTTGGTGGTTCGTTCTCATCTCATGTTGAGGATCGGACGAGCAGGACCGGGGAGTGCTTTGACGTCAATGACTTCCCACTTGTTCTAGTCATTGACATGCCACCAAATGCCGTGAGCGGTTGGCTGTGGGTCAGGGAGTACTATCCTCCATCATATGTTTTGTCTGGCGATCTTTTTCCTCCACCGCGATTCCTGTCGGGCAGCGGAAGACAGACTGTCAGCGGAATCACCTACAATTCTGGCAGTCCTGAGGGAAACTACGCCTGGCGAATCGGGCTTTTGTGGGTGGATGTCTCTAGCGTCGTCTGGTGGACAGTACAGATACAGTTTTGGAAACTGGGCTGTTCTCACCCTCTGTCTAAATTGGCAACCCAGTTGAGTCTGACTGCTTCTCCTTCTTCAGCACATCCGGGTGACAGTGTATCCGCCACAGCGTCGATTTCTCCCCAAGTGACGGGGGGAGTGATCAGCATTCTCTACACACCTCCAAAGGGTCAGCAAGTGCCGGTTTGCTCGCAACAGGCAGCCGGAGGGTCGGTGACATGTCCATTTACGGTCGGTGATCCCGGAAGCGGGAGCCTTCTAGCCACCTACTCAGGGTACGTCGACTCGGCAGCGAACCTGCAGTATCTCCAGTCTCAATCCTCCCCAATCGCAGTTCAGGTATCGAAATACTCATCCAAAGTCACCGTCTCTATCGAGCCGACCGGCAGCGAGATCGATGCTGTAACAGGTGCAGCCGAATCAGTGACTATTGTTGTACTTCTGACTCGAAGTGATGGCAGACCGATTTCCGGGGCATCCGTTCAAATCGAGATACAGGGACCGCAAGAGACCTCGAAGTCTGCGCGTACCAACCCGTCTGGAGAGTACGGTTTCACATTTACTCCGAAGAGTTCTGGAAGCTACACGGTCCGTGCAGTCTTCGCAGGAGACGACCAGAACGAACCTGCTGAGGACGAGACCACAGTCGCCGTGAATGTCAGATGGACCACAGGCATTGCCATGCTTCTCATCGCTGCCATCGTGATTGCTTCCGTCTTTGTGCTGTGGAGATCACGAAGAAGACGACACGCAAGGACAGAGCAAACCTGGGGGCCAAGCCAGGTGTCAGGTCCCCGTCTTGTGGCGGGTCCACCGACCGTCTATGGATCTGTTCCAGCCGCAGCCGAGCAGACCGTGTGTTTCGGGTGCGGAAAGCAATTCTCGCACACTCTTCGGGCATGCCCCAACTGTGGGAAGCCGACATAAGTACCGCTTGATGGAGAATGAACAGATGACATATGAAGCAGACGCGGGGACTGTGCGCACCTACATACTGATTTCGATCGTGGCAACGTTTCTTTCCATCCCTGTGTGGATTGTTATTGGGTTCGTTTGGCTTGTGCCATGGTGGATCTTGTCGTACCCATACGTGGGCCCGCCCATTTGGCTGGCTCTTGTTCCTTCCGTGATTGCCTTCTTTGTGGCAGTCATGATCTACCTCACAACTTATGACCGAGTCGGCATCGGTGACTACCTTGGGGCGCGTGGCCCATGCCTCGTGTGGGGCATCCTTGACCTCTTCTCCGGCCTTCTCGTTGGCGGGGTCTTCCTTTTGTTGGCCCACTCCAAACTCAGCGACATGACTCGAGGAATGAGTTATCATGGCTCGGGTCAGCCTCAGTATTCGTCTCCCGGCTATGTGTCATCCCCGGGACGTGGTTCCGGCGCCGGTGCCGGCAGCGTGTGCTTCGGCTGTGGCACAACGATCCCCGCTGCCTCGACCGCATGCCCACGCTGTGGAAAGAGAAAGTAGGTGCCAAAGCTACGTTTTCAGTGCTTTCGGGCGCGGAGAAAGCACGGATTCGATCTTGTTTTGGATAATCGCTGGAAAAGTCTACCATAGCTGTGGGATAGGTACAGAATCAATACGAACGCGCCTGCAAAAGTCGGATGAGTTCAGACAGATTGCTGAACAAGGGATGTCGCTCCAGATCCTCAGTGATAGGATCCGAAGATGAGGGCTTGATGCACTTGAGCCTCATCTCGGTCACAACTCTTAAGTATTTTCTAGGGCAACCATTACATCGATGTCGCAAATGATCTTGGGGAAGTCTTTGGCGACAACCAAGAGACTGTTGTTCTGCGTCTTCATAATTGCCTCATTCACTTTGGTCCGCACGCCGCAGGCAGTGGCGGCCGCCACGTTCTCGATTCCCATCACCATCAAAGGCTTACCTGCCGACAAGTCCGTCTCGGTGACGATCGACGGGAAGCAAGTCGGTACCATATCAGGGGGAGGAACCAAGTCATTCACGGTGGACAAGAAGAGCTCACACACATTCCAGGTTGATGCACAGGTCCCAGGGATTTGCTCAACGTACGCAGGCAAGTCCGTTTGCAGCAGATACAAGAATCCGAACAACGTGTGGACAGTCGACCTGATCAAAACACAAGACTGCGAGATGGTTCCGGTATGCTGGACAGTCTATGTCTGCGATTGTTGCTGCTGCTGGTGGGAGTACTACTGTGGAACTCAGCAATACTGCTGGACTGAGACAGAACTGAGTGAGAAAGGACACACATTCGAATACAACACTGAGCACGAGGTTCTAGTGGAGGACGCGCACGGACAGAACTCGCAGAAATGGGTTGCAGCAGACTCGGAGCTTAATGTCTGGGCTGTCGAATCGCACGTCGTCAAGGACGAAAGCAATGTCAAGGAACGTGATGTCTTTCAGGATTGGCTCGTGAACGGAGTTCCGATGGAGACTAGGAACCTCGTGATGAAGATTGACGCGCCTTACTACTTTAAGGCCGAATACGGGACCGAGACACAGTACAGGATCAGTCTCTCCTCTGAGTTCGGCAATCCGACAGTCGACAGTACCAAAGGATGGTACATGAAAGGTCAAGAAGCAACAGTATCCGTCGAGAAGGAAGTTCCTATGGATGGGTGGATGGGCGCCCTGGGTGGGAAAGAGGTATTCGCGGCGTGGCGCAGCGGGAATGGAGTCGTGTCGAAATCTCCAACCTATACATTCAGCGTTGACGAGCCGCTCGCTCTTCGAGCAGAATGGCGACAGGACACCTTCCAACCGATAGCGATCTTGGGTGCTTTGATCTTTGCTGTCGCGGCCGCTTTGGTAGTATTCCTGCTGTATAGTAGAGGCCGGCTTTTCAGAGCAGGCGGTCCGGGCGGCTCGCGCTATGGCGCTGGACCGACCGTCATTCAAGGGCCTCCCTACACTCCGCCTCCTGTAGTGGCCGGACGTGCAGTGATATGCTTTGGTTGTGGTGCCACGGTCTCAGCTGGAGCCGCTGCTTGTCCACGCTGCGGAAAACCACAATAGAGAACTAGCGAGAACCGCCTATTCCCGCAAGGACCGCAAAGGAGCATTGACGGTAACCGCAGCTATCATCATGCAACTTGAAGATGTCGAAGATCTCCCTGATCGGATCGACCACAAGTGCTACGTGATATGGCTCACGAAAATACGAGCGCTGTGTCTCCAGGTCTGTAGAGGAAAGGAAACAGCCATATCCTGGGTGCGAGTGGAACCAGCCCACGACCATTGAATCGGGATATCTCGTTCTCAGCTCCGCCACCAAGGGGCCCATGGCACCCTCCTCGAACTCAACTCTAACCCGGGTTGATCTGGTATCGCCGACAAGGAAACCTTCCACGAATGTATAGTGGAAACCGTGTGAGACGTTGTGAGACCCCACCAATAGCCCGATGGTCTCGTTCGGTGCCGCGCCTTTGCAGATTCGCTGCATTTCATTCAGACTTTCCAGCTTGAGGTAAAGCTCGTATGGCTCTTGCCGCGGAGGATTAGCCAATTGAGGAGCCCCCGGCCATCGCAAGGCTATTTGCGCAAATAGTCTGGATGAGCGTCAAACCACTTGGCCGCATCTATGCACTGTTCGAAACGGAGCGGGCTCTTCGTGTTTGGATGCTCGATCAGCAGCTCCAGTCCCTTGACAATACCGAAAAGAGTGTCCAGGTTAGTCCAAATCAGTCCCTTCAAGAGATCCCAACAGACAATACCAGGTCCACCTGCCGAAGTCCCTTGTGCAATGTTGGGGTGGAAAATTGGAGATGTCCATAGGAGTCTAAACGGCGCGCCAAGACGACTCTTGTCCGTAACGTAAGGATATGACTCGAGAATGGAGAGTTGGGCTTCATGCTCTTCGAGAACTGACGGATCATCATTGGGGTTTGGCCTGACCAGACCCTTCGCCTTTAGCCTAACGTCGAATGCGTATGCGACTGGAACAGTCTCCTGTCCGAGAACGGTAGGTATGTTCGCCTCGGCCCAGACTGATCTGGAGCGAAAGGAGTATCCCTTGCTCCGCAGTTCCTCTTCCTCGTTCTTTAGTCGGCGTTCTAGAAGGGCCCGGGGAAGCTTGGGCATGCTGCTGGAAGTCTCCCTCCGATCGGCCTCGAGATTAGGTCTAGCTTGTCACCGTTTCTTATTCCAGCGGCCTGCAACGTCATGGGATAAGAATCGGGACCAAGCTCCTTGTTTCCCGACACGAGTGCATATGCTCTATCCTTGGGAAGACCGAGTCCACCTACGACAGTTTCCAAGACCGAACCCACTGTGTGGTTTTGGTCGACTTCGATTCTCACAGCCTTGTTAGTCGCTACGTCGACGACCATGACCTCCAACGAAGAACCTCTCTAGCGTGATGATCACTCGCTGCTGATATATGGATTTCGATAGGCGAAGGCCACGCGAGACTATTCGCTCGCTGCGATGCTGTCCGTCCGCGTTGACTGAATCTAGATGGAGTCATACCAGACAAGGGTTGTTACATTATTGGATGTATCACTCGCCGTGACTTTGAAGAAGAGCTGACCCTGGGTTTCTGGACCTTGCGGGAACAGAGAAGAGAACTCCCATAGGTCTGAACCTTCAACGAGGCTCATACTCTGATTGTCAGCGATTCTGACGGTTCCGTTTTGACTGATCAACCAAACAGAAATGGTGACCATCTGTACCCTTATGTTGTCAGACACCTTTGCTGATACTTCCAATCTTTCTCCATCTTTCTGATCATTCGGGAAGGTTATTGTCGGCACCACGCTATCACGTGGCACGACAAAGTCGACTTGGCGCATGGTCTCAGCGCTGGGCTGTGATCCTTCGCACCACACAACCATTATCAGAGTGTGACGACCGAGCTTGAGATTGGTGCTATCCCTTATCACGTCGTAAGGTGAGTTCCCCCTGGACGGGTCACCTGGACCGAGTCTCTTGTTCGCCACAATGCTACCATCTCTTGACAGCGTCACATTCAGGTAGACCTGGCATGCTACGCCTTGGTCCTGCAACGATGTGAATCCCAACGTGATTGTCGTCGGCGTAGAATGCGTGTCGTCCGAGTAGTACAGACCGTCCGGTCCTGATCCCCTCACTCGGACATCGATCGAATTAAGCCACCGTCGTAGCGCCATTTCATCAGTCAGTTTCAGTATCTGAGATTCCAGATGATTGATTCTGGTAGTAAGACTGGCGACTTCGTTGTCATGCTCTTCTCGCACCTGAACAAACGTCCAGTATGCCCACAGACTATTCGTTATGAGCAAGGCCATGATCAGGGCAAGCAACAAACCGCGGCGTCCAGGGCTTCGTGCTCTGCCGAGCGGGCGAGCAACCTTGACTGATGGTGCCCGTATTCCGCTCTTTGATCTGGAAAGGACCACACGGTAGTCGGGAGGTCCGGGAGGCGGACTTTCTTTGGGAGAAGGCGCAATGATGTCCAGTACCTTCGGTTCGTCTTTCGAGTCGGACAAAACAATCACACCCACGAAGGCCGACCGGCCAGACGCTGACCGCACTCCGTGCAGAAATTGGCGTCAATTGACGCTGATGCCTTGCACATTCGGCACAAAGTCGACACGTCCACTATTCTGGGACGAGTAGCCATCCTTAGGGTCGGTTTGACTGACTGGATCTTTATCGCCGGCATGACTGACTGGATCTTTATCGCCGGCATGACTGACTGGATCTTTATCGCCGGCATGACTGACTGGATCTTTATCGCCGGCATGACTGACTGGATCCTGATGATGGCATTATCCTTTACATGTAGCGACAGCGACCGCCCGGGTGGTTCTTCCTCCACGAGTATCCGCATCATTCGGGGTTCCCCCCTTCTTCTTCAGCTGAGCAGACATTACAACGTTTGCTTTTCGAGACTTCGTAGATTCGCATAACGTTTGAGACTCCTGAATAGTATAATCTTTTCCCCAAGATGGGCTCCCCGAAGAAATCGTTCCATTGCCCCTCCTGTCGGTACTTCTCGATTCCAAACAGCAGTTTCAATCCCTCTTGGATCTGAATTGCGGCGATCAATGATACGGTTGTGGGCAAAGCAGGCAGTTTCTTTTCGCCTCCATCGACGGTCTGGCCCGTACAGGAAATGCGTGACCAGACGCGCTCTCTGTCGCGGTCGCTGATGCCGCATTCCAGACATGGCGTTTTCGGCGGCACAACTACTTGAACCTGTCCTTCGAATCCCTCGATCGCACCATCCACAAGAGGTACCCCATTGAAGTAGCAGTCTATGTTCAACTGCATTCTGGCTACTAGGCTGTCTAGTCCTCCAAACGCAAGTGAAGCCTCTTTGTATATGGACCTGTCAACGTTCTCAAGATCCTCGACGAGGGGCACCACCTCCACGCCGGGGTTCACAGATCTCGCTCTCTTGCTCACAGCCCTGGCCTTCGCAAGTCGACGTGGTGCGTCACTGGCACGGAAGAAAATGCACCTGTTCAGATTCGATTTGACAACGTAATCAAAGTCAATAAGGTAGATTCGACCCACACCGAGCAGGGTTAAGTTCTTGACAAGCTCATTCCCGAGGGCACCCGCACCTGCCACAATCGCGTGGGCTCGTTCGATCGTATTCTGGTTCCAGCCTTGAATTCTCTTCTGTCTTTCCGCCCTGTCTGTGTCGATGTCTGTTGTTCCGAGAATCTTGGGTTCGAGCACCTATCATCCCTTCTAAGAGGATGCCTCCAGCATGTTGCTGAAAGTGAAGAGGCCGCACATCCAGCATCGCTCGTTCTCCCGGGCCAGTTCGGCGGCGCAATTCCTGCAATACTTGGTCTCATCTACGAGGCATTCGACACTCGGCACGTGCGCATCAAGAAGGCCCTGGCACACAGGGCACTTCAGAAGAGTCTCTCTCTTGCGAGAAACAAGTTCGACAGAAACACGATCATTGTGGCTACTGTCCGATGTCTCCGTTAGGCTCAGCAACTCGGCGTCCAGGATCTCAACTGTTACAAGACTGTTCTGTGACATCCCGTGTCTTCTCCATCAACACAAGGTACTTTTGTAGGACATCCTTCGAGGCTTGGATCTTTTCGGGCTCTACGAAGGCACCGTGAGACAGGTGCTGCACCGATTCGACGAGTCTCCGAACGGCTTCCTGAGTATCCTTTGGCTTCTGAGTGTCCAGTCGAAATGTCGTCGAGGCTGACAGTTGTTCCGTGAGTCTCCGTTTCTGTTCCTCGAAGGCCTCCGGACCGATCTCGCTAACCGCTAGTCTGGCCTTGAGAACGTCGAATGCCTCGTCAAGATCCTCTCCGTCGTGTCTGTCCACGACCACGGCGTTTGCCAGGAGTCCAGTCTGAAGATCAACATCGCGGGTGACAGCCGCCTGGCGGGAATCCAATTCGGCCAACAACTTCGAGAATTCCTCCTCAGAGTACTCACCTATCTTGTGTCTGATTTCGATCTCTGCTCTCTTCTCCTCAAGTTCGCTCAAACCTAGAGTCCGTTTGGAGGATATGTTCGAGAAGCGATCAAGCATGATCTTCATTGAAGTGGTCTCCTTTCTGAGATTCTGTAGCAGATCTCCTTTGACACTGTCAACGATTTTCTCTGTCGTATGCCTTTTCTTTGCCGCTTTGCGCCGTATCGCACGCAGTTTCTCAAGTTGCTCAAGTGTGCGTCCCATTCTGTCCAGACTCTCGGCGAGTCTGATGGGTGAGAACAACACAACGTCTTCGAGGGCCTTTCCATATGATCGCATCATCACACTGATGGTCTTCCGCATATCCAACAGTTCTGCCTTGAACAGACGGCCTAGTGTGTAGTCAATCTCAGATTCTTCCAACAGCAACACGAGGCGTTCTTGCATCTCCTCTTGGAAAGGCATCTCACGAATGCGAAGAATCCCACGCAGGGCCAACTCGCAGATCATGCTTAGGATTTGGCTTTGCGCCAAGTTCAGCTCTTTCTGTGCTTCAGCCAACGAGAAAGTGTATGCCGCACCGGTGCGTCCGGCCCTTGATACGATGTACTTGAGGAGTGCCTCTTCTGACAGTGACGCGCGTGTGCTCACGGTGGTTCTACCGCATAGTAACAAAGATCATGGATGCATGGCTGCAAGTATCACGGCGAGCAACAGCGCGATCAGTATTGCGACCACAATCGCGATCATTGCAGCAGTCTCTCCTTGTCGGCGCATGTGAGGAGCCGGAGGCATCTGATGAAGTTGAACATCCAGTATCCTGGGGAGGGCAGACGTCGTACCGGCATCGATGGGGCGCCCTTCGACTCCGCCGAGAGATGGGGCCGGATATGTCCCTGATATCTCGCGGATTCTCTCGGAGTACTCGTTCTTCAGTCTCTGGTAGACTCCGTCTTCGATTGTGCCTTCAGCCCGCCTCTTCTCCAGATTCTCCAATAGCCTGTACAGCTTGTCAACGTCCTCACTGCGTCTTGCACTCAACTTGACCGCCCGAGACTCTCACCGGAGGACATGTCTGAGGTTCGGAGCATGCTACGAGCGAGATCCTTTCATTGCTGGTCTCACTTTGCAGAGCCTCCGCATGCGGGGCATTTTGCGGCTCCTGTCGGAAGAGCCGCACCGCACTTCTGACAGTACGCAACAGGGGCAGCCTGCACTTTGAGCGACAGCACTGGTCCAGACCCGGGTTGTGAGTATCCTGGAAGATATCCTGTCCCCGTTATCAATGGGGTTGCGGGGGGCTTGCGTCTCCTCTTCAGAAGCAGGACCGCGATTGTTGCAATTGCGACTACCAGAATGACAAGAAGGATGTTCAAATACAACGGCCACATGTCGGAGCTCCACTCAGCCGCGACAGACTTCTGACCATCCATCCGGACTGGCACGGTTGGCAATTCTGAACGAATGTCTCCGGTCCAAGCAGAGAATGCTGTCCTGGCGCCTAGAAACCCAAAGACGCCCTCCATCGGGACACTCGTTGGATCAACAGAGATCGTTGCAACAGAGTTCTCTGCGTACCAGCCTGTACCTGAGGTCTCGCCGTATGGTGACTCCACTGTCAGATAGTACTGTTTCTCGTAGACGGCTTCCAACAACATATCTTGGAGCAGGTTGACCGTTCTCGGATTCGAATTGTCGCCGTCCTGCCAGTTCTTGAAGGCGTAGCGCACTCCGTCATCAACAGCAATGGTTGATTGGACTTCGACAGTATGCGGCCCCTTGGCAAGGCTGCCAACCTTTCCAATTCCAAAAGCATCACTTGTGACGGCAACCTCGTCTACCTTGAACGTCACTTCCGGCACGAGCTTCACAGTCAACACGTGTCTTGGTTCGGCGACGTTGACCGTGAAGACTCTGGACCAGTCCTTGGTCCCATGGGCGAAGACCTGGTTGGCTTGAATGCTACTATACTCGACGGTTGCTTTGAGGTTCCACGGACCTACAGAAGGGGGTGCTCTGAGTTGATTGAAAACGTAGCTCCTCTCTCCGGATTTGGTGAGTTGGTCGAACTTGAACTCGCCGCCGGGGACAGAAAGCCCTGTCGTTGGGTCCGTTACGGCAACTCGAATTTCATATGGTTTCTGGCCGAAATCGTATGCGATCTTAACGGTTACAGTGAATTGGGCGCCTGGTGCCACCGAGGCCTGATCGACACTCACATCGGAAATCACAGCGGTGGCGGGATCGGCGAATGAGTGTTGAGGACTTTGGGAAATGGCCAAGACAAGAAGACAGAAGAGAATCGCACTAGTTCTGCGGATCAACATCACTGATAACCACTCACGGACTGGTGCTTAGTTTCAACATAAGCCTTTCCATGTTTCAGAATCAGTGTTCTAACAACCCACATCCGTAGTGGAAGAATACGTCTGCAAGATAGAGACAGTCCCAGCAACGGATGAAACCATGATGAGTGGGAAACATCCGGCCCTCGCAGATGAACACCTTGCCGACCGTAGTGAACTCCGACCTGCCCTCCCTCGTTGGATAGAAGAAGGAACCTCGATCTCCCAGTATCTGCTCAGGCCGCCCATACAGTCCCCACAAGCAAGCACCGATCCTGCAATCACAGTCCTCCCTTGAATGCCTTATCGAGGATAGATGGCAATAGACCATCAAGCTCACCCGACATCTCAGCTTGCAGTTGCCTCAAGTTGTCCACTTTCCAGAGAGGACGAGGAAATACAGGAACTTGAGAAAGAGATCTAGTATTCGGCGCTTGCACGGCGCTTGAACCTTCACTACAGAACTCACTCCCCGGCGCCAGACTGTCCCTACGACGTTAAGGGCCATTATTCTTGCGAAGCGCCAACCATCACGCCATGTTCGTTGCAACCAGAGAATCTTAGCAGCACCAGTCAGGCAGCCGCAGTTGATAGATGCCTCCCGTTTAGAGGTGGACCCAACCCTGGGGTGGGTGTCAACGTCAAAAGAGTTGTCGGATCACGCCCTCGCGAATCGGATAGGCGGCTCTTGGTAGCAGGTATGCCTTGGGGCAGGGTTGCCTGTCTGCTATCTTCTAGGCTCTTCTCTAGAACATGGTACAGGTACCCTCAAGAGCGAAGGCCATAGTTGGCGTGGTGTTCTGCCACTGGTTGACACAGTTGACCAAGAATCTGGACAAGCTCTTAGTGACTGCAGTTCTCCTTGCTGCAATCTCCGCATTGTTGCCGATGGCACCTGCACTTTCACAATTCGAGAATCATGACCTTCATCGCTGATCTGGTTCTCGGTGAAGTCCAGGGCCCATTCAATCTCTTCGGTGCAGTGACACTGTGGTGCTGCCGCTGAACCGGGCGCTTGAAGGAAGATCGCCACAGCAATGAGAATTACAGGAAACAGCCACGAGTGTGTCTTCAAGAGGATCTCGCCAAAGGACTAACCTGCCCCGCGGGCTCTCGCGTCGGCAAGACGTGTCTCGAACTCCGCTTTCAGTTTCTGATAGACCTTGTCGTTCACGGTACCATCTCTGTAAGACTTCTCCAGCCTCTCTAGCAGGGCGAGCACTTCGCGTTCTTCAGGAGCAGCCTCTGGCGCGATAGTCTGCGGTTCTTTGGTCTTCATTGTTTCATCCGGAAGCTTCGCCGCCGTCTCGAGGGGGGCTTTGAGTGGCCTCCTCCTTGCGATGAACGAGTACACCGCGAAACCTCCCCCCGCGATGGCCGCTGCAATTACTCCCACCGATAGATACAGGAAAGTGTAGTCGTCCCTCCAGACAGCTGAGACTGACTTGGGACCATTCATAATGATCTCGCCCTTAGTCGAACCGAACTGACCGACTGAACTGACCGACGCGTCGCCTCCCCACTTCTCGAACACGTGCTTTGCTCCAAGACTCCCGATTATGCCGGTCATTGGGAAGGCATTTCGATCGACAGCGAAAGTTGCTTTGCTACCCTCATCATACCAATCGCTTCCGGAGACTGTGCCGAATTGAGAACTGACGGCAAGAAAGTACTCCGGCGCGTATGAGAATGTCAGAGATCGATCGGTGTCCACGGACACTGAGTCAGAACTGCAGTGATACCTCGTCTTGTTGTCCTTGTATACGTAAGTATCGACAGATATCCTGTGGTTCTCACCAATATTGAATTGAAGCGTCTTTGATCCGCCAGCTCCGATCGTACCCTTTTGAGACCCGTCGACGCTGATTCCAGTTGACAGCCCGGGTGGCAACCCGGTAACAGAGATGGTGGTCTCGTAGATAGCGACCTGAGACATCATACTGACATCGTCAACATAGGAGTAATAATCGTTGTAGTCGTAGAACTGGCATAGATACGTATAGACTGTCCCCGTAACGGGGTCGAAGCCCTGGCACCAGCCCATCACAGTGACGGTTTCTCTGTATCCAATTCCAGTGAATTCAATGACAACGGATTGGCCAGCGTAGGACACATCGAGGGAATACGTCACAGATGTCCATGACGCCATGCCACTCTTGCTCCATTCTTGGATGAGGGATCCATCCCCTCTCTTCAGCGAGGTCGTCAAGCTTGCACTCTTCTCGAGTCTATAGTAGGCGGTGAATTTCACACTTGATTTGGCGGGGATCTTGACCGTTTGCGATATCTGTCCTTGCCTGGTAGACGTGCCTATCTTTGCGGAGTATCCGCCTGAGTGGGAGGGGATCGAACTGCTTTGCTTGAGAACCTGAGAGTTACTGTTGGTCCAGCCTTCGAACTTCTTCTCAAAACCTCCGTTTTGAACGAGCTCCTGTTGAGCGAAGGACGCTGGAATAGAGCTGATAACTAGTGCAATCAGCAGCAGAAGCAGGAGGGATCTCGAGCAGGGCAAGAAGTGCATGTCACTCACCCGACAGTAGGAGCCCTTACCCTTACGTAAAAGCCTAACCCACGAGCCCTCGCAATTACACCTTCTCCAACATCGAACAGGACTGTCTGGCGCCGACAGACATGACCAAGCATGAGATCAATAGGAGCAACGAAGAACAAGCGTATCCCCTGAACGAACCTCATCAGCGAGTCCAACAGGAATCGACTCTTCTTCGCCGGTCGAGGAGATGATTGTTCCTAGCGTTGGAGTTGTGGCAGACAATAGATCATGCACCATGTTGTCCCCGGACGTTTTGCACATCATGGTCTTGCGATGTGTTCTGCGAGAAAAGAGGACTTCTGGCATTCTCTGAAGCAGACTTGTGCTACAATCTCTTCATGCAAGCATACTCTACTTGCCCAGTTCGATAGTGCGCAACATGTTGCGGCATAACAGAATCCTGACAAGATCCGAGGAACCGTCTTTGGGCCTTCTGTTAGTGGGGGTTAGGTCTCTCAATAATTCTCTCAGCCACCATAGTGAAGATGTGCGCCGGCGCGTCTGCAACTACACTGTGTGGATACGGTGACGCGAGGCCCGCCCATTGCTTTGCCTTCCAAAGAACAGTGCGTATAGGCTGTTTACGGCAGGAAAGACTTGTGACGAGGCGCTGCAAGTTGTTGAGGGGTATTAGAAATCGAAACAAAGACGGGGGGACGGCAATGGGAGCGGTTCTCAAGACCTAGGAGCATCTTCTCTTGGGGTTGCGGGCGCCTCGCGGTCGAGAATGGAAACCTGTGATCGCAGGGACAGGCGCAGCCATTTCGTTCGTCTGCGACCTACTGTCCAGGAACTATACGCCAATTATTCCTGGAACCGTTGTGGTTGTAGCGATGATTGCATCTACACGCAGATACCCGTCAGAGCGGGCCTTCTTGGAGACGCTGGGGAGGGCTGTGGCGGTGTCGGTCGACTGGATGATGGCGCTTGTGACGTTGTTCTGGCAAGACTTGATGATGATGCCTCTATCCCGTCTCTTGTTTCAGTTTCTCCCGGAACTCCTTCCTGAGTTTCAGATAGGCCCCTTCTGAAATCTCGCCGCGACTCTTGAGATCCTCAAGCTTTGCAAGATACTCAACGTAACGCCAGTCACTCGCTGCCGATTGGGAAGCAGGTGATTCTGAGATTGAACCCGAGGCTTTCAGAGCCTCGCGTTTCTGGAGAAGGACATCGTAATCGACTTTCGACTTGGTCTGCCTCGTCCGCCTTGATACGATGAGAGCAAGTGAGCCTGCCGAGACTGCAGCCACAACACCTCCCAAGATTGGCAGGGTGTAGTCTGCGGTCCATTGTGCAGTAATGTTGACGGGCCTGTCCATGACAAAGGTCACCTCGGGCGAGTCTGCATCTAGTGATCCGTGCCACGCAGAGAAATAGTATCTCACCCCGAGAAGGGTCTGGACCAAAGCGTCTGTTCTCACCGTTACGCTGCTTCCCGCATTTGTCCACCTGACCGTTTGATTTCCAGCAACGCCCGGATCGACCTGCAGCAAATACTGCTTCACATAGTCGAAGGTGTGAGAGTATGATTTCATTCGTAGGAACGCTGACACCTGTGCCAGAGATATCCAGCTCTTTTCACAGTAGTATCTGACGCCGGGTTCGATTCCTATGATCTGGGGCACGTTTATTGTGTGAGGTTCTTCAGTGAGCCACAAAGTGACGGAGCGAGCATCTTGGCTTATCCAATTGTACTGGAGCGAAGGTGCAGTATGGTCCAGCTGCAAGGAATATACTCCATTCACATCCTTGTATAGATAGGAGGACAACCCTGTCGGCAGGAACGGAAGCCCTGCAATCGTAACATCGGTACGTAGTTGTACGGTTGCTCGATGCCAGAACCCGACTACGGTTACCTCAGCACGTTCAATGTCGCTCCCAGAATTCCCCAGAACCTTCATTGTCACGTCCCAAATTGAAATGTCGGGATCAGGTTGCTTAGTGCCATGCCACTCCGATGATGACCAAGATTCTACGCGCCGTGATTCGTAGGCGTAGACCTGCATCCATGGAACGAAGTCAACCCTGTTGGGGAAAATGAGATTCGTCAACTTCAGCCGGACTGCGAACTCGTACTCCCTGTTGACCTGCGGGTTGTCAACCCACCAAGAGATCCAAGTAGTCGACTTGTTTCTCAACAACGGCTTGTCTGATCCTTTCACCAGCTCGACTCTGACATAGTCTGAGCCTCGCAACTCGATTCCGACATCGAGTGCTCCGAAGCGTTGGATGGTTTTGATCCTGATCTTGATTACCTGTATGTTGGCCTCTGACTCAAGCAGAGTTGGGCTCGCCTCACGTGACGAGTCAAAACCAGGAGTGAAGGTGCACTTGATTGGGGTATTGAACCAGAGGTCCTGGGAGGACTTTGGCAAGATCGTTGGCAAAACCCACTCGTACCGATAGACACCGGCACCTGGGTATGATGTGGAGTAGGATCCGCCCCTCCCCCCTGTGTCTGCTATCATACTTGTGGGACTGCGGCTACTCGAAAGGGCAATCGACGCACCGCTAATGGTGCCAGGTCCGGGGTTGTAGATTCCGGCTGAGAATGCGTAAGTTCCAGATACTCGTATGCCGCCTGGCACAGAATCAATGGAAGTACTGACTTCTTCTACATATCTACGCTCTTTCCTGACCCAACCCCACAGACCTATCGCTGCATGGGCCTCTGGCAAGCCGAGTGCGACCAACAGAGTCACGACGAGCAAGACACAGATGATCGATTTTCGGGTCATTTTCAGGGTCGCGTAAGACCTATTTGATCTATTGTGCCTAAAGTCCTTGCGCTCCTCCTCGTCGTCTTGGCAGGCCGCAACCGATGCAAGAGTGTTGGGTCCCGCGACAAGCGTCGTCCACAAGATCAATTACGGAATCGCCGCTCCACTACTCATGTCCGTAAGAGCCGGGTCAACGCTTTTGCACGCCCCTTTCCAGCGTCAGGTCTTCTGTCTTTCTCTTGCCATTCTCGCGTTGGAATCGACCGTTCGAATCGTATGAGGGAACCTGAGCTGGCCTGCCCTTCTGCGTTTCTCATACTCTGATCGAAGTTGATGCGCGTGGAGAGTTCTGTGGGGCCTATAACCAAGGCCATAACAGGGTGGAGATTGTTGAAGCAGGAACTTTTCACGTTTCATATCGTGCTGAAGGTGGACAGGTAGATTTCTGGCTGCTGGACGAGCACCAGTTCTTTGAATGGTTAAGCATAAACAACTGCGTGGACGCCCGCCAGATGAAAGGCTTGGCTTCAAGATTCAACTCGGCCGAGTACGATTTTGCGGTCGACCTACAACCCGGACTGTACCACTTCGTATTCTTGAACACTAGCAAAAATGCGGTGTCAATCACCCTCAGTGTTGACGGTGGAACGACCAAGAGTGAAGTGACGGCAACTCGGCTAAGCACTTCGTACTCCACACAAGAAATCGCAGTTCCAACGCAGATTGTAAGTACCAACACGCGACTTGCAGGATTGGGGTTGCTCTTCTTCTCCGGAATTGCGTTGATCATCACCGAAGGAATCCTTTTCCTTGTGGGCAGCAGCAAATATCGGCTGCAAGGAGGAGCCCCCCTATTTCCAGCAGCGGCTACGACCGGGAAAGTGCCTCCAGTAGTCACATCTGCTTCTTCGCCTACCACAAGTGGGAAATTCTGCCTCTACTGTGGCGTTCCACTGCCAGCGCATGCAACCTTCTGCAAAAAGTGCGGGTCGAAGCAATAGCGACCTGCGTTGAAGAAGTAACCGAGATGCTCAGCCGTTGAATGCAAAGTCTGATTTAGCCGACCGTCACCTATCCAGTGTGGTGACAGACTTCATGAAGATGCTCAGTGCTGACAGGGCCGAAATCGCCTGCAAGCTGCCCAAGGGAGTCTTAAGGCACTTGCATATCGAAGAGAACGTACCTACATGGTTTTGATATGTCTGTCCCCAAGATGGTGTTCAGTGACGATTCTGCCTATCGATTCTGGCCGCTACGGTTCGCCTGAGATGAGGCGCATCTTCGACGAGGAGAATAGACTG
>Ga0315296_10001537_pt1 | contig 20137 bp, 16 predicted proteins | sample YL17G14_18_MG_FD_203921 | JGI IMG/M metagenome (GOLD analysis project Ga0315296, IMG submission 203921) | Sediment microbial communities from Yellowstone Lake, YNP, Wyoming, USA - YL17G14_18 | ecosystem: Environmental > Aquatic > Freshwater > Lake > Sediment | place: USA: Wyoming | collected...
GGGCACCCACTACATCCCGCTCAACTGGACTACCGCTTACAAGAAGCGCGGCCACCGCGAGGGCGAATGCCCCGTCGCCGAGGCTGCCTTCAATCGGCTCATCACACTTCCCATCCACCCTCGCCTTACCGAGGACGACCTCGACTACATGGCGCGCGCCCTCCAATCCCTTGCGCGACCAGGCTGATCGCATGTCTTTCCGCGAACAAGGCCGCTTCTGTAGGGGCGGAGCACTGCTCCGCCCGCGTGTTGCTGCTCTTACCCTCAATGTCATTCTGAGTCCCGACGCAGTCGGGACGAAGAATCTCTCTTCTTGGCTCAGGGTAAACTCCGCTAAGAATCCCACACCGTGTGGCACAGCCGCCTCGCCGCCTGCCCATCGTCGCTCCGCGACCCGACACCTCCTCCCCCTTGATGGGGAAGGATTGAGGTGGGGGTGAAACGATACCCGACCATGCGCGCTTTCTTGGAAAACCTCGCAGTCGCCATCCGCAGGGCCGTGCGGCCCTGGGTCCTGAGCCTGCGCGGCCGCGGCATCGTCGGCACAGGCTCCGCGGGCGATGCCGCCTTCGAGGTGGACCGCGTCGCAGAAAAGCGCCTCGAGACATTCCTCCGCCGATCTGGCCGTTCCCTGCTCTACTACTCCGAGGACCGCGGCCTCGTAACCATCGGCACCGGTAAGCCAGAGGCCGTGCTCATCGTTGACCCGATTGACGGCACGCGCAATGCGCGCGCAGGCTTCGAGGCCTGCATGGTCTCCATCGCCGCGATAGTCGCCCCGCAGCGGAGCCGGGGCGACCCTGGCCACAGTCGAAGCGCCGCTCCGTTCCCGCGCGCAATTGATGACCTCACCCTGGGCGATGTTACCCACGCCTGCCTTGCCGAGATCGTGGGCCGCCGCATCTTTCACGCCCAGAAGGGCCGCGGGGCAACCTGGCGCGAAGGCAGCCGCACTCATCGCCCGCGCCTCTCATCCGCGACAGACCTGGATCGCATCGCCTGGAGCCTGGGCATCGTGGCCCGCCCTGCAAAGCCCTTGATGGATGTCATGGGCGAACTCGTTGACCGGAGTTCCATGACCGGCGGCTTCTTCAGTTGCAACAGCATATCGTATTCGCTCACTCGGCTCGTTACAGGTCAACTCGATGCCGCGCTCGACATCGCCAACCGCATCTACCGCGACCGCCCCGAGACGCGCCCCGCATTCGCCGCCGCAGGCCGCGGGGCGGTCATGGGCCTTTGCCCATACGACATCGCCGCCGCCGTGTTGGTCGCGAAAGAAGCAGGCTGCATCGTCACCGACGCTTACGGCCAGCCTCTCGATTCCACCCCGGCCTTCACTTCCGGCCCCGAATCCCTGCGCTCCTGCATCGCCGCCCCCAACCGCGCCCTGCACTCCCTCCTCCTCGAATACGTCAACGCCCACCTCTAGCCGTGCTGCTGGCCCGAACGCGCCCGCCCGCACCAGCACGCTTCACGCTGCGTAGAAAAGGCCAGCATAGACTCTTGACATATGTAGGTCATCTATGCTATGCTTGCCTACATATGAAGGAGACCTATGTATGAGCCCCAACCCCAACATCATACCGCCCGACAGCCACATCCCCATGCTCGTGCTCAGCCTCATCAACCAGGAGCCCACCTACGGTTACCACATCATCAAGGAACTCGAGGCGCGCAGCCACAACCATTTCCGACTGAAGGAAGGCAGCCTCTACCCCGTCCTCCATCAACTTGAAAAGGACGGCCTCGTCACGACCCGGTGGCACCTACAGCGCGGCAAGCCCAACCGCCGCTACTACTCCATCACCGCCCGTGGCCGCAAAGCCCTCGCCCGGGCGCGCGGCCAATTCGAGGCCCACGTCAAGGCCACAAGGCTGGTCATGGACTTCAGCACATGAGGTCCGACCTCTCACGGCTGACGAAGAGGCTGCGGCTTCCATTCTGGCACCGCGACGACATCGAGCCCGAGGTCGCCAGCCACCTCGAAGACGCCGAGGCCGATCTCCGCGCCCAAGGCCGTGCCGAAGCCGAAGCCCGGCAAGCAGCCCTCGAACAACTGGGCGACCTCGACTCCGTCGCCGATTCCCTTCAAGCCATCCACCAAGACTGGACAGGAGGTGCAACCGTGCAGCAGCGATTCCTCGGCGTCGTGCTTTCCTGGGGCGTGCTGGCAGCGGGCGCTGCCCTCGCCGGGGCTGCCGCGTTCCTGGCCGCAACCCACATGCACTACGCGGCCATGTCCCTGCAGGAAACCTGGGGCCCGGGCTGGAGACTGGGAACGATAGCACTGGCCGCCCTCTCAGCCCTCTGCCTTCCCGGGTTTGCGGCAGGTTTGGTGCTGGGCGCCGGTGGCGCAAGAGTGCCCCAGCGGAGATCCCGCGCCGGCCGCGTGGCCTACGCTGCTATGCTCCTGGGATGTGGCGTGGTGGTCTTGTTGATTGCTCTCGAGACTCTATCAAAGAAAGGCGGGTGGCCGTGGCCCTGGCCTATGGTCGCGAACTTGCTTGGGTGCCTGCCGCGAGTGGCGCTCTTGCCGCTCATCGTTATCCCGTCGAATGCGGCAATGTTGTTGCTTGGCATGCGCGCTGGCGCTCGTGTGGCTGGCCGCGCGAAGCGCGTCCACCTCGTGATCGCGGCCCTGCTCGCGGCCCTGCTTTTGGGCGGGGCCTGGCTCTGGCGCGATCGGGTTTTCGCCCACTTTGCAGTCCGATCGCTCGTCATGCGCTATGCCGTTGCGCGCGGCAACCTGCGCTGCGCCGATGTTGGACAGTGTCTGACTCCCGAATACCTGCGCCGCGAACTGGGCTCACCGCCCTATGAGCCGAAACTGCGCCAGGCTTTCAAGGCCGAAAGGGCGAGACTCGATCCCGGTGGCAAGGCGCTTTTCTGCCTGCACGCTCCAGGGCGCCTTCGCCGACTGCCAGGCACAAGTGCGCTCCGCGCCGAGGTCGCGTATCACTACAACGGCTCATCGGACAGGCTGGGGGCGCTGCATCAGCGGATGTGGGAAATCACCTTGGTGCCGTGGGGCCGCACCTGGCGCATTGCAGACATGCGCCTGATGCAGGAAGGAATCCCCCCGGAGTTCAAAGTCGCCCAGGGCCCCGCAGGCACGCTCCGCATCCTATCCGCACCCAAACAGTAACGCCACGGGTTCCCCCAATGTGATTCTCAGCGGCCTGTCCTGCGTAGCCTCGGCGAAGCAGGAAGCGAAGAATCCCACCATGCTAAACGCTAGACTCCGCCAATAGTCTCGCTTGGGGTGGGATGCTCTCGGAAGAGCGCAATAAGCCGCCGGCAGGCGGGATCGCCGGATGAAAAAGCATGAGAAGATGAAGGCCAAGCGATCATCCCCCGCCAGTGGTGCCCTGCTGCCCCGGGCCGATGCGCGTCTCCGCGCGCATTCTCGATGTGTGCTCTAACCGGCTGTTGAATTGGCAAGGTGCGAGGGCGCCGCTTGCCGATCCGCGCCGCACACACGACTCGGTGCGAAAAAGCAAATGGCCGTGGAACCAATTGTCTGCTGATTCCGACTAAACCCCCGAAGGCGTTTTCAACCCCTCCATATATATAAACGTAGCGACGGCCCGAAATGTCAACAACGAAACCGAAGATTTTTTCCGACCACCATATCTAGTATGTCCCGCCCGCAGCACCCACTATATCTAGTAGGGGCGACTGGCGGGTCGCCCCTACCGTAATCGCTAACCCTGCGCGGGAAGCCGTCGTACCGCCGCCGTCCCGGCGGCATGCCAGCGGCACGCTGGCGTTACGTACGCATTGCCGCGTAACTGTTCATTCCAGGATGGGTGGTTCCTACAGCGGGTACGCACAAGCCCTGTAGGGCCGCCTGCAAAATGTGGCATCTCGGAATGAACAGTTACCAGAGCCGGTAACTGCTCAGTCCGGGATGGGGAAGGAAAAATTTCGGCGGTTTCGGAGGAGTAATAGGTGCTCGCTGGGGCCGGGAGAGCGAGATGCGGATCAACCTGGCCCTGGCTGTGATCGAGCAGGAGACGGACGAGCGTCCCCAGCAGTGCCCCAGATGCGGGGCACGCAGGTTTCATCGGCACCTGAACCGCCGCCGCAGCGTGCGGGATACGCGCGTCGAGCGCGTGCGGGTAGTGCAGTACCAATGCGCGCACTGCCAGAAGATAGTGACCGTTTACCCCAAGGGTGTCAGCCGCGCCCAGCAGACAGAGCGCTTGCGGATGCTGTCGGTGACCCCGTATGCGCTGGGGCTATCTTATGACAAGGTGAAGGCGGTTTTACAGGCCCTGGGGGCGAAGCTGTGCAAGAGCTGGATATGGCACAACGTGCAGCAACCAGGTGAGCAGGCCGTGAGGGCGATGCGCAAGCAGCAGGGCCGACGCAACAAGGTCACCGTGCTGGGTGCGGATGAGACCCAGATGAAGGTAAGGGGCGAAGGCATAACGGTTGGCTTTGTGACCGACCCGCAAACAGGCGAGATCGTGGGGATGGAGATTCTGACCGGCCGCGATAGTCAGGACTTCGTGAAGTGGCTGAAAGCTTATGCGCAGCGTCACGGGGCCAAAGTGGTGGTGAGCGACGATTTGGACTCCTACCGGCCGGCAGCAGACGAGATGGGATTGGAGCAGCAGATCTGCCTGGCTCACATGCGTAAGTCCGTGAGCCGCAGGCTGCGCAAGATCGAGGGCTACGAAGAGGATAAGGAGTTGATCCGCACGGCGATCAAAGCGCTCACCCCTCAAGCGAAGCGCTGCCTGAAGCGCATCCAGCGGCGCTACAGCAACCACTCGCCGCCTGGGAAAGGCGAACGGGATAGCGCGGGATACAACATTCGGATGCTGACGCTGGACATCTTGGAGAAGTGGAACCGACTGACGCTGTATCAGCGCGGACACGCCGAGAAAGACGCCTTCGCGCGAAGGCGAGGGCCTGTTGCGGCGGTGCCCGCTACCAATAACGCCACAGAAAACGCGATCGGGCGGGGTGGGAAGATTCGCTACCGGATGATGCGGGGCTTCAAGGCCATTGACTGGATGCTGAAGACAACGGCGGTGGTCGCTGCACTGGGCGGAGTGCTAGCAGGAGCAACCTACCGGGGCCTGTTCGGCTGACAATTGGGGGAGTGCCAAACGCAGCACAAGCACGCCTCCTCAAAAACTGACAGCCCCAACTGAACATTTACTCGGGCGCAGGGGGCTTGACAAGGGCTTGACGCTGTGCTAACAGTTATTACGTTAGTCTGCTGCGGGTGGCGAGCAGGCTATCAACTACGTTAGGAGGTGATGCAAGTCATGTTCAAACCTCTGGGGGATCGGGTCGTGGTTGAGCCCGGGCCTGAGGAGGAAGTATCGTCCGGGGGAATCGTGCTGCCGGATACGGCCAAGAAGAAGCCCCAGGAGGGCAAGGTCCTGGCCGTCGGCCCGGGGCGGCTGCTGGAAAACGGCAAGCGCGTGCCGGTAGCAGTCAAAGAGGGCGACACGGTGATCTATTCGAAGTATGGGGGGACAGAGATCAAGGTCAAAGGTAAGGACTACGTCATCCTGAGCGAGGATGACGTCCTTGCCGTCAAGTAGGGGCATACACAGGAGGTAGCAAGATGCCTGCAAAGATGCTTGCATACGGCGAAGAGGCGCGCCGCGCTCTGGAGCGAGGCGTGAACGCGGTCGCCAAAGCGGTGAAGGCGACCCTGGGCCCGAAAGGGCGCAATGTCGTGCTGGACAAGAAGTGGGGATCTCCCACGATCACCAAGGACGGAGTTACGGTCGCCAAGGAGATCGAACTGGAGGACCCCTACGAGAACATGGGGGCCCAGTTGGTCAAGGAAGTGGCTTCCAAGACCAACGATGTGGCAGGTGACGGGACGACCACTGCCACGGTCCTGGCCCAAGCGATAGTCAACGAGGGCCTCAAGGTGGTTGCCGCCGGGGCCAACCCGATGCTCGTCAAGCGCGGCATCGAGAAGGCTGTCGCGGCTGTGATTGCTGGAATCAAGGAGTCGAGCATCCCCGTCGAGGGCCGCGAAGAAGTGGCCGCCGTCGCCTCGATCGCCGGCAACGACCCCGAGATCGGACAATACGTTGCTGACGCGATGGACAAGGTCGGCAAGGACGGGGTGATAACGGTAGAGGAATCGAAAGGGCTTGAGACGACGGTAGAGATCGTCGAGGGGATGCAGTTCGACAAGGGCTACACCTCGCCCTACTTCGTTACCGACCCCGAGCGCATGGAGGCGGTGCTCGAGGACCCGTATATCCTGATCCACGAGAAGAAGATCAGCGCGGTGGCCGACCTGCTGCCGCTCCTCGAGAAGATAATAACGGCGAGGAGGCCGCTGGTGATCATCGCCGAGGAGGTCGAGGGCGAGGCCCTGCCCACCCTCGTGGTCAACAAGATAAGGGGCACGCTTTCGGTCGCGGCGGTCAAGGCCCCCGGCTTCGGTGACAGGCGCAAGGCCATGCTCGAGGACATCGCCATACTCACCGGCGGCAAGTTCCTGAGCGAAGACCTGGGCATCAAACTGGAGAACGTTACACTCGACATGCTGGGGACTGCCAAGAAGATAACCATCGCCAAGGAAGAAACCACCATCGTCGAGGGCGCGGGGACCAAGGAGGCCATTCAGGGCCGCATCGAGCAGATCCGCCACGCCATCGAGGAGACCGACTCCTCATACGACAAGGAGAAACTGCAGGAGCGCCTGGCGAAACTCTCCGGCGGCGTCGCCGTCATCAAGGTCGGCGCAGCAACCGAGACCGAACTGAAGGAGAAGAAGCACCGCTTCGAGGATGCTCTATCCGCCACCCGCGCCGCTGTCGAAGAGGGAATCGTGCCCGGCGGCGGCGTCACCTACCTCAACCTCGTGCCCAGCCTTGACAAGGTGAAGCCCGAGGAGCCAGACGAGAAAACCGGGATCAACATCGTGCGCCGGGCTCTGGAGGAGCCCCTGCGCATCATCGCCGACAACGCCGGCCTTGAGGGCAGCGTGGTCGCCGAGAAGGTGCGCCGCCTGAAGAAGGGCCACGGTCTGGACGCCCTCACCGAGGACTACGTTGATATGGTCAAAGCAGGAATCGTTGACCCGGTGAAGGTAACCAGGTGTGCGCTGGAGAACGCTGCCAGCATTGCGGGAATGCTTCTGACCACCGAGGCGCTGGTCGCCGAGAAGCCGGAGAAGAAAAGGGAAGCCCCGGGCCACGGGGCGCCGGATTACGACATGTAAGCAGGAGGGACACCCTGCGTCACGAAACGTGACTGCTATCCGAGAAACCGTTACTGTCATGCTGAGCGCAGCGAAGCATCCCATGCCCTTTGAACGGGATTCTTCATGCGTCAGCCGGCGGATTCAGGATGACATTCTCCGTGCGCGGGAGTTTCTACGATAGGCTCTAAGCCGGAGGACACACCCCGGATTACGGCATGTAACAGCGATACCATCCACTCCATCCCACCACCCCACGCACAGGCCCTCGGTTTCCCCCGCCGGGGGCCTGCGCCCGTCAGTAGCGGTGCGCCCCGGTCTTTCGCCCGCGCCTGGCAGTGCTGCTATGCATGCAGGAGCGACCGGGCAACCTGGGGAATAGTGCGAGAAAGGGGGCGAATCCGGGCTGCAATCTGGATGTGCGATGGCCGCTGAGGGACGCTATAGCATGACGGCTATCGCCGATGCGGCAGCGCCTCCGCCGGGCGATTTCGCCCTTTTCGAGGCTGCTGTTGCGCGCTGCCGCCCGGCCCTCCTTGCCCATGCCATGCGCAAGTTGGGCAACCGCGAGGCTGCCCTGGACTGCGTGCAGGAAGTCCTGGTGCGAGCGCTTGAGTCGCTGTCCAGGCTGCGCGAGGGCTGCAGCCCTGAGCCCTGGCTTTATGGCATTCTGGAAAATGTCTGCCTGGAGGAACGACGCAGGCTGGCCAAGGGCATCACATCCGGCTTGATGGATGAGCATATCCCTGCGGGAGCGTTTGAATCCCAGGCCCAGGCGCGAGACGACCTTCTATCAGCCCTCAAGGCCCTCGCGCGGCTTCCGATGGAACCACGGGTTACAGCCCTCCTTGGCCTCGTGGAGGGCCTGACTGCTGCCCAGGCGGCAGCCATTCTGCAAACCTCCGAGGAAGCGGTGAGGATGCGCCTCTCCAGGGCAAGGGCGGCCGTGGCCTCTGCGCCGCCATCGCACGATGGAATCAGCGCCGCGCGAGGGGCCCTCGCCAAGGGCTACCAGTTCCTGGCCTCACTACTGCTGAGGCAAGGAAAACAGCCTGAATCCGACCGGGCGCTGATGCGCTCCCTGGATTTCGACCCTGAGGCAGCCTACGGCATATGGGGCAACCAGGTTCTGGCGCGGGGAACGCCCCTCGAAGCGCCGGCCCGCGAACAGGCGATCCGAGTGCTACGTGAGGGACTGAAGAGATGGCCCGGGGTCGCCTTGCTCGCCACGGCCCTCGGGAACCTCGAGCACTGGGAAGTAGGCGATCACGCCACGGGAGAGCGCCTCTTCCGCTCCGCCATGAACGACCCTGGCGACGCGCGCGGGGTAGCGCGCTTGCACCTTGCCGACCTGTATTCGCAGACGGGCAGGCCGCACCTGGCGATGCCCCTGCTCGACGGTTTGATAAGGGAGCGCAGCAACCTGCGCTATGATGTGGTATTCCTGGCCCGCGCTTTAGCGCTTTGCGGCCACCCGGCAGCCGCGGAGTGGGCGCAGCGCGCCCGGTCCGTGGCGCTGCGCCCCGCTGGCAGGACGCGAAGCGCGCGCATGCCATGGATTCACGTCGGCAACCTGCGCCTGGTGGCAGGCGAGGTTTTCGAGATGCTCGGCAATAAAGCCGAAGCGGCGCTGTCCCTGCGCGCAGCGCAGCGCGCCTATCCTCCCGATTACCCTCAACCCCGGGTTGAGGATGGCCTGCGCCGCTGCTCTCGCTCGTCCTGAGGGCCCACCATTTGCCGCGGGCTTACCCCTGCAAAAAAGCCTTCAAGAATCTGTTACCTTTCTGCCCCGAAACTCAATAGACTAGTGAGCCGGGCGCTCCGCCGTGCGAACTGTCTAATCGGCAAGAGAACGACGACCCCGTGGCTGGGGGGCGGCGCTATCCTCGACCCGGCTTACTAGCGGCCCCCCAGCCCTCTGCCGGCCTGCCGCGGGCGGATTGTGCCTACAAGATGCGCCTAAGACCAGCGGGGGGGCGGGCGTCGCCGGACGAGCCGTTCGTGCCGGGGCATGAGTGCGTCGGGGTTGTGTTGTTTGCACGCAGGGAAGATCAGCCGTCACCAGCGGATTGAGAAGGCGCGCAGGTCGCCCTTCGGCTCTTCCCAGCGCACCTGAACATCGCTCACCTCTGCCAGGCGCGGCCCCTCTCGCAGCAGGTCGAGAAAACTGTTGAGTGCTGCTTCCTCGCCTTCTGCCAAGACCTCAACGTTGCCTGCCGGGGTATTGCGCGCCCACCCTTGTATGCCCAGGCGTTCCGCGTGGCGCTGCGCGAATGCGCGGAAGCCCACCATCTGCACTTCGCCCGAGATTACAGCAACGAACCGCGCCTTTGCCACCGCCGCTCGCCCCTTCGCCCTATCTGCGCGCTTGTCCGCACAGAGAAACGATCAGCCGCTCTATCGCCAGGCGCTGGTCATCTGCGTCGCCCTCTTTGGCTGCCAGGTCGGCCTCCGCGAGCATGTCCACGGCGGCCGCAAGTTGAGGCCACGTGAGTCGGGCGGCCTGTTTCACCAGGCGCTGCGCCTTCCACGCCCCCCTGGGCTGCCAGAACCACGACTGCGGGTCTGCAAGCAGGCCCCTCTGGTCTTCGGAGAGTTCCTGGCCCGGCTTCCACCCGGCCTCGATCAGCCGCTTGGCATCCCATATCGAGCGGAACTGGCTGGCGATCCGGGCCAGCAGGAACAGCACCATCTTGCGCTGCTCAGAGCGCGGCATGGGAGCCAGGATGTCGTCTAGCACCTGCAGCGCGCGCCCCGGCTTTCCGTCCGCAACCGCCTCGACCATCCCGAAGACCGCGTCCTCCAGGCGGCGCGGGACTATCTCGTCAACGTGGGCGCGCGTGATCTGCTTTTCGCCCGCGGCGAACAGGCTCAGTTTCTCCGTTTCTTTCTCCAGTTCGAGCAGGTTCTCGCCCACCATTTCAACAAGGTGGTTCGCCGCTGCAGGTTGGATGGTCGAGCCGAGCCGCGCTGCGCGTTCTGTTACCCACTTGACCGCCTCTTGTTTCTTAGGGTGGTCGAACTGGACCACCGTTCCCGCCTTCTCGACCGCCTCGACAAGCCCTGAGTGAATCCGCCGGCCTCTATCTGCCTCTTCTGGCGCTGCGGCGATGAGGAGAACCGTGGCCCCTGGTGCGGCGCGATGCAGCGATTTGGCCAGCGCCTCCTGTTCCTCGGCGCGCATTCCCTGAACACCATGCACCACCGTAACACACGCACCGCCGAACAGGGCCGGGGTCTGGGCCGAGGCAATCAGAGCAGAAGCAGTCAGGCCTTCGCCGTCCAGTTCGGAGGGCATCGCGTCCGGGCTGTCGGCAGGCAGCGCGCGCCTGACCGCAGCATCGGCGGCAGCCTGCTTGCGCCACTCGTCGGGGCCGCAAAGCAAGCACCACGCGCCCTCTACCTTGTATCCCTTGCGCTCGAACTCTCTAGGGCTCAGTCTCGCCAAGCGAACCCTCCCCGCATACCTGCCAACGGATTCCACGTTCCTGGAGTCACCGCCTGCATATCGGCCACTCAGATGCAACGTTCGCCCTCCAGAGAGTTTTGAAGTGCGCCCTAGGCGGGGCGGGAGCGCTTGGGGCGGATGGATGCTCTGGCGATCCGGTCGAGCAGGCGGGGGGAGACGGCCTTGATCCAGCCGGTGAGTTTTCCGCGGGTGGAGGTGGTCAGTTCTCGCTGGCGATGAGCAGCGGCCTTCAGAACGAGCCGGGCGCATGTATCGGCGGTCATCATCTTGTCGGTGTAGAACCGCTTTGCAAGCCTTTCACCCCAACAGCGGCCGTCGGCGGTGCGAGTATTGGCTGCAAACCCGGTAACGACGAAATCGGGGTAAGCGACGGTGACGGTAACGCCGGAGTCTGCCAATTCGATGCGCAGGGAGTCGTAGAAGCCAGCCATCGCGTGCTTGCTCGCAGCGTATGCAGTGTTGAATGGCAAGGGCGCCTTGCCCGCGAGGCTCGAGATTGCGACGATCCGGCCCTGGCTTTGCTTGAGGTAGGGCAGCGCGCAGTAGGTGCAATAGACGCTGCCCATGAAGTTGGTGTCAATCACCTCCCTGAAGGCAGCGAGGTCGGGCAAATCCCCGAACGGCGCGGCCACGGTGAAACCCGCGTTGTTCACCAGCATATCAATGCGGCCGTATTGCTGGACAGTGCGTTCGATCAGCCCCTTGCACTGGGCCTCGCTGGAGACATCTGTGGTTGCGGCTATGGCCTTGCCGCCACGGCGTTCGCATTCGCGCGCAACAGCGTCGAGTTTGTCAGCGCTGCGCGCCGCGAGGGCAAGACACGCCCCCTGATCGGCAAGCAGGCAGGCCAGCGCTGCGCCGATGCCGCTCGATGCGCCGGTGATGATAACGACCTGGCCGTTGAAAGTCGTATCGGGCACGCGCTGCTGCATACCAACCTTGCTGTTTTCTTCGCTGCCGCAGCCAGGCTATCCTTTGCGGCTGTAGTCGGCAGGCAGGGGATTGGCGGGAGGAACTGCAGAACAGGAAGGGAACTTGTTGTGGGCGATCTACGAGGGAGAGTGAGGTGTGATATGCGCATGATGTATGGCCTGGTCGCTGCTGCGTGTCTGCTGCTTGCGTGGGCTGGCAGGGGAAGTGCTGCGGCCAAGAATCGGATAACGCCAGGAATGGTATCCTGTGACACATACAGCCTGCGCGATCTGTTCGCGCAGGGAAAACTGAGCCTGGAAACCGTGCCCGCCCTGATGGCGGAACTGGGAATACGCGGGGTGGCGCTCAATGACATGTTCTTCCCGTCGTGGGAACAGGGCTACCTGGACAAGATAAACGAGGCGATGAAAAAACATGGCCGGATACCGACCGCGCTGATAATGGAGGGGAATCTGGCTAACCCCGATGACGGCGCCTGGGAGCGCCAGATCGAGGAGAACGTGAAGAAACTGCGCGCGGCTGCGTATCTCGGCTGCCCGGTGGTGCGGATGAATGTCGGCGGGACGGGCGACGCGCAGCGCGATGCGACATACGGGGTGGAGCGGGTTGCTGCGGCCTTCGAGCGGATGATTCCGCTGGCGAAGGAACTGAACGTGAGGATCACGATTGAGAACCACGGCGGAGTTTCGGCGAGCGCCGAGAACATCTTGCGGATCATCGCGCTGACGGATCGGGAATGGGTTGGCTCGTGCCTTGACTTCGGCAACTGGCCGAGCGATGTTCGCTACGGGTCGTGCCACATGCTTGGCCCTTATGCTTATCATGTCCATGCTAAGAGCCATGGGTTTGACGAAGTGGGGGAGGAGGGACGGATGGAGTTTGGGCGCATCGCGGCGGACTTGCGCGCTGCGGGATACAAGAACTCTCTGTCCATCGAATATGAAGGGCCGGGGGATCAGGTCGAGGGCGTGAAGAAGACGCGCGACCTGCTACTGCGCTACTGGCCGGAAGGAGTGAACACTTTGGCTGATCTGTGGCGGCGCATTCTGCCGAAGGGTGCGCGCGTCGAGAAGATCGCGGGCGGATTTCAGTTCACCGAGGGGCCAGCGTGGGACCGAAAGGGGAGCCTCTATTTCAGTGATATACCTTCCAGCGCGATTCATAGGCTCGATGAACGAGGAAGGGTCTCGGTTTTCTTGCGGCCCAGTGGAAAAGCGAACGGCCTGGCTGTTGACACGGCTGGCAGTATTCTGGCCTGCTGGCACGAGGCGCGCGATGTTGTGCGGATAGGGGCAGATGGGCGGGTTACGGTTATCGCTGATTCATTCGGCGGCGGGCGGTTCAACAGCCCGAATGATCTGGCGGTGGCGCGCGATGGCGCGATTTATTTTACCGATCCAGGCTACGGGCTTGATGGGCGAGCAAGCGAGCAGGCAGTGGAGGGGGTCTATCGAGTGGGGATGGATGGCAAGGTAACTCGCGTGATTGACGATATGGTGCGGCCCAATGGGATAGTCATCGGGCCGGGCGAGAAGACGCTGTATGTGGCAGATTCGGGGCGGAAAGTCATACGTGCCTACGATATGGCGAGGGACGGAAGCGTCAGGCGAGGCCGCGACTTTGCTTCGGTTGAGGGGACGCCCGACGGCATGGCGATGGACAGCATGGGTAACATTTATTGCGCGGCGGGCGGCGGGATCTGGGTTTTCGACTATGCGGGCAACAAACTGGGAGTGATACCCGTGCCGGAGACGCCATCGAATTGCACCTTCGGCGGTCGCGATCTGAAGACCCTTTTCGTAACCGCGCGCACATCGGTCTATCGGGTGCGCATGGGAGTTCCAGGGTGGAACGAGTGAGAGAAGTGAAAAGCGAAGAAGGCATTCTAATCGAGTATCTGCGGCGGGCGTATCACGCGGTTGATGGCCTGTGGTTCATGATGGTAGAGCAGGCTAGTGGGTTCGACGAGGCGCTTGAACTCGACCGGCGCGTCTGGGAGGTTCTGGCGAAGATCGAGGCGCGCAAGGCGCGGGAGTTGATGGGGTGCGCCGGCAATTCGGCGGAGGAACTGGCCCGGTGTTTCGGGCTGAAACTCAAGGCAGACGGACAGGAGTTCGAGGCGGATGCGAGCGATGATGGAGTGCGGTTCGCGCTGCGCGGGTGCGCGTGGCTGGGGCTGCTGCGCAAGGGCGGACGCGCGCACCTTGCGCTTCGCATCGGGCAGACCATCTGTATGACCGAGGGACGGGTCTGGTGCGCAGAGTTCGGCGGGGAGTATGTATTCGAGATCCCGGAGATGGGCTGCGCCGCACGGTCCGGCAGCGACGGATGCCAGATGCGGTTCGCGCGCAACGGATAACTTGCGCGCTATTTGTCGTGGCGCCAGAACGCCAGGGCATCGGGCCCCATTCCGCTCAGTAAGCGCTCCGCTTCAGGGGGGCCCCATGTGCCGGCGAGGTAGGAGTGGACCGCGAGTTTCCGCTCCAGGAGCGGCGTGTAGAGAGCCCAGGAGGCCTCGGTCTCGTCAGCGTGCACGAACAGCGTCTGCTGACCGAACAGGACATCGAGAATCAGGGTGTGGTATGGGTCGGGAAGAGGACCGAAGGCCTCCTCGTAACGGAAGTGCAAGGGGAGGGTTCTGAGGGCGAGAGGTTCGCCTGGTTCCTTCACGTCGAAGAACAGTTGGAAACCCTCGTCGGGCTGAAGGGTTATCAGCAGAACGTTCGCGTGGATCATGCAGGTGCCGAAGGCCTGGAACAGGCAGATGGGCGGGCGGTGGAATGAGACGGCGATCTGAGTCAGGCGGCTAGGAAGGCGCTTGCCTGTCCGGATGACAAAGGGGACGCCGTGCCATCGCCATGTGCTGATGTCCATTCCGATAGCGACATAGGTTTCGGTGACGGAGTCGGGGGCGACGCCGGGCTCTTCCCGATAGCCCAGGACGGGCTCGCCGTCTATCTCGCCGCGCGCATACTGGCCGAAGACGACATCGTCGGGCTGAATCGGGGACAGCGATCGCAGCACCTTGACCTTCTCGTAGCGGATCGCATCTGCGTCCAGGGTTGATGGCGGCTCCATGGTGAGAAGAGTCAGGAGTTGGGTGACGTGATTTTGTACCATGTCGCGCAGGGCGCCGGTCTGGTCGTAGAAGGCGGCCCTGTTTTCGACGCCCAGTTCTTCGGCCACGGTTATCTGGACGCTTTCAACGTGCTCGCGGTTCCATATGGATTCGAAGATCGCGTTGGCGAAGCGGAAGACGAGGAGGTTCTGAACCGTCTCCTTGCCGAGGTAGTGATCTATGCGATATACCTGCGACTCGTCGAAATGGCGGTGGACGATCCGGTTCAACTCGATGGCAGATGCAAGGTCCTGGCCGAACGGTTTCTCGATCACCAGGCGCGTCCAACCGGGGCTGGCCTGCAGGCCGACCTCTCCGAGGCTTGCAATGGTTGACGGGAAGGCCGCGGGTGGGAGAGCCAGGTAGAGCACGCGGTTGCCCGGCAGGTTGTGCTCTTTTTCGATGCGCCTGATGCGGTCGGCAAGAGCCCGGTAATCTTCGGGAACCGCCTTGCCGAGCGCCTGGTGAAAAAGGGTCGAGCTGCACCAGCGCTCGGCCTGTTCGCGCGCGATGCCGCTCTCGACCAGCGACTGGCAGGCCATTGCCCGCAGGCCCTGGTCGTCAACATCGGCCCTTCTGGCAACGCCTAGGATGCGGCAGCGACTGGCTGGATCCACCTCCGTCATCAGCCGGTAGAGGGCGGGAAGGATTTTCCGGCGGTTGAGGTCGCCCGTCGCTCCCAGTATGACGAAAAGGTGCGGCTCGATTTTCGCGCCTGGCATCCGAGTTGCTCGCGCTGCACCCTGATCGGGGAACCATGCAGCCAATCGGCCAGTTCGGCGCGGGGCGGCGTTTCTCCTTGCTGCCGACGCCCGGCTTCGGGCGGCGGCACTCCAAATGGCGTAGAGGTTCGCGCTGACAAGGTGCCGAAGATAGGTCGCTGACTGATTCTGTCGGGGGTGAAGCGAGGCGCAGGGATGACGGGCAAGGAGATCAGGCTGAAGCGGTTGTTCTCGAGGGGGAACGCGGTAATCATCGCGGCAGACCACGGGGAATTCGACGGGCCGATACCGGGTATGATTGATCTGCCGCGCACTCTGGCCGGGGCGATCAACCCGGAGGTTGATGGGGTTCTTCTTTCTCCGGGGATGGTTGAGCATTGCGCGGAGGTGTTCAGCAAGCGCGGCGGGCCGGTTGCGGTGATGCGCATCAATTGGAGTTCGGTTTATGCTTTCCAGTGGGGTTACAATCAAGCGGCGACCGTGACGGCGGTGAGCGCTGAAGATGCGCTTGCCCGCGGGGCGGACGTGGTTCTCATCTCGCTCACATTGAAAACCGGCAGCGAGGAGCGGGATGCGCGCAATGTCGAGGTTTTCTGCCGCTTGCTGAACGATGCTCACCGGCTGGGAATACCTGCGATCGGGGAGTTCTTTCCCGCACGCAGCGCGGAACTTTCGCCGCAGGAAATGCAGGAGCAAGTCTGCGCAGGGGCGCGCATCTGCGCTGAACTGGGCGCGGACCTGATCAAGACCTTCCACACGCATCGCTTCCCGGAAGTGGTGGCCGGCTGCCCGATCCCGATTCTCGGGCTCGGTGCGGAAAAGACGCCGACACAACTTGAGGCCCTGCAACTGGCCGAGCGGCTGGTCAGCGAGGGGGCGCGCGGCGTCGTTTTTGGGCGCAACGCGCTTCAGGTTCCCGATCCCTTCGGGTTTCAGGCGGCCCTCTGTGCAGCGGTGCGGGAGGGCATGAGCGCGCAGGATGCGGTGGGGAAGTTCGGGCTGAGCGATACCGCTGGAAAAGGAGCATCGCGATGACTTCTACCTGGGCTCGCGTTGATCCGATGGCCGTTCCGAACCTTGTAACGAGCGACATTCCCGGGCCGCGCTCGCGCGAGATGCACGAGCGCGCCGCGCGGCTGATGAAGGGGTATTCGAGCCAGGTGCGGCTGTTTCCGGTGGTTTTTGAGAAGGGGCACGGAGTAACGCTGACCGATGTTGACGGCAACACTTACCTGGACTTTTCCAGCGGGATTTACGTGACCAGCCTGGGCCATTGCCACCCGAAGGTCAGCGAAGCGGTGGCGAAGTATGCGCACACGCTGATGAACTGTCATGATTTCACCACGCCGATCAAACTCGCGCTCCTGGAGAAACTGGAGCAGATACTACCCGGCGATCTCGTCGGCACGCAGTTTTACGACAGCGGCACGGCGGCGGTGGAGGCGGGCCTGCGCGTCTGCCGCGCGGCAAGTGGGAAATGGGAATTTCTTTCGTGCTTCCGCGATTTTCACGGCAAGTCGCTGGGGGCCGTGAGCCTTGCGGTTTTCAAGCAGAGCGACGGCCCGACGCGCGCGCCGGGGTTTCATATGCTGCCGCGGCCCGATCCATACCGGCCACTGTGGACGAAGGCCGACGGGACGATTGATACGGACGCATACCTGGCGTACTACGACCAATACCTGCGCGAAGGCACGGCGGGAAAGGTTGCGGCGTTCGTGCTGGAGCCGGTGCAGGGGTGGGCGGGGTCAACTTTTCCGCCCGATGATTTCTTCCCGAAACTGAAGCGGTTGTGCGATGAGCGCGGAATCCTGCTGATGGCCGATGAGGTTCTGACGTGCATGGGGCGCACGGGCAAGTGGCTGGCGATGGAGCACTGGGGAGTCGTGCCTGATGTCGTTACGCTGGGCAAGGGGCTGGGCAATGGCTTCCCGGTTACGGCGATGGTGGTGCGCGCGCCGCATGCGTCGGCTGTGGAGACCATCAGTGCCTCGACATCTTATGGGGGCAACCCGATGGCCTGCGCGGCGGCGCTTGCTTCAATCGAGGTGATCGAAGAGGAGAACCTGCTGGAGCACTCGCTGATGCTCGGTGAGTTGATGATGAAGCGCATGGGCGAGATGCAGGAGCGCCACCCGATCATCGGCCACGTGCGGGGGAAAGGCTGCCTGCTCGGGATCGAGTTGGTGAAGGATCGCGCAACGAAGGAGCCCTTTGAAGAGGCGGGTAGGCTCGTCTATCAGAACGCATTTCGCAAGGGGCTGGCGTGGATTCCGGCGGGGCACATTCTGCGCATGTCGCCTCCGATTATCATGCCGCCGGCGCTCGCGCTCAAGGGCCTCGAGATAATCGAGGAAGCGATTGGCGAGGCGGAGTGCGAGTTGGGTTACAGTTGAGGGTGGATGGAATGAAGACCTTCGGCGTAGGCATTGTCGGATTCGGGTTCATGGGGCGGGCGCATTCCTACGGGCATATCAACCTGCCACTGTTCTATGACCCGGCGCCCTGCCGCACGCGGCTCGTGGGCGTGGCTACTTCACGGAAAGAGACGGCTGAGGCGGCGCAAAGAGCATTGGGCTTCGAGGTCGCGACTGCTGATTGGAGGGAACTGATTGATCGCACCGACATCGAGATCATCCACGTCTGCACGCCGAACAAGTTTCACAGGGAGCAGGTGATTGCGGCACTCGGGGCGGGGAAGCATGTGTATTGCGACAAGCCGCTGTGCATGAACCGGGAGGAGGCGGACGAAATCGCTGGTGCGCTGAAGCGCGCGAGAGTAACGCACCAGATGGTATTGCACAACCGGTTCCATCCGGCGGTTCTGCGCGCTAGGCAGATGATTAAAGACGGGTTCGTGGGCGATGTGCTCACCGTTCGCGGGGCATATCTTCACGCAGGCAGCGCAGATCCTGCCGCGCCGTTGAAGTGGAAACTCGATTCGGCGCTCGCTGGTGGTGGCGTGCTCTTCGATCTGGGCGTGCATATTCTCGATTTGATGCAGCACCTGGTCGGGCCGCTGCGCGTTGTTGACTGTTCGACTCACGTCGCCTACCCGGAGCGGCCGGTGCTTGGGCATGTGGGCGCAACCAAGAAGGTTACAGCGGAGGATGCCGTTTTTCTGATGGTGCGAGCCCAGAACGGCGCACCCGGGCACATCGAGGCATCGAAGATCGCGACGGGGGCGGTGGATGAACTGCGGTTCGAGATACACGGCAGCAAGGGGGGCCTGCGGTTCAACCTGATGGATCCGAATTTCCTGTGGGCGTATGATATGACGCTGCCCGCGGGCGAACGCGGTTGGCGCGCGCTGGAGACGGTGCAGAATTACCCGCCGCCCGCCGTTTTTCCGCCAGGCAAGATAGGGGTCGGCTGGCTGCGAGCGCATCTGGCGTGCCTGCACAATTTTCTTTCGGCGGTGGCGGAGGGCAGGCCCGCAGAGCCGGACCTTCAGGTGGGCGTGCAACTGCAGCACCTGATGGCGGATGCCTATGAAATCGCGCAGCGCGAGTGAACTGCTGCTGGGGGTTGACGCAGGCACTACACTCGCCAAGGTGGCTGTTTATGGTCTGGATGGAGCCTGTCTGGGGAGCGGCGAGGCAAGGCAGGGGGTAACAAGCCAGCAGCCGGGATGGGCCGAGCAGCAGCCTGCGGACTGGTGGCGCGGCGTGCGGAGGGCGGTGCGGGAGGCGCTGCAGGGCGCTGGAGTTGCGTGCGAGCGCGTCGCGGCCATCGGGATCTCGACCCAGGGCGGGACGCTGGCCATATCTGACGAGCGAGGCAGAGCGCTTGGCCCTGCGCTGGTGTGGACCGATGCGCGCCAGCGCGCGCAGCAGCAGGATGAGGCGGCGCGCGAAGAGCAGTTCGCCCTCACGGGACTGGCGCACCTCAACATGAGCCCGGCTGCGCTTGCATGGCTGAGGGACAACCGGTCGGAATGGTTCGCGGGGCGCTATCGGATCGGGTATGTGCCCGACTATCTTGTGTTCAGGCTCACGGGCGAGTGGGTGAGCGATGCGACGAATATTGGCATCTGCAACCTGTCTAACTTGAGCACTGGTGACATAGCGCTGCCGGTGATCGAGCGGCTGGGACTATCGCGCGATTCTTTCGCTGTTACGCGGCAGGCTGGTGAAGTCGCTGGGACGCTGAATGCGAAGGCCGCGAAGGAACTGGGGCTGCGGCAGGGGATTCCGGTTGCGGTGCCGGGGCACGACCAGTACTGTGCTTCGCTTGGGGCCGGATGTGTTGAAGAAGGTGACCTGCTGCTGTCAACGGGGACGGCATGGGTCGTTCTTCTGACAACGACGCACCCAATCACCGACCGCAATAGTTCTTTCTGGCCGGGCAGGCATGTGCAGCCTGGGCGGTGGGGCCTGATGGGAGCGATATCGAGCGGCGGGTGCACTCTGGACGCGCTGCTGGAACTTACGCGTCAGCGGGCGGATTGGGAGCGCATCAACGCGGCGATAGAGAGTGTTCCGGCCGGGAGCGATGGAGTGCTGGTGATACCGCACCTGGTCGGGAGGACGCTGCCGTCGTGGAATTCGGAGGCGCGCGGGGCAATCCTGGGCTGGTCTCTGGGCCACCGGCGCGAGCACCTGTGGCGCGCAGCGATGGAGGGCCTGGCGATGGAAACGCGGCTGGGCTGCGAGTATCTGGCTGCGCGCGGGGCTGATACCAGAAGGCTGCGCATGGTCGGCGGA
>Ga0315296_10001538_pt1 | contig 20122 bp, 14 predicted proteins | sample YL17G14_18_MG_FD_203921 | JGI IMG/M metagenome (GOLD analysis project Ga0315296, IMG submission 203921) | Sediment microbial communities from Yellowstone Lake, YNP, Wyoming, USA - YL17G14_18 | ecosystem: Environmental > Aquatic > Freshwater > Lake > Sediment | place: USA: Wyoming | collected...
CGAACTCTAAGATAAGGGCAACAAGTATTATTATGGAAAATACGTTCATGATCGTATGTCACTTATGCTATTCGATATCATCGCTCACTCGCTAGCATAAGCGTTCTGTCCGAGGTAGGCAAGTATTATGCCACCGGATTGCACCATCTGACGGACTGGTCATGCCGAGAACGGTCTTGTTTCTTGGTGAGCACGGGGAAATAGTCGAACACATATGTTGCAGGGGCTACCCGCACGGAAAAGAAAGACATACAAAACGGAAGAAAAGGGAAGAGAAGTAAAGAAAAGTGAGATTTCTTATAATTGACGAAGAGGGGCAGTGCTGCTACAATGCGTTTGTACGCTCAATAAAAGAGCCTAGTGTTTGCTGATGTGGCATATTGCATTATCAGTCGAGCATAATCGGTCATATTGTAATTGGACTTGCGCAAAGCAAGCAAAGTACTAAAAGGAGGTGGTCAGCGAAGATTGAGAAAGTACCATGACAAGACAAGTAAGATTGAGGAATACCACAAAAGTAATAGCGACATTAAAAGATTATGTACACTGGTGGCGATAGCTCTAATCCTAATGGCTATGCTGGTACCGGTTAACGCAAGGTCGGTTGTAGCCGCCCCTACCGTGGTCACTCGCAACTATGGTGACATTACTTTCCCAGCCGCACTTGCAACCTATACCATGCCGGACTTCTGGGACCTCAACGCTGGGCCTGTTACAGTGCGCTATACTCTCGATTTGAGTGGTGCTCCTAACGTTGCGAAAACAGGCAACTATAACCAGGCGGGGCTGGTGGGATTGCTCTCTGGCGGAAGTGGAGCCCGGATGGGCGGGTTCCTGTCGGACTGGGGACATGCAAGCTTAGAGTTCCCAGCCTACCCTTATTATCCCAATAACCTAACCAACCACGACAAATTCAATATGCAGAAGTTCCCATATCCGGGGTCTTGGGATGAGCAAATGTACGACGTCAACTTTGCTACACAACCTCCCACGTTTGGATTGCCAGGGTTCAACCCGTGGGCAAACTACGGTATATGGTTCGACCGCGATGGTGTAGACCAGTGGCAGGCTAACATGTGGGGGATGGTGAACGGCGGCACATACAATACTGCAGGCATCTATGACGCGCAGCTGACGTTCAGCAAGTTCTCCCCGACCAAGGGAACAGCATGTCCCACATTCTTCCCTGACCAGGCCAACCAGTGGGACCCGACAGGTAAAGGGATTGGAACAGGCTTCTACACTACCTGGCACGCAGGTGCTCCCGACTACTATCCAACTGGCATTAGTTTTGATACTGATGTGACCAAAATGGGTAGTATGCGGGTGGTCGTCCAAGGCTCATCTGGCGGAGGCCAGATTATTGTCAAGAATCTCAAGGTTACCGGGATCCTAGCGAGCTTTGCCGTCAATGCCTCGGTCTCCGGAGGCCACGGAGCGGTGACTCCCACCACACAAACGGTGAACTACGGTAGTAGCGCCACCATAAACATCTCCCCTGATATTGGGTATCACATCGCCAGCATCACCGATAATGGGAATCCAGCGGCCATTGCCAATCCCTACGTGATCTCGAATGTTACTGCGATCCACACGGTTATGGTGACCTTCGCCGGGCCCCAGTCTTCGAAACAGGACGCCCTAAATGGCTTGATCGCGCTGGGCGCCACGGTCACCGACAAGCAGGACGGCAATAAGCTCGACGAGGCGATAAAGCACCTGACGAAGTCACTCACACCTTCATGGTGGATTGACGACGCGCACCTCCAAGTAAAAGAGGGGGAGAAGGTGTTTAACGAAGAGAAAGACGCCGTGAACCAGCTTCGTGACCTCATCAAGAACAAGAAGAGCTCAATCGCTGATACGGCACTGCAGCCCTTCGTTGACCGTATTGTTGAGGCGGACCGCCTGCTCGCGGTGGTTGCCATTGCTGACGCTGCCGGTGGGGATCCGAAAGACATCGCCAAGGCGAACGAAGAACTTGGCAAAGGCAGCGCCGAGGCTGCTCTAGGCAAATACGATAGCGCCATCGAACACTATCGGAATGCTTGGAAGTTTGCGCAGAAAAGCAATTAAACTTGCCAGCAAGTAGCCTGCTTAACTCAATCTGAGGTGAGGAGGTGGTGGGTCCAAATGGCCCACCACCTCCTCATACTTCCCAGTCGTCTCAAACATCTTTTTCAACTCCGCTCATCACTGAACATTTGACGCTTTGTGTCCCTATGTCAACTTCACATGTCCTAGACATGAAACATTAATCCGTTCTGTTGCACAAATACTCAGATTGTGCAGTTCTACCAATTAGATGAAATATGTGAGGTCATTCTATATAATTAAGCCGATGGATATTCAGAAAGACAAAGGAATATTCTTTTACCCTATTAAAAGCCCAGAGGAATGGCGACAGCTCCTCGCTAAGCCTGACAAACACTGGAGGACTGGCTACTCGGCTAAAGCCCTTGCCCACTGCTGGCAAGAAGCAGGTGATTTCCCTCGATCGGTAAGAAGGGTATTCAAGGACTCCGGTGTTGAGCTGTTCCATGACGTAAAGCTACTCCTAGCCTTTCCCGAGTACAAGGTGCCACTTCCCGGAGGACGCCGGGCTTCTCAGAGCGACATCTTCGTTCTGGCAAAAGGAAGTGAACAGCTAATATCGATAATGGTCGAAGGTAAAGTGCACGAGCCGTTTGGCGAGACTGTTGCTGAGTGGGGAGCTGAAGGAGGCAGAGGAAAAGAGAAAAGGCTGGACTACTTATGCCAGTTGCTTGAGCTAGATAAAGACACGGTCAACAATATCCGTTACCAGCTCTTGCACAGGACGGCCTCTGCTGTGATAGAGGCGGGCAGGTTCAACGCACCAAACGCCTTGATGCTGGTCCATTCTTTCAGCGAGACTAATGAGTGGTTTGATGATTACAGCCAGTTTTTAGCTTTATTCGGCGTAAAGGGAGAGCCTGACTCTCTAGCGTTTGCCAAGAACCTTGATGGCGTTAATCTCTATTTTGCTTGGGTAAAGGGCGAGAGGAAGTATCTGGGGAAATAATGTAACAATGCCCTACTCGCAATTGGAGCGCGTATCGGCGACATGACAAGATGTATGGCACTCGGTATGGATAATGAGGCATGCTATAATGTGACTAACAGGAAAAATGACAGCTTATGAGGGCAACTTACAACGTGCATGACATCTTAGAATACTTTCCCGTTCAAACTCTGAGGAACGACCTGCTGGGTTGGTGGCATTATGGGAAACGACACTTCCCTTGGAGGGAAACCTGCAACCCCTACAGAGTGCTTGTCGCAGAGGTATTGCTTCACAGAACCAAAGCGGAACAGGTTGTCCCGCTGTACGAGCTGTTCCTGGTGCGTTTTCCAAACATTCAGGCTCTGGCAAAGAGTACGTCGGATGAGCTGTTGCGATTGTTTCACTCTGCAGGGCTTCAATGGAGATGGACACTGCTCCACGCCATGGCCGTTGACCTCGAAGCAAGATTCAATGGACAAATACCAGATGACTTTGCACAGCTGACTTCGCTCCCGGGGGTGAGTCATTATATAGCCTCTGCTGTGCGATGCTTCGCTCTCGGTCACCCCGACGCTGTACTGGATACAAATACGGTGAGGGTAACCGGACGCCTTTTAGGGTTGGTAATCACTGATTCATCCCGAAGGAGTCGCCTGTTCAGGGATATTCTCCAGTCCCTGATAGACCCGGACAATCCGCGTGATTTTAATTTCGCCCTGATAGATTTCGCGGCAACAATATGCACGGCAAGGTCTACTCTTCATCACGAATGCCCACTCAGGGGCTACTGTCGTTTCTACCAGCAAACGACGTGCACAACTTACACGGCTGACATTACAGCCAGCAGAACGGGGGCAAGTAAGACGTGGACTGGCACCAGCTGAAGCAGTATTTAGACCAGAGCTATGACTTCTTTGGCCGAATAGGTGTGAGTGGCTCCTCTAGCCGACAGAGCGTTGCTATTCATCCAGTCCTGAGACTAAGTGCAAGTCTGGCGATAAAGACAATGTACACCACTGACAAAAACAGACTGGTCATACTATTGCCCAATCGCCTTCACTGCGCTAGATGGCTTGCCACCCTGTGCACCTTTCAGGTCATGAAAAAAGATTATGAGGGCGGTTCTGGTGTCACAAAATTTTTACTAGGTCAAAGACTTCTAGTAAACAGGTGTATCGTTGAATTCTTGGGGGAGGAGTTTTCGTCTGAATACAACCGCTGGTACATGTGGGTCAGATGCAGAGACGGAGCCAGGAACCGCATCCCTCTTGATAGGGCTCTGGCATTTCAACCCGTTAGTACGAGCAGACCATTATCCTCTCTAGAAGCAGTCGGTAAAGCTGTCAATTCTGCAGAGCGCTTAGACAGTCCTATAGACGGCATTCTCAGAATTCGAACAATGGGGAACAAAGCCCTGTTTAAGGCAAACGTTATTCTGGTTTCGAGAATCGGCGAAACGGAGCGTTTTATCAGGGAAAACCAGATAAACAGGAGCAGCATTATTGATTTGTTTCTCTGGGGTAAGCTGGATGTCGAGGGAAACGTCTCGATTGTGGGGCCACAACAGATTCAGGGGAATCCCTGCTGTATCGTCTCAGCTGACCTGTTCGGTGTTCGGAGTTATGTCCACGACAACTCCCAGAAAAGCGAGGGTATAATACTCGACGGCTCCAGCAGTTATATCAATAGTCTCCAGGTTCTGGACGACATACTGGACGAAAGAATCCCAGTCGTTGCCGTGTGTGATCTGCTGGACACTGAACATCTTCAGCATCTCGCTGACCGTGGTTTCAAAATCTGGCAGTGGAACAGGAAGAACATTGTGCAGAGTGGGGCAATAACTGAGACTCGCGAGGTCTCGCCGTTTTCTTGTCTGAATGATTCCATATCGAACTACTGTAACCAGAAAATAAACGCGGCGCTGTGTCATCACCCGCAACTTGATACAGTGGTCGAAGCGGCGATTAGACTCGGTAAGCTCATTTCACACGACGAGCAACTGAACATTTCGCATGGCAGATTGATTCAACTGATCAACAATTACTCGAGGCTTATACGAATTCCAGAACAAAGCTGGTCAGAGCATCTTCAACAGAAACTACGATTGTTACGGCAACAGTTCAACTCCCATCAACAGTGGCTTTCAGATAAGGCTGTTCAGTGTATTGGCACTATCTTTGCGGGACTTGCGGATCTGGCAGAGAGACCTTTCGCCAACGGTAATCATAAAGTGAACAGGCTTTACGACCTCATCAATGAGACCTCAGAATCAGCCATGACAGGTATACTGGTTGCAAGAACAGAAGAGACAGAACGTTCACAACAGTACTGGGAGACTCGACTTCCGGGGGAAAAGTTAAGAAACATCCGCTTTGTAACCCTGCCGGATCTGCTCAGTCCGGACAGATCCTTTGTCCCAGACCAGATTATTACTTGCGGCTGGCTTGGTGCGGAAAAGATGTTTCCGCTTCTGCATTCATACATTACCCCTTGCATCACGATGCTCGTGTACCCCTTTGAGGAAAAATGGTTCAGATCCGCTCAGCAGGCCTGGACCAGACAGAACAGCTTCAACATTCGTGCTAAGGATTTCTCTGACATACTTGGACTGACGGAAAAGGATCTCGAAACAATTGAATACAAAGCAGAGGGACCTGTTGAGGCTGTCGAAAAAGATGAGTTTGACATTTTTGAGTTTGAGCTGAAGATAAGAACATATCGTTACCGAAGTTATGTCTCTTCAGGAGATACCCGAGAGGAGGTTTCCAGAGCCAAGCTCGTTGTCTTTGCTGGAAACAGGTTTGCATTCCTGACCGAATCTCATCGTTTACCCGTAGTGACAGAGGTGATGAAGGAAAAAAGTTCCAAGGAAGAGTTTCCCCGCAAAGATGTGACCCAGCTGCAGGCTGGTGATTATGTCCTGTTCCAAGAGTCGAACAGGGATATTATTCGTGAAATTGCAGACAAAGGTCTGGTGAAAGCTGGCCAGTCTCACCTCAGGCAAGTGGCGGGACTCTGGAGGGAAGCGCTCCGCGATATGTACCGGAAAATACCGGGCGGTCTAGGCGGTCTTGTCGAACTCCTGCGAAACGCAGGGTGCAGGCGTCACCCTGCAACCATTAGGAACTGGTTGTTCGATGAGGATCAAATTGGACCCGGAATAATTACCGATCTGCAACGTATTGCTAGGGCAACGGGTAACAGGTCGTTGACCGACAGGCTGGATGAAGTGAGGGCTGCCATTTTGCGAGTCCGCGGAGCGCACCATGAAGCGTCAACATACATAAGGAACAAGTTGCTGGCCAGCCTGCCGGAGATCATTGTAGGCGGGAGAAGCCTGCCCGACTATGCGAGCGGGTCGATGGTCCTGAATCTGGATGAGTTTGGCCAAGTAGCGATATTGCAAATTGAAGAGATTGGGGATGACTGGGAAGAGATCCCGGCAAATTCTGTCAATCGCCTGCTGTCGGAGGAAGACTGATGGCAAAGATGCTGCCCCCCTATATCTCTGACGAGGTCAAAAGTACCGGCGAAGGGCAAATCTTCGACCTTTTCAAAAACAATCCTGGTACGGAAGACTGGGTTGTTCTTCATTCTCTTGGGCTGGCGAAGCATACAAAACGATTGTACGGGGAAATAGATTTTCTTGTTCTTGCTCCCGATCAGGGCATCTTCTGTCTGGAAGTCAAGTCGGGTGATATCAGGAGAGAAGAGGGACTCTGGAAATTTACAAATCGATTTGGAGAGGTAACGACCAGTGCCCGCAGTCCCTTCCAGCAGGCTCAGGAAGCAATGTTCAGCCTCATTAACGCAATACAAAAGAAATTTGGGGAGGGTCACCGTTTGAGCCGGCTTCTGTGTGGCTTTGGAGTAATGTTTCCGCACGTTGTGTTCAAGCCAGAAGATCCAGAGATAGAACAGTGGCAGATCTACGACCGTGACTCGCGGCGATTACCGGTTAAGAGCTACATTGAGCAGCTGTCCAACCATACGCGAAAGAAAGTTGAACATTCAAGATGGTTTAACGAGGCCGACTCGATCCCCAAGAAGTCAGATATAGACCAGCTGGTTTCCTATCTCCGTGGAGACTTCGAGAAACTGGTCACGCCGAAACAGATGTTGAGTGAGGTGGAGGAACAACTGAATGAATTCACCGCGGAACAGTACAGATGTCTTGATGAGCTGCAGGACAACCCAAGGTGTCTTTTTCAGGGAGCGGCAGGGACCGGTAAGACAATGATTGCGCTAGAATCAGTCCGTCGCGGGTTGTTTAGGAATCAGCGAATCTTAATGGTCTGTTTCAATTCACTGCTGGGGAACTGGCTGGTGTCACAATTTCCACGACATGAACTGCCGACCAGACTTGCTGTCGGAAGTTTTCACCATTTTCTTACCAGAATCAGCTCAGTTTCAGACGATGTGCTGAAATCGGCCGCCAAGACAGACCAATTTTTCAAATACGATTTGCCGATCTTGGCCCTCGATGCTATTGACCGCAGTGCCATAGCTCCCTTCGACAAGATGGTTATAGATGAGGGACAGGACCTGATACGACCTGAATATCTGGATGTATTCGATGCCCTGCTTAAGGGTGGCTTGGGAGGGGGAAACTGGGAAATATACTGCGACTTTGAAAGGCAGGCTATCTACTCTGAATTCTCTGCCCATGAAATGCTCCAGATACTTGAATCCCGCGCTGCCTTCGCAAGGTTTCGGTTAACTATCAATTGTCGGAATACCAAGCCGATAGGCGAGGAAATACATCTCATGTCGGGATTCGAATCGGCTGCATTCTTGCCCAGTAAAGTTGCTGGAGTCCCCGTTGAATATTACTTTTACTCAGATGTTGAAGACGAAACGAAAAAACTTGAGAATATATTGCTGAAACTGCGGCAGCAGAAGATCCCGCCACGGAATGTCAGCATTCTGTCTCCCTTCAGACTGCATAACTCCGGTGTCGCCAGAGTTGACCGCGGAACTTTTGAAATCACAGATCTGGCTGAGAATTCTCGTTTTCCTGTCGGCGAGTCAGTTACTTTTTCAACAATTCACGGTTTCAAAGGGCTGGAAAATTCCTATATCATCTTGACGGATATCGATAGAATCAGCGACGATGAATTCAAGTCACTACTTTACGTCGGCATGTCGAGGGCAAAGGTAAGATTGATCATTCTGATAGACCAGCGCGCAAGGAAAGAGTACAATGAGCTACTGAGGACGAATTTGGAGGCCAAAACAGGTTATGAGGGATCAGCTCTTCGATTTCCTTAAGAGAGAACTGATCGGGCCAGACCCGGTCCCCCCATTTATGCAAGGCAATGGCGAAGAGATTCTTATTAACGAACCGCCACGCCTCAGATACGGTGCCGGGATTCTGTTCCCGCAGGCAGCATCAGTGCAGGAGACGGATTCGACATATGGGAGTGAAAGCACAATACTGGGTGAGGCAGCGGAAGTGGTCATCAACGAGGCCCCGCTGGCAACAATCGAGGGAGAGGGACGCTCTCTCGGCCAAGCCGATGACGTTCTCGATGCCAATGATGACATAGTGAATCTGGCCAACGCTTTCTTGCCCTCAGTGATGGGATTCAGCTGTTTTCTGGCAGTTCCAGAAAATGGCTTTTCGATCACCATAGGTGCCGGACGATACCATCAGGGGCATATGACTGCTGAGAGAATGGGTAAGCCGGTTAAGAAGCCAGCGTATTTCAGAGAACCACTTGATACGGTGATTGACGTGCCTCGAAGAGACTTGCCCACAGTCGAGAATCGCTCTCGCGATTTTGAGGTGAACAAAGATGGTAAGCCTACCGGACTTGTTCTCAACATCAGAAACAGAACCTCCAGAAGACAGGCACAGACCAGACATCAGCTTTTCACGTTTTCGCTCATAAACAATCTGCGATCATCGACAGGTCACATTGACAATGAGAATTGTTTCTTCCAGGTTCAATTCAGTGTCAGAGCGAAAGACGGCATCTCTTGCTTTGCTCCATATCCCACAAAAGAATACGCCCTAGACATTGAAGACGAGAAGTCCACACAACTGCTTTACAGGAATTACCGAACCTTCGCAGTCGGGCATGGTTGTGCACCATTCTGGGTTGAAAACGGCGAAGACAGGGCATCTGAAATAAGGGCTGATGTTCTGCCGCTGTTTGAAATGAAACCGGTCGTCCCAGCAAGGTTCGCGGACCTGCAACTCAGAATGTACGACCTGAGTGATTTCGGCGATCAGGCTCGCCTTACTTCAAACCTCACCCTTCTCTGTCAAAAATATGAGGAATGGATCCTCAGACAAGAAGCGATCGCTAATTCCGAACTGACGGAAGAGCTAAGAGAAATAGCCAATCGTCATATACAGAATTGCAGGACATGTCTTGCCCGAATTCGTGACGGTATCAGCTTAATCGAAAGCGACCCGCTGGTACGGCGTGCATTTGGTTTGATGAACCGTGCGATACTTACCCAACAGCTCAGATACAGAATGAAACTGAGGGAATGGAAAGCTGATAGGGACGGCATACCGCAGGTACCAACAATTCAGCAACCCGATATCAACAATCAAGAAACTTGGCCTGACTGGTCACCGGAAAAAGGGACAGGACTCGGGACGTGGCATCCATTTCAGATTGCCTTTATTCTGATGAATTTGCGGTCGATGGCCAGATCTGAAGACAATGACAGAAAGATTATTGACCTCATCTGGTTCCCCACAGGTGGCGGCAAGACTGAGGCCTATCTCGGTCTATCCGCATTCACAATATTTCTGAAAAGGTTGCGCAACAAGAACGATTCCGGAACCACAGTGCTGATGCGCTACACGCTCAGGCTTCTAACCGCCCAGCAGTATCAGAGAGCAGCTTCATTGATTTGTGCCTGTGAGCTGATTCGAAGGGAAAACGAAGCTGAACTGGGTAAAGAGAGAATAACAATCGGTCTCTGGGTTGGAGGTGATCTGACCCCTAATACCAGAGCAGATGCTGTCAAAGCATTTGACAAGATGAGCCGCGCTGAAAGTAACGAGAATCCGTTCATTATTCTGAAATGTCCCTGGTGTGGCGCTCAAATGGGGCCTGTGCACCTTGACAGGCTCAGAATAATGGGGTACACAAAAGCCAGACAACCATCCACGGTGGTTTTTCAGTGCCACAACCAGCCTGAGTGCGAGTTTTCGGCGTGTGATTTCGGTCTACCCCTTCTGGTCATAGATGAAGACATCTACGAATCGCCGCCTTCCATAACTATTGGAACCATTGATAAATTCGCCATGCTCCCCTGGAGGCCAGAAGCAAGAACACTGTTTGGTTTCAGGGGACGAGAAAGAGCTTCGCCACCAGAACTGGTCATCCAGGACGAGCTTCATCTAATATCAGGACCTCTTGGATCAATGGCGGGGCACTATGAAACCCTTATTTATGAACTGTGCACAAACCGTACAGGGCAAGCAGCTACAGTACCCAAGATTATTGCGTCAACTGCAACCATTACACGAGCTGCACAGCAAATTCACGCACTCTACGGTTGCGGACGAGAAAACGTTTCTCTTTTCCCTCCGCAATGTATAGATGCAGGAGAGTCCTTCTTCGCATACGTGGACAATGACGTTCCGGGCAGGATGTATGCTGGTGTTCATGCCTCAGGCCTCCCCTCTCATACGACTGCTCAGGTTCGCGTCATATCTGCTTTGCTGCAGGGCACGAAATCAGCTTTTGTCGACGATGAAAGAAAGAGGGATCCCTACTGGACTGTTGTGGGCTATTTCAACAGTCTTCGTGAATTGGGACATGCCGAAACCCTGATACAGGCTGATATCCGTGAATATCTGAACGCAATGTGGATACGAAAAGGCATCCACAGGGAAGGCGATACTGATCCCCGCCGTTTCGTAAACAGAGTCATTGAGCTGACCAGCCGCGTTTCATCAAGGGAGATATCGCAGAGACTCCAGGACCTTGAAACGAGCTATCCACCTGTGGATGACAATTACCCTGTGGATATCTGCCTCGCCACAAATATGATTTCTGTGGGTGTAGATGTGCAAAGGCTGGGGCTGATGACCGTGATAGGTCAACCCAAAACAACCTCCGAGTATATTCAGGCTACCAGTCGTGTGGGGCGCTCGAAAGAAGGCCCTGGTCTGGTGGTCATGATTTTCAACACTGCCAAACCCAGGGATCGTTCTCACTATGAACATTTCTACTCTTACCACGCAGCTATTTACAGCCATGTTGAACCAACGAGCGTGACGTCATTTTCTGCGCCTGTCAGAGAGAGGGCACTGCACGCAGTGCTGGTCGGGCTGGTGAGGTATCTCGGCACCAAGCAGAACAGCACATCACCGCAACCCCTCCCTGCCAAAGCACTTTTCGACGGTATCAGAAATATAATCGGGAGCAGAGTTTCAAATGTGGACCCGCAAGAATTGCAGCCAACTCTCAGATTACTTGAAGAACGGATAGGCGAATGGTCTCGCCGTCTCCCGCCGAAATACAGTGAATTCTACCATCAAGGTGGTGAGTTGCCGCTTATGTACCCAGCAGGAATCTCGCCTCCAGAAGAGTGGGATTTGAAATCTTGGCCGACTCCCACCTCAATGAGAACTGTAGATGTCAGTTGCGATGCGAAAGTGCTTGAAAGATATCAAGTGCAGGAGGGAACCTAGCAGTCATGCCGCCTGAAAAACCTGTACGTCGTGGGCAATTCATTTCTCCGTGGGGAGTCGGGGCAATGATTGATTTCCCCAGAGATGAATCACTGATGACATGCGGGCTTGATGCGTGGTCTTTTGCTCTGGAGGAATGTCCGCCAGAGATGATGGTAACCGAAGAAAGACTGCAGAAAAGGCTCGGAGTAACTCATTTTCGCCTGCCGCCTGAGTACAGAGATCCCGGACCTGGAATCATAAACGCCAGATTGAAGGTTCCGTTCATACGTTTCCCACAGTGGCATTACTGTCCAAAATGCGGTTCGATGGAGAAGCTGTCAATCTTTGGGGAAAGACAGCGCTGCAATGGACCGAATTACGCCGACGGAATGTCCTGCCATTCGACCCCGCAAAAGAGGCGTCCTTGGTTAATACCTGTGCGCTTTGTGGCCATCTGTGGACATGGCCATATTGAAGATTTTCCTTTCATGGAATGGGTACATCGCGGCAGACCATACGATGAAACCCATAAGCTCAGGCTGCGTGCTGGCCGCAGTGCAAGTACTCTCTCAGGTATAGTTATCAACTGCAGCTGCGGTTGCGAGCCCCGTTCAATGGCCGGTGCTTTTAATCGTAATTCCCTCAACGATGTGAGAGTATGCGGTGGACGCAGACCGTGGCTGGGGGAGATTGAAGATGGCCATATACCCTGCGGACGACCACTTCAGGTTGTTCAACGAGGAGCTTCAAACGTCTACTTTCCCGAGGTGAGAAGCTCAATCTATCTGCCTCAGTGGGAAAGTAGTCTCGAGCGGAAACTTGTGGAGGTTCTGGAAAAGCACTGGACTTTCCTTACCGGAGGCCTTGTCGATGGCAAACTTGATTCAGCCAGATTCCAGGCTATTGGTGACCTGTACAAGATTGACCACCAGAAGCTCATGGACGCGGTGACAAAACGGCTTGAACATTCATCATCCGATGCCTTTCAGCAGATTGATTCAGAAGAACTGTATCGCAAATCAGAATACGATGCCATATTCTCCGGCTTTGGCGGAGACAATCAGGACTTCTTTGTAACAAACAGGGATATCGGGGAGTACGGTACCGTGGTAAGCAGGTACTTCAGGAATATTTCCTTGATCCATAAGCTGCGCGAAACGAGAACTCTGGTTGGTTTTTCACGCTGGTTACCAGAAGACGGGAGGTCCCTGCAGGATAAGAAATCTGATCTAGTTCTGAGCAGCAGTGTAGACTGGCTTCCTGCAATTGTCGTCAGAGGTGAGGGCATTCTGTTCAGGTTTGGTGATGATAAACTGGAGCAATGGGCCAAGCGGAAAGATGTGGTGGATCGAGCAAGCGTGCTAATCGGGAACTTCAACAGAGCACGCATAAAGCGCGGGCAATCAGAACGTACAGTGAATCCGCGGTTCATTTTGCTTCACACATTCGCACACATCCTAATAAACCAGTTGAGTTTTGAGTGCGGCTATGGCAGTTCAGCCATAAGAGAACGTTTATACTGCAATACCGAGCACCCCGACCTTCCAATGAATGGAATATTGATTTATACCGCGTCAGGAGACTCCGAAGGTTCGTTAGGTGGTTTAGTTCGTCAGGGAGACCCGGGAAATCTTGAAGGTATCATTGTTTCATCTCTTCATTCTGCACAGTGGTGCTCATCTGATCCCGTTTGCATGGAAAGCCGCGGCCAAGGCCCGGATTCCTGTAATCTTGCCGCCTGCCACAGTTGTGGGCTTCTGCCGGAAACGTGCTGTGAGGAGGGCAACAGACTTCTGGACCGAGCACTGATTGTCGGGACTCTTGAAAGACCGGAGATGGGTTATTTCACGGGCTTCGATACGGATGCCCCGGGAGAATGAGATGCTGTTACCAATTCCGGTAATAGATGTTTTTGCTGGACCCGGTGGACTGGGTGAGGGCTTCGCTTCATTCCAAGATAATGATGGTCGGAGCCCATTTACGGTGCGCCTTTCTATAGAAAAGGACCCAGCTGTGCACATGACTCTTCAGCTCCGCAGTTTCTTTCGCCAGTTCAGGCACGGAAGTGCCCCTGACGACTACTACGAATATCTGCGCGGCAACATAGAGAGGGAAGAACTCTTCAAAAAGTACCCTGTAGAAGCCAAGAATGTTGAACGGGAAGTATGGCTTGCGGAACTGGGCAGTGAGAGAGTCAACCGTCAAGAGGTCGATATGCGAATCAGGGATGCCTTGTCTGGACCCGAGAAATGGGTCTTGATAGGTGGCCCTCCGTGTCAGGCTTATTCGCTGGTTGGCAGATCCAGAATGAAAAAGATGAAGCCGCAGGAATTTGAGAAAGACAAGCGTCATCTCCTGTACAGAGAGTATCTGAATATTATAGCGGTGCATGGGCCCCCCGTTTTCGTCATGGAAAATGTGCCCGGGATGCTTTCATCCAAGGTAAACGGGGAAAACATTTTCGAAAAGATTCTTCATGACCTCAGAAATCCCACTGATGCCATTTTAGAGTTGAACAACTCCAAAGACAAGCCTGACAAAAGATATGCTTATCGTATTTACTCACTGGTCAAATCTGCGGATGATTCACACAGCCTGAAACCATCCGACTATGTCATAAGGTCAGAACAGTACGGTATTCCACAGGCGAGACACAGAGTGATATTGCTGGGCATCAGGTCTGACCTGAATGTAAAACCTTCCTGCCTTGCTAAGCGTGGGGAAAAAGTTCCCATGTGGTGTGCCATTTCAGATTTGTCTGCATTGCGCAGCAGGCTTTCCAAAGAGAAGGATTCTTATGAATCTTGGAAGTCCATCTTGGAGTCGGTTCCAGAGAGCGAATGGTTTTCTGACCCGTCCATAAACGATGCATTGAGAGACAAACTTCGATCTGTAGCTAGGGGTAATGGTGACCCGCTCGACGTTGGAAGCGAGTTTGCTCCATGCTTACAAAAGCCCGGCCTCGTTCCTGATTGGTTCCATGATGAAAAACTCGGCGGAGTAAACCATCACCTGTCTCGCAGCCACATGCGTGAGGATCTCTATCGCTATCTTTTTGCTTCCTGTTTTGCAAAGGTGCACGGCCGGTCACCGAAGATGCGCGATTTCCCGGAAGCTCTTCTCCCAAAGCACGACAACGTTCGGAAGGCGGTTAATGGTCAAATGTTCTGTGACCGTTTCCGTGTCCAATTGGAGGGAAAACCATCAACAACGATCACCTCACATATATCAAAGGACGGGCACTACTATATTCATCCAGATCCCACCCAGTGTCGAAGTCTGACAGTAAGAGAAGCAGCACGCCTGCAAACATTCCCTGACAATTATTTCTTTGAAGGGCCACGAACGATGCAATACCATCAGATTGGCAACGCAGTGCCGCCTCTGTTGGCTCGGCAGATCGCGGAGATTGTTCATCATGCGTTCGCTCTGGTGAAGTAGATCAGCCTTATGAGACTCTGCAGCGTGGCCGAGAATTGGGGAGCCTAGTCACCGCACTTGCTACAGTTGCAGGGAACTGTTGACATCGGTGGGTATCATCGCCTGACGCGGGCCGACGGGAACTGTGTTGCGTGGTCAATAACCAAGAACTATACGAGAAGCGGAACAGAAACGATGCGGGTGCCACCATAGCTAGATAGTCTCTCCACGAGGGGGTCACGACCGAAGTTGATCCCTTAAATAGTCGGCTACCATGGCTGGAGAGACTTGGCTCAGGAATTCTAGGCCCTTGACCTTAGAAAGAGCCTGTACGAACTCATGACTTGGCTCCGGACATACTGCTGGATCGAATTCGTTAGGCTCTACAAGATAGCCCTTCAACTGTTCTTTTTCCAAATCGGGCAGTTCAGAAGGTTCGCTATACTTCCCTGTTAGGAACCCGGTACTCCGGTTGAGCACCCCGATCAGAGCTGCGGCTGCGGACAGGTCCGCCAGTAGTTCCCGTAGCTGGTCGGTGTTCGGCAAACCCTCCAAGCCGTCAATATTGAGGACGCCGACGACCAGCTTAAACGGTACAACTTGATATGGAATAGGCATGGATGCAATCCACTTGAGCTCAGAAGGTGCTTTCGCCTCCTCCACCATGAGTTCCTCTTCGCCAGCGTAGGTGTCGCCATACGGCCATCTGCCATCATTGCCCTTAAGGGCCAATAACGGCCGGAAATACTTATAGGCACGGCCCGTTGAAAGAAATCCGTTCGGTATAGAAATTGTCAGCTCCCTATCATCGGGAGTCCGGCCCCTCATATTGATGTGAAAGTCTGCGAGTATTCTAAGCCTGCCATCGTCGTGAAGGGTGAAAATATTACACCTTACCAGTTCTACCCCTAGCACGGTCTTGGATCGGTCTAACAAGGCATTCATGATTTCCTTGGTGCGGATACCTGCACGACGTGTATCAATCGCAAGGTGCTTCACAGCTCCAGCGGCGGTCACCAGCCTACCTCCGAGCGCCTGTGACATGAGCACCTGTGCTTCTGCCTCCGCCCTTATCGTCGGGATCATCGTCGTCATCATTTTGTGAGTCAGCCAGCCCGCAACTGACAAACTGCCAGCAAGCACAAGGCCAGCTATCCCGGCAGCCAGAAGCGGCTGCGCTCCGGAGATTTCGAGGAAATCCTTGGCTGATCCAAGAAAACCGAAGAACCCATAGGCAATAACTCCTACGGGCGCCCATATCACTACCAAGACAAGGGCCAGAAGCAGGATGCCAGGGGTGCCCTTCTCAGCTAGGGCACTAATGAGCCCTTGAACTGCCTCAGGCGCGATTATTCTACCATCGTTTTTCCTTGCCATTAGCCTCCCTTCAGGAGATGCCGCGACCCTTGATGTAAGCCACTACCGCGGTGAAGTCCTCATATCCCTCAGCCTGATTTATCGCATGGGTGCACACCTTTTGGAGCTCCGGCTGCGCATTAAATGCGATGGACAGCCCCACTTGCCTTGCCACGGGGACATCATTTTGCGCATCGCCGATGAAGACGCAATGTTTCCTACCTAGGCGATACTCTCTCATCAGCATTCTAAGGAAAGCGACCTTACCATCGTAGTCGGTCGGTAACACGTTCCAAGATTGCAATTGACCAGTCCGCCAGTCGAAAAAGTACTCGCAGCCAGCAAGGGCATGGCGGATTTTCAAGCTTCGCTGCACGCGGTCAGCAAGCGCCTTGAAGCCTCCCGAGACAATAGCGGTAATTGCGCCCCATTCATGGAACACACGAATCGCCTCTTGGGCTCCGGGCATCTCTTCTACCGAAGCCATTACTTCTTCAAAAATGTCAACAGTCAAACCGTACTTTTGATGAATTCTGATTGTATCTTCCATCCAGTGCACGTAGTTTCTGTAGAGGCCGTTCTTCCAGCGATGTTTCGTTTCTTGTTCCTCACGAAGGGCATCAGGACCTAGCCTCTCTGCAAGCAATGTCCAAGCGCTCGGCGCAACCTTGCCATCATCAAGGTGAATTGCCTTGCGCAGTAACGTTCCTTCTAGATCCATAAGAATGACTCTGGGACGCCCTTGTAAGGACACGCGCACCTCCAAGCGCTCTAACCTCTTTTGCGCCAGTTTGCTCTTCCGCCGGCGACTTCGCTAGACTGCTCGCCGTCAAAGCACCCTGAATATTCGTTCCTAATATAAATAATCTTATACCATATTATACTATATTATGCTACGTTTTGGTGATGCCAACGGAAAGCAGCCCACTCTGAGTGAAGAGCCAGAAGAGGAAGGCCGCCTTGTGTAATCGGGGCAATTTTACCACACCAGTTAAGCCACGAGCTAAACGTCGTTAGGTTAGCGTACTGCTCACTAACTCGGTTGCCTTTCAAAGTGATTTCTCATCAAGTTTTAACCCGCCCTGGGATTACCGACATACCAGCTAGGTTATCAGATATAACGAAAGAGGCAATTGTTGGGTCACACTTGCTTGGATTGTGCAATGGTAAATAAAAAGGGGGCTGGGGAATTCTCCCCAGCCCTCGCGTTGTTGTAGTTGACTTGATTAGAATTGGAATAATGCCGGCTGCTCCGCCCCTCTCTTCCCTTACCAGACGCACTAGAATGGCTTTTCTTCCGCTTCCCCAGGAGGAGGCAATGGTTCTCTATACCTTCCCCCCGCCCTCGGTGGGGAGGGTAAACAGTTCCGGCTGTATCAGCTTATCCTTGGCGGCCTTCTCCTCCCTCTCCTAGCGCCGCCCAGCTCGGTCACGCTCTTGCCTGGCTTTTACCCTTCTTTCGTAGATCCACCTCTTAAGGTGGTTAAGGTCCCTCATCTGATCGTCGGTGAGCGACTCAACCCGGATATCTTCCGGGAACTCAACCCCGCTCTCTTTGGAGCGCCACCCTTTGTAGACCTTGCCGGCGATGTAGAGGTATATCTGCGCCCAGTCGTGGTCCATAGGGTTGGTAAGCGAAGCCGTATAGAGATAGGCACAAGCCTCGGCGTCGGTCCCGGTCATCTCCTCCCCTTTGAGCGCCTTCACGTTCATAGCAAGCCTCTCCAGGGTGATAGAAGTCTTAATCCACTCAGGGAGGGTATCCCCCCATCCCCCGGGGAAGACAATGATTGGGTCGGCCAGGGCGCCAACAATATCCGAAATCCAGCGATCGGACTTCTGTTCAGTTACCAAACTTCACCTCCTTTCCTTAAAGTCGGTCTCTTTATCTTCGGCTAATACCCTTAACACTAACTCCCCAGGCTCAATATGGGCGTCGTTCAAGAATTCTTCCTCCTTTATTGTGCCTTGCTCCTTGAGGATTTTTTCCAGGTCGGTTAGGTCCATTCTGATTATTCGCTCCTTCATAGCACCTCCTTTTTACATCAGCGCAGCGTCAAAACCTTGTATTTCCCCCATCCTGGCTGAGCCACACTTGGTACACCTTAATTCACGACCGGTTCCCTCTTTATTGGTTTTAGGATTGACTACAGTGTGAGGGGTTAGGTTTTTGCAGTAAGCACAATACTTCATCTCTGTTATGGGCATAGCCTCACCTCCTTTCTGTCTTGAAGACCATACGCCATGCGAGGTCGCTTCCTTCAGGTACTTCAATTCTAATTCCGTGCTTTGCCAGCAGTGCCCTGGCCCGGGTGATATCCGCTGACACTTGCTCATTCATAGCCTTATCTATCAGCGCTGGTATATACTTCAAGGCGATTCGCACCATCTCAATGTTGATATCGTAATAATCCTCATCAGTAATCCAAGAGGTCATGCCATACTCGGTTGACTTTGGTATACCGTTGCGACCATCAAATTGAGAGAGGAAGTGCACCGTGTCTTCGCCCTCCTCGAAGTAGGTCGAGTAGAAGCCGTGGATATCATAGTGAGCGATGAAGGAGCAATGGTTAATCAGATGTTCGTAGAGGGGCTTGGTGAATTTCTCCCGCTGCAGCCCACTCTTCAGAAAGAGCTCCCAATGCTTCAGAACTTTGCGCTTTTCCGCTGCTGACATGAATTTAGAATCGTGCAGCTCCCCAGCTCCCCTTCGTTTAGCTAACTCATGCAGAGTAGTCATTTCACTTCGTTTCCAGGGAATGGAGGGGGTGACCTTAGTTTATTTAAGTCACCCCCTCCTCTCTTTCGATTACTACTGGGTCATCATTGGCATCACGAGCACCAAGGGGGAATTGCGGTGGCGAAGGACCACCGGGGCGGTACCGCTGGTCAAGCCGAACGTGATTATTCCCTCTTTACCCTTGAGGTATTCCAGAAGGTACTTGATGTTGAGGGCGACTCTATCGGGGTTGTCCGCTTGCACGGGAATCGTACCCTCTACTTTCCCCGCCTCTTCACTGCTCGCTGAGACAGTCATGGTATCGTTGGTCCAGCTGAGCCGGACGATGCCTTTGTCGTCTTTGGCGATAGGGCGAAGCCGCTTTACCGCCCTCTCGAGGTCACCAGGGAAGAATTTAACCGTGGTGGGGATATCTGAGGGGATGAGCAGCTTGAAGTTCGGCGGGGTACCCTGGATAAGCTTGATAAGAGCCGTCACACCGCTGAAGCACACCCGCAGTAGAGCAGCTCCGGAGCCTTTAGCTTCAACAAGCGCAACAGCAGCCTGGCGCTTACTCATCACGAGCCCCACCAGCGAGTCGCCAATGGCTACGTCTGGTTTGGTATGCTGCCACAGGGAGTTGAGGACCCACACGGCGCTGGAAGGGATAATCAACGGCTCCTCGATGGGAAATGTAGCGGGTATCGTCTGGTATGCCATCCTGAAGCCATCGCCGGCGGCGATATCGAGGTTTTCACCCGGGAAGATAGCCACCCCGTTAAGCACCGGGCGAGTCTCCTCTGAGGCACAATAATTGGCGGCGGAAGCCAGGGCCGTTACCAGCACGTTCCCGTCCATGGTTCCCTCTGTCTTGACCACGAGCTCCGGTTCGGGCGGGTACTCTTCGGGTTTGGCGCGGGGGTAGGATGATTTGCCGCCGTCCCAGCTGAGAGTA
>Ga0315296_10001539_pt1 | contig 20116 bp, 23 predicted proteins | sample YL17G14_18_MG_FD_203921 | JGI IMG/M metagenome (GOLD analysis project Ga0315296, IMG submission 203921) | Sediment microbial communities from Yellowstone Lake, YNP, Wyoming, USA - YL17G14_18 | ecosystem: Environmental > Aquatic > Freshwater > Lake > Sediment | place: USA: Wyoming | collected...
ACTCGCTGATAGTGGGCTGCACTAAAACAGGCGTTGAAATCACCGCAGTTACGCCTATGAAGAATGAGCCTTCGATCGATAGGGAGCTTCTGAAGGCTGCGGAGAAAACGGGTTTTTATCACTCAACGTTGGATGTTAAGAAAGCTGTTTTGGGTGCTGATTTTGTTTACACTGACACGTGGGTGGACATGGAGTTTTTCATCGATCCTAAATTTAGGGAAGAGAAGGAGAAGCGTCTCAAACTGATGATGCCCTATCAGATCAATAAGGAATTGATGAAGGGTAGCAGAGCGTACATCATGCATGACATGCCCATTCACAGAGGCTACGAAATCAACGCAGACATAATCAACAGTCCAAAGTCAGTGATCTACCAGCAGAGCGAGAATCGACTGCACACGGCTAAGGCAGTATTGCTGAAGCTATTGACGAAGAAATAATCTCTCTAAGCTTTCGAAGCTTTCAAATCGCCCATTTTGCTATGAAGGGTCAGTCCCGTGACTCGTCCTTGCTTGTTGATGTCGAAACTAAGCTTTGCATTCCTGGCTGCGCGCGGTGGCAACGGTTCCCTTGATCTTGAAGAAGCCTTCAGCCGCACAAAACGCCAATATCTTGATCAGTTCAGGGTCTTCTTGGTCTTTGAACCTGCCAGAGTAGCCGAATTGGCCTACGCGGACTTTGATTTCTGCGCCGTCTTCAGCTTTCCTGAGCATGTAGGAGCCGGTTTTCACGTCATGACTGAGCCTGCGAGTGTAGACTTCTATGTCTTTCCAATCTTCAACCAGATTAACCAACGATCTCACCTTCAAACTGTGTCGCAACAAAAGTTTAAGGACTTTCTGCCCTCAGCAAGGAACAGTGTTCTTTGTCGGGCTCAGCAAGGAACAGTGTCCAAGAACGGACATATCACGACTCGCCTACTTCTAGGAATTCGCAAGCTCTTTCGCATAGGCAGTCATCTGTAAAGTCTTTTATCCCATCAGAGTGCCACAACCTTGAACGGAGTATGGCAACAATGTCCCGTATAATCCCTATACAACAAGAAGATGAGGAGCTCCAAATGCTACTTGAGGTAGCAAACGAATTTGAGGATGCACGTAAACAGAAAGGAAGGGAATTAACTCGGTCGGAAAAGACTGCGATATCTGGGAAAGCAACTGAAAATATCATTCGAGACCATCTTTTGAAGAAGAATCTTAACGTTTCACGGACTCGAGTTCACATTGACCAAGAAGGGATAGAAGATATGGAAATCGATCTACTGCTGCTCAAGTCGGGGATAGACCCAGAAAGGAAGAGCTACAAACCGGATGAAGTGGATAGTGTTTTTGAGATAAAGAACAACGCAGTCACCGACCAAACTACAAAGACAAAAGCGAATTTTGACAGAATAAAGAGGAATCTGAAGTCGCGGTTCGCTTTTGTTTGTCTCTCTGACAGGACTACATACACGTATCGAGTTACGCAAAAGGACCTGGGCTATCCTGTCTTCGAATTAGTATCTCGTGTACGTTCACGGGGACCTTGGATGGAATCGCGTGCGGAAATTAAGGCGGAGTGCCGCAGAACAACGCGCACAGGGCAACTAGCTATGTGGAAAACAGGTAGCTGGAACGACCTCATAGATTATCTTCGCAGTTAGCGCACGCTTGAAACCCCGCTTCTCTTAGATAGGTTCTCTTTCGTACATGAGAGTTGCCAGAATTGCCGATGCAGTGTTCTCGTTCATTCTGGTGAGCATGCACTCCAAGTCTGTTGAATCAAGTAGCGTCGCCAAGTATGCCTTGGTGTATAACTCGTAAATGGACGCTTCGAAGCCTGCTATGGTTTTCTTTGCGCCTATTCTGTTGATGTAGCCTGATTCTTCCAAGGCTCTCACACGTTTGTTCACACTAGCATATTTGGTGTGTTTGAAGCCCCGAGTTGTTCTGACTTGCTTGTGTACGTCGTAGATTGTTTGTGGTCCTTTGTGGGCTAGTATGGTGAATATGGCTTTGTTGAGTTTGGCTTCTCGTCCCTTGAACACTTGTAGCTTGATGGTTGAGGGTTTGCTCTTGGGCACGTGCAGCCTCGCCTAAAAGCCGGTAAAAACCCTCTAATGCCCCAGAAGCAGTTTATCACGTTAATCAACACGTTCCTGTACTCATAAACCTCGGCAAAAACGTTTAAGGGACTCTTAAACGTGCTAGCCGAAAAATTCTGATGAGGTACATATTTAAACAGGATCTGCATTTTCATGGACAAAATGCAGCTATTGGGTCGCTTAAGGCAGGTGTTTTTGCGAGGGTTTTTGGGGCGACCTAAATGTTTTCACGAGGGGTATTCCGGGTTGTGACTCCACAGGAACACCCCGATCCAGAAGGGCGCTAGTTCAATGGTTTTCGTGGACAAAGCTTTTATGAAGTGTCTTAGGGAAACAGAAAGAGGCGAGTTCGAGTGCCTCTCACAAGTCAAGGATTGATACTGCTACTCGCAGGGATCTTAGTGCTTGGTCTTGGGTTCTATTTCTTCCTTTACACCGAGTTCAACTGGATTTGGGGTGATACATACCCATACCGAACTGAGGGAACAGTCGGAATAATCGTGGGGTTCGTCTTGTTGGCAGTTGGGATTAGGGACATGGTTAGGACACCGCCAGCAGCCACGGTCCCGCTACCACCCATATCATCGCCACAACCAACACCATCTACCACTACTGGGAAGCGATTTTGCGAGAATTGTGGAGCTGAACTTTCCGCTAGTGCAAAATACTGTCCCAAATGCGGACAAAAGACCTAACTTAGCGTGCTTTAGTGGCTAGCGCGCGCTCGTATAATGAATAGATGTTTGGGAAGACGCTGGAATGGGAGCGGAAAAGGTGTTGAGTTATGAGCAGAAAGATAGATGAACTAATGGGCAGACAGAATAGAGAAGCATTGAGAAAGGATGCTAGGAGGGTTCTTGAGAAGTTCAATATCCTGCCATATGAATGTTGGAACTACTTGGAAATCGACCATGAAAACCCCAGCTCAGCAGAAGAGGACGAGGCACACAAGAAGATTACCGGCAATGTCGGCAAGAAATAGGGAGTCTATATTTATGAAAAAGCGGGTCAAGTGCTCTATGTCGGAAAAGGCAGTGACCTAAAACGGCGAATAAGAAGACACTACCAAGAGTCATATAGGGAGTCATCGAAATTTGCGAAGGCACAGAAGGCGTTCTTCTCACATTCTGACAATAAAGGTAAACTAAGGATTTACTTCAAGGAATTTGCAGAGGAAGAGGATAGGAGAGCTATTGAGGCGATGGTGACATTCGTCCTATGTCCCACCTTTGAAACATTCAGAGAAAATCACAAAAAAAAGGGATAAGCCATCGAACAAAAAGCGCGCGCTAACAAAAGAAGCCCTTCTCTAGCTGTCTAGAAACGTTCTATTCTCTGGAACGTATTCTCAGCCTCTAGAGTGAAATGTGTTGAACATGAATGTTGCGGGGAACGTCATGAGCGTGGGCATCATATCAATTTGGCTTGTTTTAGAGATGAAGGTCTTACAGCGTGTTGTCTTGCCTCTTGCAGTGTCTTTCGAAGAATCTGCTTCTCTTGCACGTAGTCTCGAGTTGAGCTTTCTTCGATATAGTCTCGAAGTCTCGAAAATTCAGATAAGCTGGAATTCACTTCGCTAACTTTTGAAAAAGCCCGTAGCACCTTGTATTTAGCATAGTCAGTGTTTGCTTCATCATAGTTGTCGAGAATGGTTGTGATCAAAGAATCATCCTTATACTCATCTGCTAGTCTTTCCACAGTGGTTCGTGCGAGTGTTATTGGTCTTACGCGCAGGCTTTCCTTGTCAAAGAGTCTCACATACGCTAAACGGTCTTGAGGTGGCCCTTTCCCCTCTTCTTCAGTTATGCTTCTTCCAAAAGGTGAAGGTGTCTTGACAGCGTAGACATCATTTCCCAAGAAGGGAAGATAATGCATCGTCGAAATGTCATCGTAATTATAGTCATATCTATCTACTTGCACTGTAGTGAAAGCAACATCCGTTTCAATGTATCTAGACAACACCTCATAGCTTTGAGGATAACTACTGAAACGCCGAAAATATAGACCAACCATTTTCGACTCTAACTTGTTCACAATCAGATCGATTGCTGACTCAAAGTCGTCGTAGTTTAGGTCAACGAAAAAAAGAGGCTGGCGGTCAATCTTTTCAAGGCTTTTGTCAATCTGGGTTATGACATCCCGGAATGCGTTAAATGGCAGTCTAAGGAAGGGAATTGAAATGGGATTAAGTCCAACATCATACTGCATTTTCAGCAAGAACCTTATGAACTTATCGCGAAGAGCAGGATTTTGTGCCAAGAGTTCCATAGGGGAACTACGTATTACCTTTCCAGTTTTCTTGTCTATTTGGGGTGAAACCGTCGGTCGCAATAAGACTAATCTCAAGTCCGAATATTGAGCCAGACGGTTGCTCAACTCTATTCTTCTCTGCAGTTTTGTGAAATAATGGTTCGTTGTTAGGAGTTTGTCAAATCGATTATGACTCAAGTTCTCGACGTTGATGGAGATTTGGTTATTCAGAGGAATATCGGTAGGAACTTTGGCTTTCTCTTGGTATTCATAGTAAGTCGCGGCTCGAATTGGCGTCATTACGCTTTGACCAGAGGTTTTAATCTCAATGGTCCTATTTGGATATAGGTATTTGGCACTATGGTCTACAGTTTTGACTTTGACATCAACTATCGTCAACCTGTGCCTCTACCCCACTTGATTGTCTCATATCTTTCTCTAATACGGGATTCCTTTTTGAACTCTGGGTATTTCTGATAAACAAGCCTTAGGATTCCATCATATCCCAATTGATCCCACCCTTTTCTCTTCTCTCTAATCTTTTTCTGTGAATTCCTTGGAAGCGACATAAAAACTTCTGAGATGTATTTTCTTCCTTTGTCTGTTATTCGAAATTGCTCTAATTTGGTGTTCTTCTTACCTCTTCGTTCAACGTACCCAGAAAACTCCAGATTGGTTATAGCATTCCCTACTATGAAACTATACATTCCATAGCGGTAAGGCACGAACTTTGCATCTTGAACGTCATTCTTATTCAGTATCTCTTCTATCAACAGAAATATCTGTTTGACCAATAGAACCCTACCATGGATAGGTTTCTCAGGTTGCGAATAAAGTAAGAGCAGAATGGTATCAGGTACTGTAAACTTCTTTCCCCTTATTTGTTCAAACTTCTCTTTGGCAGATTCATAACTGTAAAAGGTCGTTCCATCTTCAAGTACGGATTCCTTCACTATAGTGTTCTCTCTTTTTGTATTCATCTCTAACACCTATTCAGCCCAATAGCTCTTAACACGTTCCCTGTCCGATAACACTCCAAGTATACTCTGTGGTCATTAATCTTGAAACAGATATGTAAGTATCTTTCTCTAGGTTTTGCAATGCCTGTGATATTTTCAAAAATGAAGTCCAAGCTGGCCCATTCCTCTCCAGGAAATATTGACTTAAAAGATGTAAGAACATCCTCGGATAGCTCTAATTGGTTCTTTATCCACGAAAAATCGGCTAGTTCGACATACTCATACCTATTCCCGCAAACACTACAATCCAAATCGTAAGATGGTCTCGTTATGCGAGATGACCGACTAGCACGTAATATCTTAATCGAAAACTCGTGACCGGTCTGTTCTTGAGTGGCAGTTATAGAAATCAAATTCCCACAGTAGGGACATGCAATGCGAATTGGAGGCATTTCAGCCATAATTTAATACAGTTGCTATAAAAGCTTTGACCACAACGCCACATTGCTTTCTAGTCCATCCTAGAGTTCAATACGGGCATTTAGAGACCCGCACGCCACCTTTCCAGCGATTCGGCGAGTTGCTTGAATAATAGCGCGCGCTCATTTTGAAGCCTTCCTTCCCCCGTGCTCGCTGTTCTCATGATCAATAACAACCCTGTGGTCCTCATGCTTGAAGTAACACCAACTGCATTGCCACCTGCCATCCATAGACTTTCTGTAAACCAAGAACACAACGCCTTATTGAGAACCTACAAGTTTTCTCCAAATCTTTCTGCAGGTTTGGCCCTTATGATTAACGTGTTATCTTCTTGTTTTGCTTCGATTTTGAGGTCTTTGTTCATGAAGGCTTCAACTAGGTCTTTGTATCTGGCTGGTATGGTGAGTTCGTAGCGACTATACCTGTAAACTGCCTTGCCGAGGTAGCGGGATCTCGTCACTTTGCGCCTGATTCTGACAACGTGGTGTTCATGGTACGGGTTCATGTTAGTCTTTCTCCGCATTTGGGGCACTTCCAACTCGTGTAGTAAGCGCACGTGAAGCAGTAATAGACCTCACATTTCTGGCACGTGTAACATATGCCATTGATCTCCTTAGCACATTCACCAGCACACAACTCGCCAATAGCAAACTCGCCCAACAAACACTCACCTCAAGGAGATGGAGACAAGCATGGGTCCGACCTGACTTAACGGTAATCCCGCAAAAGAAGTGGGGAAAGCAGGGAGAGCGTGGTGAAACTGACTTTTGAGCTAGGTTAGTGTTCTAGAGGATTCTTTCATAATAGAATATAGGGCTAAACGTCCACATCTTACATGTTTAGTAGTGAGTGTTTTCGCTTGTCAAATGCTAGTGGCAGAAGAGACCGTCACGATATTGTTGCCGAAATATTAGAAAGGGCTAGAGGCGGAGCCATAAAGACGCATATCATGTACAAGGCAAAGCTGAGTTACAGCCAACTCGAGGAGTACACAGCTTTGCTGGTGGAGAAAGGATTCCTACAAAAACACGCCATACTCAAGCACAAGCGAACACAAGACATCTTCAAAACCTCAGAGCAAGGAGAAGAATTCGTAAGAGGCTACAGAACGCTGGGCTTGTAGTTGAATCTAGACTCTGTATTCTGAGGGGCGCGCTCTGGCTTTCTTCTCAATGTTTTCTGGTTGGATAGAGTTTTTGTGCATTACTGTCTTCTTGTGCTTGTTTTTTTGGTCGCGTACAAGCATTGTTCTCTAACTTCCTTCAGTACGGTCGCGATTTCCATTTGTGCATTTGAGTCTGTTTCTCCTTTTAGTGTGTCTTCAAGCAAATCTCTCGCCATTCTATAGGTTTTTTCGCCGAAAATCCGAAAGAACCGCGACTTTCTTAGATTCCCCTTTTGGTTTCTCCTGAACAAGTTTTTGGGAAAAACACACACAAAATTCTGAGGGTATTCTGAGCTCATGCTCGAATCAACAACAACAAAGGAAATTTGTGTCGAATTGTTTGGCCAAATAGTTTTTATGGTTTTGAGTTGTGGGTTGCACATCATAAGCCTTTTACGATCTTCTTTCCGTGTCTTCATGAAAAGCTCCCTCGCCTGGCTAACACACCCAGCGAAATCGGAGCTGCTTTTTTCATCATATGCCAAGTTTAGCCGTTGGAATAATTCTTTGACAATGACCTTTTCAAGAGTGAATGCACCCTCCTTGAATATGGCATATAAATCGACGTGCAACCCTCTAGGATCCTCAATATAGCGATCCAATTCAATTTCGAAAAGAACCGCTTTTGTTCCGCTCTCACCGATAACATTCCTTAATCCATCAAGAATGCATTCGTGAAATACTTGGGAGAATCTGAACTCCATCTTCTTTCCTCAAGGCAAACCCTGACGCAACAGATTCTGTCTGATAGCCGCGCGCTCCAGTTCAGTCACTGAACTCAGTTCTAGAAGACAAGTACATATAAGCTTTATTTTCGTTGAACCGTAAACCTTTTCTTAGTCAAATATAAAAGGAGGTGATAGGCTTTGAGTTGGAAACGGGTAATACTTTCAAATTGGAAGCTCGTCTTCTTGATAATTCAGCTAGGCTTGCTTTCAATAGCGATTGCTACGGGGAAGGCGCTGGCAGATCCTATCGACGACGTAGTCTGCCCTGGATAACCATAATAAATGAGCCACGGAAGTATGCTCTAGCCGAGTGACAAGAATGAGAGACATGCTTGACCTTCTTAATGTGAGAATCATAGAGGGTTTGGCAGAGTATGGACCTAGAAATATAACGGAAGTCGCAAAAGAGCTTCGTATACCAAGAGGAACTGTGCTTTCCAGAATAAAACGCATGTCTTCCCTCTTTTATTTGAAGACCCACATTAGTGTTTACCACACAAATCTGGGATTGAAGAAAGGGGTCGTTTTTGCAAGGGCATCTCCGGGGAAGGAGGATTTACTTCTCAACTGTATGAAAGTTAATCGGTTCTATATCTATTTGACGCGGTACTATGGCATGCTTGAAGGTTGCCTTGGAGTCTACGTCATTCCCAAGGAACAATGCGCGAAATTTGAGAAGTTTGTTCAAGAGATCAGAAACCTTGGTGTAGCGCAAAATGTGGAGCTTTATTGGTCAACGTGTTTCCATACAGTCAATAGAACAACCAACTGGTTCGATAGCGTGTCTAAGAAGTGGATTTTCCCATGGGAAAAGTGGATTAAGGAAATCCCCACTGAGACAGACGACTTACCTTACACGCTCATCGACCCAAAAGACTTCCCAATAAAGTCTGATGAAACAGACTTGTTCGTTCTGAAGGAATTGGAGATAAACGCCACCACTGATTTAGAGGACATTGCAAAGAAATTTGGGACAAGCCTGCAGAATATTCATTATCACTACAAGAAGCACATCTTGAAAAAAGGATTAATAGAGAGCTTTCAAATAACTATCCTGCCATTTGACAGATCAATATCCGACATGTTCTTCTTTATACTAAGATTTGACAGTTATGAGAAGCTGGCAAAGTTCGCTAGGTCATTGCTAGACAAACCGTTCGTATACATTGTAGGCAAGATATTAGGCGAATATACGCTTATCTCTCAAGTGTATCTTCCGCGTCTGGAATTCAGAAATTTCGTTGACAGCTTGTCGAAACTTGTTCAGATTGGTTATTTGCAGACCTACGACTATGTAATTCAAGACCTGCGACCCGGAAGATGGTTCCGAGAAACTATTCCATATACATTTTTCAAAGATGGATCTTGGGCTTACGATCATGATGGCTACATCCAAAACCTTCGGGACCTAGTGAAAAATGCTAAGAATCGGGATCTGTGCGCCACAACCGTTGCAGATTGAGTTGCGTATGCTGTTGCTTTCTTGTCTTTGTGCGGCTCTGTAGAAGTGCGCGCGCTCTTTTCTCAACTACTCGTATTCAACTAGCCTTGGCAGGCTTTGGGCTTGCCTGATCCAGTAGGTTGTTTAGACTAGAGTAAGGGGTCTTTTCAGAACCTATTTTTCTACGTATTTTCCTAGGTTTCTGAAAGAGAATGGAAAAGGAGCTGCGTCAGTTTCCAAGCTTATGATGAAGGATTCAAGATTCACTAAGCCTGCCCATTCGCTTTTGGCTTGCCTCATGAACTCACTATATTCTGTATAATCTTTGTGAAGGGTTATGACCACTCTGCCCTTTCGTAGCCCATGTCCAGATGAGGCAAAGATAACATTCGGGTGTTGTGAAAGAAACCTTTTTGCTTTTTCAATGCGTTCGCCTTCAGAATACTCCTTGATCTTTTCGGGAGACCAGACGCCGAAAGTTATCGCCATGAGTTCGATACCTAGCTTTCTGAAGTCAGCGATGATCGTGTGCTCTTTGATGACGCCTTCTTCCTTCAGTCTCTTAAGCATTCTCGAGATCGTAGGTTGAGATGTTCCTAATGTCTTGGCTAATTCCCGGTCACTTCTGTCACTGTTCTTGAAAAGCTCAGAAATAAGCTTCAACTCTCGGTCTCTCACGACTCTTTCGCCTCTCTTTGTCATAGCCTAGTATTCCGTTAGATGCACGCTTTAAAGCTTTAAGCACAAGCTCACTTTTGCTAGGCTTTTTCATTCTCGTAAATCAGGAATCTGCGTCTTTCGGCGCGCGCTTTTGTTTTAGGAGACACAGAGCCACTCATGTCTTTTTATAGTGTGTCACTCTCAACGTGACTCAGAGAGAGAGTGTCAGTCAGTCAGGGTTTGGGATAGAAATTCCATCACTCCTCCTCCGAATCATCAACGATGAAGCGGTGTGTCCTACATCAACAGCGATTGATTGGAAGAATTCGCGCGCGTTGCCGCCTAAGAGGAAAATCAAAAGTATTCTCAAACGAATCCTACGCGTGCTTGCCATGAATAAGTTTCCGCGGAGGCGAAACCTTAGATGAATAAAAAAATTATGAGGGTACGTGTGCAAGTTCTCTGGCTCTTGTTTCGATGAATTCTGCAACCTTTTGTTCACTGTACTTCTTGGATGTCTGTTGTTTTTCCAGATGCTCCTTGATTGTCTTAAGAAGGTTCTCGGCGTTCACAGGCTTGAACACATAAGCGTCTGCGTTGTTATTCACGGCTTCAACCGCATTCTGCAAAGATGGATAACCTGTAACAATTATCTTCACCATCTTCGGCGTCGTATCCTTCATCGAAGCTATAAGCTTGGTTCCTTCCATGTCGGGAAGTCGAATGTCAACTAAAGCAAGATTGTAAAACCCATTATTTGTCTTTTCTATCGCTTCTCTCGCATTCTCAGCAGTATCAACATCGTATCCTTCATCCTCCAGTATTGCAGCAAGCGTTTTTCTTATGCTTTTGTCGTCGTCAACAACAAGGATTTTGGCATGTCCACCCAAACATTTTCACCTCCATTCGGTTTAGGCTCAGCAGGAACAGTCAGAGTGAATGTTGCTCCTTTTCCGAGCGTGCTTTCCACAGAAATCTTCCCTCCATGTGCCTCAACCACTCGCTTGCATACGGGCAAGCCGAAGCCCATGCCCTTTGGCTTCGTCGTAAACAACGGCGTGAAAAGCCTTCCCAAGTCACCTTTCGAAACGCCAACTCCAGTGTCCGAGAAAATGAACTCCACGTTACCGTTTAGCGCTCTGCTTCTTAACGTTAGTGTTCCGCCCTTAGGCATGGCTTCAACAGCGTTTCTAATTATGTTAACGAACGCTCTTTTCATGTAGAGCATGTCAACCTTAATTGCAGGTTCACTCCCAGTCTCGTTTGACACGGTGATGTTACCTGGAACTTCAACTGTTGAGAGTGCAACCTTCATAAGCGCCTCTGGAGTTGTCTCTTCCAGCTGCAACTGAATGTCTCTTGAATAGTCCAAGAGGTCATTGACAATCTTGTCGGAGTACTTGACATCTTCATCAATGAGCTCAAGCATTTCTTGCTGCTTACTATCTTTCAGGCCTATCTTCCTCTTCAAGTAGAATGCAGCGTTGGCAATGCCCTGCAATGGGTTGCGCAGATCATGAGCAACCATTGTTGCTAATTCTCCGATTGCGGCAAAACGCTCTGATTTCTGCAGTTTGACAGTCTTGTTCTCGATTTCCGTTAACATACCATTGATGGAACAAGCTAAGACCGATAACTCATCATTTCCCGTAATTGACACTCGCTCGGACAAGTCTTCACGTTTTCCTATGCTACTCACATTAGTTGTGAGCTGACCTAAACGACTCAAGATAACCTTCTCCAAGAGCAGCATAATCAATGTACTAAACACTGCACACGCCGCAAACAACGACATAACGAGATAGTTAATAGTCGCTTGACCTTGCTTGTAGACATCCCTGAGCATCTCCGCCCTCAACACGAGAATTGGCTGTCCAAGAACGTCATTTATTAATGCATATCCACCAATCGAATCGGCGTTTAACGGGTCTACGAAGATTGGGGCGTTTTCGGATAAAGATGAGCTTGCTTCTTGAAAATCGGGAGGCAATTGCGAATCGCCAAGCCTGTACATTACCAGCGGCAGGTGTGCTGTTTCCGCCAAGCGTTCAACTTCATCGTCATTGAAATATCTCGCAAAAATCAATGCTCCACGAATGGGGCCTTCACGTTGACTCGTCAAAATAGGCCTTGAAGCAAGCAACAGAGGATCCTCTGGAAGAAGAGCAATTCCGGTTACGCTGCTGTTAGTGTCTTGATGTTGCCAGATTACGTCGCTGGCAGAGAACAGCTGTAGCACGCTCTGTGGAATTGAAGTCTCGGTCATGTTCTTCAGATCGAAAGCCATACCTGAGACAAGTTGACCAGTGGAATTGACAAACAGCAGAAAGTTTATTCTTATGTTGATGCAGGACGTGTCTACGAGGTTGGCTTGCTCATAGTCATCATTGAGGTCTTGCACATAGGCATAGGTGTCATCCCATTCAGCCCAGTCAGCGCATTTACTGTTTAACTCAGAAAACTCGTTAGACAGGGCACTCATGACTCGTTCAACGTTCTGACGAGTGCTCTGCTCTTCTAGTTCTGCAAAGCTACTGAGAAGAATGGTCTGTGAGACTACGTAAAGAATCGAGACCATAATAATGCTGGCTAAGACAATTATAGTTATTGTCTTCTGACGCATCTTCATATTTCAATCTCCAATTGTTTCGACTCATGAGACATTGCCTTACGCGCCCGCTCGACGCATTTGATGAAGTTCAAATCATCAGATACAGGCAAATCGAAGCTTTCACCAATTTTTTCATACAGTTGCTTGAGAATGATATTCTGAAGAAAATTGGTTCCTAACCCGAAAATCTTCTCAATCGCAGCTGCAAAATCCTCGACCTTATACGGGATTTCCTGCCTGTTGATGTGAGAACCTTCTCCAAGTAGTAATAAATTGCTTGCTTTGCCGACTCCCCAATAGAAGACAACCCCTCATCAACAGCTTCATACAGAAGCTCTTCGAAATTTTGATGAGAACGCGTACGCGTCAACAGAGTCCCTCAAAGATGAAGCGGTCGAACAACGTGTTGCCTATGATATGAAGCTCATATAATTAAATTGTGAATTCATAATTCAAACTACAACTCGGCAGATAAGGCATAAGAGGTCTTGAGTGGACACCATAGGTATCATTCGTCATAGTCTCACCCAACTCAAGAATCACGAAACTACTATGGAATTTCCCTCCTTAAATTACTAATCAAGACAGTTCCCAGAACTAGCATGTGCCTGGGGCATGATGTTTCCGAAAAGCGCGAGCACTAGCTCCAGAAAAGATAGACTTTGGTCTGCAGCAACATGCCGCAAATGCCGACTAGTTTTGTGAGTTTTTCTAAGCCCGCGGTTTCCATCGCTTTTTTGTAGAACTTGCTTTTGCCGTAGGGATCGTGGAAGCTGAATTCCTTCATGAACCGCGGATGCTTGTTTTCCGAAAAAGTCGTCTTGAGCATACTCAGCTCTTGGGTGTTTAGGCTAGCAAGCTTCTTCAAGACGTATTTCGGGCTGCGCAGATAGGTGATATTGAAGCCTAGTTTGTTGAGCACTTCAGTGATTCTTAGAGCCTCTTTGACTGGTTGGCTTTCAGTTATTTTGCGCATGCTGGCTTTCTCAAAGAAGGGATTGTATTTGGCCATGACTGCTACAGTCTCGACGTAAGGCGTGCCAGCATGCTCTAGGGTTTCCCGGATAAGTTTGTGACCTAATCCAATCGTGCGGTACTTTGGATGAACAACTACTCGGCTGATGATGCTGAGTTTCTCATTCAGCTCTCGCATGCTCATCCTCGGCAGAACCATTCTTCGTCCGAAGCATGCTGCAGGCGGATACGAATAGACAACTACGCCGCATAGTTCTTCGTCGCGTTTGAGAGAGAAAATCTTGCGGACGCCTGCAACCTTGTGACTGCGGTAATGAAAGCCTGAGAGCTGATAATAGTCCTGCCGAGAACCCTCAAGGACGCGCATTTCCTTGACAAGCGAGCATTCTTTGTTGGTTTCGTTGGGATAGTATTTGACTTCGATCTCTTTGCCGAACCTCTTGTGCACATGGACTGAAGGCTTCAGGTCTTCAAAGAGGTCGGTGTGCGTGGTGGCTGCCAACACGGCTTTTCCTTCTTGTCTGGCAAGCTTTTGCACGTTGAAGGCTACAATCTTTGCCGTATCTCGGTCCAGAGTAGCTGCAAACTCATCCATAACCCAAAACTGAGCATCACTTTCCATCATCTTCGCGATTTTGTAACGGTATTTCTGCCCGTCGCTCAACTGCTCAAAGGTGCGTAGGAATAGGAACGCGTCGTTCAAGCCCACTTTGCTCAGCAGCTCTAAGCCGTCTTCAACGGTTTTGCCAACGGTTTCGATCAAAGGCTTGCATGGATCCGGCTGAACGTCACCTATGTTAATCGATTCGGCGTTCATGCCTTCTTTGATGTCTTTTTCCAAAGCCTTCAGCAAAACAGATTTTCCAGAGCCTGAGTCGCCGGTTATGAGCACGCTGTCTCTTACTCCGATTTTCAACTCTACATTATCGTAAACGATGAATCTTTCCCATTTGTCCAAGCCTAAACCGAAGCTCTCAGCAACGGCTACAACTCTTTTAGTCGGCTTGGGAGCAGCTGTCTCATAGCTAATATTGACGACGAACTTGCCGCTTTCACGGTCATACCTGCGAGCCCAACGAGTAATCTCAAAAAACTCTCTGTGCCTAACCAATCTTGAAAACCTCCAAGAATGGCTCGGGCTCAGCTCCTGTGCTGGCAACGCATGCTAGGGCGATGGCCCAGAAACCTAGAAAGACGGTCTGATAATGCGGTCCTTGAAAGGTCTTTTACTTTATAGATAGCTATTCATATTTGGCACGTCTCTAGAAGTGAATCATGAAACGAATTTTGTACACATCAGCCGATGTGCGAGAAGCAGTGGTTAATTTATTCAGGTTTTCTGCTGGGCGCCGGTTTGCTATTACGGCATTCGTTGGTGAAGGTGCTGAGGCATATCTCCCTAAACCGAAAGGTTTGAATTTGATTTGCTGGCCAAAAGAAGGCGGAACTAACCCTGATGTTTTGAGAAGGCTTGCGAAACGCGGCGCGAATGTTTTCTTTGCTGACGCGCTTCACATGAAAGTATATTGGAGTGAGGATCAAGGCGCTATCATAACATCAGCGAATCTTTCAACCTATGCCCTTGGGTCTGGTAATCTTAAAGAAATAGGTATTTTGTTACCTCCAAGAATACTCAATGTCGACCGATTAATTCAGACTCTCAAGATTAGACCCATGACCAAGTCAGAGCTTAGAGATTTCGATCGACGGCATAAAGAGTACACGGTACGGAACCGAGGATTAGGCAAAAAATCTCGAGTAGGATCGTATAAGGAATGGTATGAATCACAATTTGGACAAGAATGGAAGCTGGGCTGGTGGGACGAAACAGGTAAAATATCTAAAGCAGCAAAGGAGATTTCGAGAGAAGAATACAATGTTAGTGAGCCCGAAGACTTTCTGGCTGCTCGAAAACGAGACTATAAAGAAAATGATTGGGTGCTAAGGTTCAATATTAATAAACCATCAGAAGTCGATTGGTTGTTTGTCAACTACATGGTGCAAGTCCCTAGGACCGAAGAAGCCTATTACCCAGAATATCCTTATCAAGCCGTGCAAGTATGGCCGATGAAATATTATCCCGCCCATCCCTTTGAAATAGACAAAGTTTTCCGGCAAGCATTTGCAAAGGCAATCCGTGCATTTGGTCCATCGAGAATCAAAGACTTGAAATCATGTAAACCACCTAAACGTCTCCGTGATTTGATCAAGAAGCATTTCCGAGAAGCTTAGATGTCCTTCTGGGATAGGCTTTGGTTGCCTTGTATGAGGGTCGCCAAAATTATTTTTGCTGCGGCTTCGTCTAGTCTAGCAAACAGGTCTTCGAGACTTATTGAATCAAGCAAAATGGCCAAGTAGGCTCTTGCGGTTAGCTCGTATATGAAAGCTTGAAAACCGACCTTAGTTTTCCTGACGCCCACTTTGTTGATGTAGCCTGATTCCTCTAGGGCTCTTACTCGTTTGTTCACGTTTGCGTATCGGGTTTGTCTGAGTCCTCTCTGAGCTTTTACTTCTTTGTGTATGTCGTAGATTGTTAGCGGGCCTCGGTGGGCGAGGATGGTAAATATGGCTTTGTTGAGCCTTGCTTCTCTGCCTTTGAAAACTGAGAGTCTTCCACTCTTGTCCTTGCCCTTCGCCACACGGCATACTCACCAGTTCAGCCCGGTAAAACTAGAGAATAGTGTGAAAGTTGCCTATCTCGTTGATAGACCGGTTTTTGTATGCCTAAACCTCGGCGAAAACGTTTGGGACATTTAACGTTGGCTCCGCAAAAGAGGACAAGAAAGCAGGGAGAGCACAATGAAACTAACCCTTTGCGTTCGTGCGGAGTTCGAATTCTTGTTCACCACAACGTCCGACCAGTTGCTCAGTCAAGGAATTTTCCAAGTTTCATAACAACAACCCCTACGTTCACCATGCCAGAACACACGGTCTGTCATGACACAAGCCAACCGCTTTGTAGCTTCAGACGAGAGTTGGAATGAAATGAATATAAAGGAATACAGTCAACTCAAAGATAGGAGAGTTGGCGCGATATTCGAGAAGACTATTGAAGACACACATCTGAGGAAAAAGATTATGAAAGGACAGGTTTCCACTCCTTCAGACATCGTCAACCTCATGGTGGAAAAGCTCTTCCAAAGAAGGAATCCCAAAGCCAGTGATACCCTTCTTGAACCCGGCTGCGGTAATGGTGCTTTCATAAAAGGAGTTTTGGACTGGTGCGAGCGCAGGAACGTCGAGGTTCCCTCCATCGTAGGTATAGAAGATGACCCTAAGCTTATTGAGGAAGCCCGCAGATTTGTGGGAAACCGAAAGAACATTTCGCTGAGAGAAGGGAACTTTTTGCTCGATTGCCTTGGCGCCTTTGATTTCATCATAGGTAATCCTCCCTACGTACGTATTGAGGAATTGAGTGAGTCCGAGCGACACGTGTATCGACAAAGCTATGAAACTGCGGTGAACCGATTTGACTTGTATATTCTCTTTTTCGAAAAAGCGCTTAGAAGCCTGAAACCTCTCGGACGCTTAGTTTTCATAACACCTGAAAAATACGAGTATACACTCTCTGCCAACGCTCTTCGCAAGCTCATGGCCAAATACGATGTTGAAGAGATTCACCACATTAAGGAGGATGCTTTCAAGCACCTCGTGACTTATCCAACCATCACAACAATCAACAGAGGTCGTGGCGAACTAACAAGAATTCTCCAGCGTGATGGTTCATCTAATATCGTCAGACTCCCAGACGACGGTTCCGGGTGGATTTCCGCCATCAAAGGTGAAAACGAACTGGAGTCCTCGGAAATAACCTTAGGCGATATCTGTCTGCGCATTAGTTGCGGCGTTGCTACTGGCAGGGATCATGTTTTTGTAATGCCAAAAGATAAGGTCCCAAAAGCCCTGAAAGCTTATGCACACCCTACGGTAAGCGGCAAAGAGCTGACTGTCAGAGGTATTGAAGCATCTAACGCATTGATAATTCCCTATGATGAAAGGGGCCTCTTACCTGAAGGCAAGCTTGAGGAATTCGTGAATTGGTTCTCCCAATACAAAGACACCCTTGGTTCCAGATCATGCGTCAAGAGAGGAAATAGAAAATGGTATGCATTCCACGAAAATCCACCGATGGCGGACATACTCAGACCGAAGATTTTGTGCAAGGACATTGGGAAGGAACCAAGATTCTGGCTTGATCACGATGGCATCATTGTCCCTCGACACAGTGTTTATTATATCGTGCCTAGGAATTCCAAGAGCTTGGCTGACCTCCTTGATTGCCTTAATAGCGAGCGAGTTCGCAAATGGCTCATGGCGAACTGCCAGAGAGCGGCTAACGACTTTGTACGGCTTCAATCGAGCGTGTTGAAGAAGCTTCCTCTTCCCGCATATCTGGTGGAAACATGAAGTTAGAGGATTACCCACGTCCAAATATCGAAGAGCTTCCTGGGCTTTATGCAGAACTTGATGATCTCGTTCATCGTGCAGAAATGGCGATCCGCAATCTCCCAGAACGCCTATTTAACCAAGGGACAGAAGTTATCCACTTCGGAGAAATGACCGAAAACGAATTCCGCGACTTGGTAGGCAGGGACCCGGATGTGATGATTATAGCTTTTACGCGAACATGCGGACTCTCGGACCGGGAGTTTTCTCGATTGTTTGGGCTGGAAAACGTCTACAGATTACGCAAATCATGGCAAAGCGATCAAGACGGTGCGAAAGCGTTCACAAAAGCGATGATGCATCTTCTGCCCGAACAGATGCGCCTTGAAACTTTTCTTTACACCTTTTTCAGAATGTGGGAGGAGCATCAAAAGCGTCATCACAGGGCTAGGTTCGAGGAAGATGTTCGAACCTTTTTCAACACTCATGGATACGAATGTAGAAAGATAACCCATCCGACAGAAGTCAACGGAGCGATTCCCCCTGAGAACCCACGCCTCGTTATGCAAGTTCGAACGGGAGTGAGGAAGGATTTGGTGAAAAGAGCCAAGGAGTTCAGCTCAGAGTTCGACAGAAGTGTAGAAGCATTCCCCAACGCTAAGTTTATGATAGTTTTCAAGATCCCGCATCACGAGCTAAATAGGCGAGATGAGATCAAACAAGTGATAATCGACCAGAGAAAGGGAAGAAAACCTTACGATATCGTTCTGTTCCAAGATGAGCTTGAAGATGCGCTTAGGAAGCTAGAGGAATGGCGCATCCCGAAGAGTGATCCGCTGCAGTTGTGGCCCGTAAATGCAAAGAGCGAGACGGCAAAAGGCCGCGGACTCAAGTCTTAGAATGCAGGGCTACGCACTTGCCGCAGTTCGCTGATTTCAGCAAGGTTATCACATGTATTTCGTCGCGCGGCGCGCTCCCTAGTATCCTGTAAGCCTCTTTGCCTCCTGATCTCACCTAACATGGCGGAAACTGCACACGGGCCTCGGTGGGCGAGTATGTGGAATATGGCTTTGTTGAGTTTGGCTTCGCGTCCCTTAAACACTTGCAGCTTGATGGTTGATGGCTTGGGCTTGGGCACATCTGGTCTCGCCTAGAAGCCGGTAAAAAACCTCTAGTGTCATGGAAGGAGTTTATCACGTTAATCAACACGTTCTTGTACTCTGAAATCTCGGCGAAAACGTTTCTTCGGGTAGATATTTAAGCAGATTTTGAAGTTTAATGTTGCTGCACGTGCTGAAACCTGTTCGGTTGCGGTGTTTTTGCCGAGGTGTTTTCGTCGTGAAGAAACGTTTTTACGGGGTCTGATTGGCTTAGAAGTGTTATGGTGACTCTGTTAGTGTCGGCGGCTACTGTCATTTCTAGGTTTTGACCTAAGAAGGGTTCCAGCTGTTTGTGGAATTTGCTGGGCACGGGAATAGAGATGTGTCTGTGCAGGTAGATTCGTTTTTGGTCAAAGTAGCGTTTCTTAATTATCCGTGAGTAGATTCTGACCAAGGCTAATCCCAGCTAATAGTGAAAGAATGGGGGTTTCATTTGGTAGCTTTCTTCCTTGCGTGTTCGCTGTTTTCATGGTCAATGACAATCCTGTGGTCTTCGTGCGTGAAGTAACACCAACTGCAGTGCCACTTATCATAAAGAGACAATCTGTAAACCAAGAAGCAGCGCCTCATTGAGAACCGAATCTTTCTGCAGGCTTAGCTACTATGATCAATGCGTTATCTTCTTGTTTGGCTTCGACTTTGAGGTCTTTGTTCATGAAGGCTTCAACCAAGTCCTTGTATCTGGCTGGTATGGTTAGTTCGTAGCGACTGTACTTGTAAACTGCCTTGTTGAGGTAGCGGGATCTCGTTACTTTGCGCCTGATTCTGACAATGTGGTGTTCGTGGTATGGGTTCATGTTAGTCTTTCTCCGCATTTGGGGCATTTCCAACTCGTGTAGTAAGCGCAGGTGAAGCAGTAATGCACCCCGCATTTCTGGCACGTGTAACATATGCCGTTGATTTCCTTAGCACATTCACCAGCGCATAACTCGCCAATAGCAAACTCGCCCAACAAACACCACCCTAAGATAGCAAAAGCAAGCCCTTAGGCTTCACCACATTTAACGCTGGCTCCACAAAAGAGGACAAGAAAGCAGGGAGACAAGGACGAAAGTAATCAACAACAAAAGAGCTGAAAGCGCGCGCGTTGGATAGAATTTCTATGCACCCATCAACAGCACTTTCATATTTGAAGACCTTGACTTTTCAAATGAAGACTCATGTATTGTGGACATGGGGGTTTCTGGCAAATGCTATATTTCTCTTGTAGGTGATGAA
>Ga0315296_10001540_pt1 | contig 20116 bp, 20 predicted proteins | sample YL17G14_18_MG_FD_203921 | JGI IMG/M metagenome (GOLD analysis project Ga0315296, IMG submission 203921) | Sediment microbial communities from Yellowstone Lake, YNP, Wyoming, USA - YL17G14_18 | ecosystem: Environmental > Aquatic > Freshwater > Lake > Sediment | place: USA: Wyoming | collected...
AGCAAAGTACCTTCAAATGGCTTTTTCAGATGGTGTACTCACTGATATTATATCTATTAATTACAGTCAGTTAGATAGAAACATTAAAGATATTTATAAACTTGAAAATATAAATAAAAATTATAGTCTAAAAATTCAAGTTATACTTAAGAAAATATTTTCTCAAAACCTTATTTATAAGGGATTGCTCTGTTTAGAGCTTTTACTCAAACAGAATACTTCTTTAACACAACAATCAATTTCGAATATTAGGATGAGTACTAAGATAATAAATAGAATAGATATGGCGCATAAAGGTATGAGTAAGTTAAGAGAAAAGGGCAAGAAAAGATTGTTTGATGTCTTTTTAGTATCAAAAGAAGCAGCAATGGATGTACTGATCATTATTGGTAAATTTGATCTTTTAAAGGACTATGAGAGGTTCAGGAGAATATGGAAAAGGGGAATATTAAGCTCTGAAGAGATTATAAGGGTTACAGAAGTAAAGACAGGCCCTCGTATAGGGATAATGATTACTGAGCTCAAGAGGGCTAAATTTGAGGGGAGAATAAAGACAAAAAGAGATGCGATAAAATTCATTTCATCTATTATTTAACATAATATATCTTATCAGACGTATTATACAAACAAACATAGTTAATAAACTGTTATTAACTATGTTGAAAAGGGATTCCGTCTTTTGAAATCTATATGTTTGACCATACATGAATAGGTTTTAGGCATATGAAAAATCACACAAAATGAATATCTTATAGTATATCTATTAGGTCTCCACGTATCAAATTTCCTTCTATCTCAGAAGCCCTAACGCTGACAAGGGTTTTATTAGGGTATCCATTTGAGTTCATCTTTACTTTGAGGTAATTGCTTGATGTGCCTAACGAGGTTCCATCATTGCCATTCTCTTCTATAACAACCTCAAGGGTTTTATGGAGCTGAGAGAGCATGTAGTCCATCTTCTTCTTTGAATTTATTGCTTTCAACTCATTGATACGCTCTTTTTTGATATCAGAATTGCACTGGTGAGCCATTTTAAACGCTATTGTTCCTGGTCTTGAAGAGAAAGGAAAAATATGTATGTAAGAGAAAGGCATATACTCAAGCAATTTCTTTGTATCATTGAACTCTTTGTTGCTTTCTCCGGGAAAGCCAACGATTATATCTGTTCCTATGGCGATATCAGGTATTTTTTGAATAATATTTTCTATAGTTTTTACAAAATCCTTATAAGTATACATTCTGTTCATGATCTTCAAGATAGTTTCATTCCCACTTTGCAATGGTAAATGAATATGTTTGCATAACCTTTTATCCTGAAGTAGCTCAATAAGTTCATCATCTACCTCTTTACTCTCAATCGAACTTAGTCTTATCTTTCTTATTTTTGTTTCTTCTAAAATAGTTGTGATGAGCTCTGAAAGTTTGGTCTTGGGTGTGATATCGTATCCATAGGAGCCAAGATGGATTCCGGTGAGAACTATTTCGCTGTATCCAGAAGCCTCGATTTCCTTAACCTGCTTAATAACTTCAGAAGCGTTAAGACTCCTTGATCTTCCTCTTGCCATTGGAACAACACAATAGGAACATGAAAAATTACAACCATCCTGAACTTTAATATACGGTCTTGATTTTCTGCTATGACTAAAAGTTATCCTTTCAGTATTATTTGATAACATATTAATAATATGTAATTTATCATTATTATTGATAATGCAGTTAACGCCTTCGATTCTTTTTATTTCATCCAGTCTCAGTTGTGAATAGCAGCCAGTAACAATAACCTTCGCACCTGTTCTCACAGCCCTCCTGATGAGTTGCCTTGACTGGTAATCACTCTTTGATGTTACAGAACAGGTATTGACTATACAATAATCAGGATGTTCAGATAATCCTACGACAAACCATCCACGTTCACTGAGATTTCCTTCTATAATGTTGCTTTCAGATTGGTTGACCCTGCAGCCGAGTGTAAGGACTGAGACCTTCATTACTTTATAACACTTCCTTCAAGCGAGTGCTGTCTTCCCCTTGTTATCTCTACATAGAGTAATGCGCCTTTCTCTATATCAACTTTATAAATGTTTACTATTTTATTTGTCCTCGTTCTTCCGGTAAGTTTTTCCTTGTCTGTCTCACTCTCTCCCTCTATGAGTATTTCCTGTTTTGTTCCCTCAAGATACCTGTTTTTTTTCTCTGTTATCTCCTCCTGAAACTCCAATATCTGTTGCAGTCTTTCAGATTTCACCTCTTCTGGCAAATGGCCTTTCATTTCAGCAGCTCTTGTACCTAGTCGTGAAGAAAATTTAAATGAAAATATTCCATCGAATTCTATTTCTTTTAATGCCTTTACTGTATGGATATGGTCATCCTCTGTCTCTTCGGGGAAGCCAGCGATGATGTCAGAAGTTATCGCAATACCAGGAACTCTCTCCCTCAGCTTTATTATCTTTTCCATATAATCGTCATAGGTATAACCTCTATTCATACGTTTTAATACATTATTCGATCCTGACTGCAACGGAAGATGAATATACTCACATACCTTAGGGAGTTCAGTTATTGCATCTATAAGCTCATCAGACAAATCTCTCGGATGGGATGTCACAAACCTTATCCTTTCAATACCCCCTACCCTATCAATTCTTCTTAAAAGCCCGGGGAAATTGATATCACTCCTATAAGAATTGACATTCTGACCAAGAAGGGTTATTTCTTTAAATCCTCTATGAGCGAGTTTTTCTATCTCAGCGAATATATTCTCACTTGGCCTTGAACGTTCTCTCCCTCTTGTATAGGGCACTACGCAATAACTGCAGAAATTGTTGCAACCGTACATTATTGTAACCCATGCCTTTACTTCATCTGCTCTTTTAACTGGAAGATCATTTTTTGCTAACTCAGGATTATCTTCTATGGCAAGTGTGAGGTTCTTTTTTGAGATCATATTGTGAAGCATGTGTATATTCTGCGGACCGAATATAAAGTCAACATAAGGTGCTTTTGTGAATATACTTCTTCCTTCATGCTGTGCGATACACCCTGCAACTGCTACTTTCAACTCCGGTCTTTTTTTCTTATACAATTTTGTCTTTCCGAGTTCGCTGTAAAACTTATGTTCAGCCTTCTTCCTTATTCCACAAGTATTGAATATAATCAGGTCTGCATTACGCGGATCATCCGTTTCTAAATAGCCGTCTTTCTGAAGAACACCGAGCATCTTCTCAGAGTCATGAACATTCATCTGACAGCCAAAGGTTCTTATATACACTGCTTTCATCATTTTTAAAATGTAACATTAATGATCTGTTTCTGACAAGAAGAGCCATAATTCAAGAATAAGAATTAACCCTACGATATGAGAATTTTAAAAAGGTGAAGCCTAATGGTATCTGTTTTCTTGAAATCTCAGGTCTCTTAATTCTATTATATAAACATGGTCGGATCATTACTGAGAATGGTCTTCGGGACTAAAAACGAGCGTGAGATAAAAAGGCTCTGGCCTCTTGTCGAACATGTCAACTCTTTTGAGACACAAATAGCAAACCTTTCAGACATACAGCTCAAAGACAAAACCGGAGAATTTAAAAGAAGGCTTGAGACAGGTGAAACTCTTGAAGATATACTGCCAGATGCTTTCGCAGTAGTACGTGAAGTATCGAGGCGACGACTAAAGATGCGGCATTTTGATGTTCAGATCCTTGGCGGTATCGTCCTTCATGAGGGCAGGATCGCAGAGATGAAGACAGGTGAAGGGAAGACCCTCGTTGCAACCCTCCCCGTCTGTTTGAACGCACTTGAAGGAAAAGGCGTTCATGTTGTCACTGTGAATGATTATCTTGCAAAAAGGGACACCCAGTGGATGGGACCGATATACAACTTTTTTGGCTTCAGCGTTGGGGTAATACAACATGACAGCTCTTTCATCTATGATCCGTCATATTCTTCCACAGACAAGAGACTGGAATTTCTCAGGCCATGTTCAAGACAAGAGGCCTATTTAGCTGACATCACCTATGGAACAAACAATGAATTTGGATTTGATTATCTCAGAGATAATATGAAATACGATCTATCTGATTACTGTCAGAGGGAATTAAATTATGCAATCGTGGACGAGGTCGACAGTATTCTTATAGATGAAGCAAGAACACCACTCATCATATCAGGCCCTTCCGAAGAATCCACGGATAAATATTACAAAATAAATAAGATTATTCCGAGACTTCAAAAAGATAGTGATTACACGATTGATGAAAAAGCAAAGTCTGCTATTCTTACTGAAGAAGGAAACATCAAGGTAGAAAGATTACTCGGCGCAGGGAACCTTTACGATCCATCAAACATCGAACTTGTACACCATGTCCTCCAAGCATTGAGAGCGCATACCCTCTTTAAAAGAGACGTTGATTATGTTGTCAAAGACGGTAATGTACTTATTGTAGATGAATTTACCGGCAGGCTCATGCCCGGGAGGCGCTGGTCAGACGGACTTCATCAGGCAGTGGAAGCAAAAGAGGATGTAAAAATTGAAAGTGAAAATCAAACTCTTGCAACAATTACCTTTCAGAACTATTTCAGGATGTACAATAAACTTTCAGGAATGACAGGAACAGCTGATACAGAGGCAGAAGAATTCGCAAAGATTTATAATCTTGAAGTAATGGTGATACCAACAAATGAACCAATGATAAGGGGTGACCATCCTGATGTGATTTATAAGACGGAGAAAGGGAAATTTAATGCGGTTTTAAAAGAAATTGAAGAACTTCATACAAAAGGCCAGCCTGTCCTTGTGGGCACTATCTCGATAGAGAAATCTGAAGTATTGAGCCATATGTTAAAGAAGAAAGGTATCCCTCACTCTGTACTCAACGCAAAGTACCATGAGAGTGAGGCAGAGATAATTGCACAGACAGGGAGAAGCGTTGCTATTACAATAGCGACAAATATGGCTGGTAGAGGAACTGATATAATCCTTGGAGGTAATCCTAAGGGCCTTGCCAGAGAATTTCTAAGGGACAAAAAAGATTATACAGAAGATGATTGGAAGCATGCTTTTTCAAAGGCTGAGGATATCTGGAAGAAAGACAGAGAAAAAGTAGTATCCCTTGGAGGTGTTCACATCCTCGGCACAGAGAGGCATGAGGCAAGAAGAATAGACAATCAATTAAGAGGCCGTTCAGGAAGGCAGGGAGACCCTGGTTCTTCAAGATTTTATCTTTCACTTGAAGATGACCTTATGAGAATCTTTGGTTCTGACAGGTTATCAGGTCTTATGGGAAAACTTGGCATGGATGAAGATATGCCCATAGAAAACAAGATGGTCACAAAAGCCATAGAGAATGCACAAAAGCGTGTTGAAGCACATAACTTTGATATAAGGAAACACCTAATTGAATATGATGATGTCATGAACAAGCAAAGGTCAGAGATATATTCCTTCAGAAAAGAGATACTCCAGGGTGAAAACCTCAAGGATCGCGTTTTCAGTATGATAGATGAGACTGTTGATGAGTTACTGAGCATTTACTGCACTGAAGAAAAACACATGGAAGAATGGGACCTCAAAGGGCTTAGAGACGCGGTCTATGGCATATTTTCCTTCGTGCCTCCTGTTACATCTTCAAATTTAAGCACGTTACGGGAAACACTCTCTTCAGATATCAGGAATGCATATGAAAAGAAGGAATCAGAAATCGGCAGCGAAATGATGAGATACATCGAAAAGGTAATCGTTCTTCAGGTCGTTGACACTCAGTGGAAAGATCATTTACTTGCAATTGATTACCTAAAGGAAGGTATTGGACTCAGAGGCTATGGTCAGAGGGATCCTCTTGTAGAATATAAAAAAGAAGCATTTAACATGTTTGTAGACATGACAGACAGGATTTCCACTGAGGTTCTCAGCAGACTCTTTAAAATACAGATTCAAAAACAGGAAGCTCTTAAAAGAGAGCCTTCAAGACAGGCAAGATTAAGCTATAACAGAGATGAAGGCTCTGCTGCGGTTCAAACAGTAAGACGCACGAAAAAAGTAGGGAGAAACGATCCGTGCCCCTGTGGAAGCGGGAAAAAATTTAAGAAATGCTGTGGTGTCAATGCCTAAAATATGTTTTATAGGGAGCAGCACACTCAAAAAAGAATATAGGAAAGCCCTGATATTACAAGGCCATACTATTACCAAGTTCAAATCTTTAGATACAGCCTTACCGAAATTAAATAAAAAAGCTGACCTCCTCATTATAGATAAAGAACAAAATATCGAACCATCTTTTAAAGAATTGCTCAAGCTTACGAAAAACATACCAAAGATTCTTATCTTAGACAGTAGTTTATTGAGAGGATATATCCCCTGGTTAAACGAACCACTCATTTGCCCCATCTGCGCACCAACGGTAAAAGAGCTCGGGTATCTTGTCAACAGGCTTCTTAAGGTTAAAGAAATACTTCTCGAAAATGACAAATTAAAAAATGATCTCTCTACAGTACATCATGAACTGAACTTTTTTGAAGAAGTGACCAAAACCCTGACTTCATCCTCAGATCTCAACGACATCCTCACTACCATAATGAAAAAAGCAAAAGATATCGCAAAGGCAGAGACATGGTCTGTGTTTTTAGTAGACCATGAAACAGGTGAATTGGTATTCGAAAAAAGGGATGCGAAAAAGACAAGAAAGATACAGCGACTCAGACTCAAGATTGGTGAAGGCATTTCTGGATGGGTTGCAGAAAAAGGTATACCTATTATCGTGCAAGATGTCTCATGAGACGAACGTTTTCTTAAAAAGATAGAGGGTACTATCCATCCAAGGATAAAATCACTTATGTGTATTCCTATAAAAAGCAGAGGGGAACTCCTCGGAGTTCTCCAGATCGTCAATAAAACCACAGGGGAACCTTTTACAAAAGAAGACCTTGGCCTGTTGATAAAGCTTGTCGATCATACCGCAATTGCGATAGAAAGGGCATCTCTCTATCAGAAGATGGAAGAACTTGCGATCACAGATGACCTTACAAAACTTTTCAATATGAGATATCTCAACAGAACGATTGAGATGGAGATCCAGCGCTCAAATAGATATCATACTTCTGTCTCTCTTCTATTTATGGATATTGATTACTTCAAACATATCAATGACCGTCATGGTCATCTCGTAGGAAGTAAAGTTCTTGTTGAAATGGCCCAGCTCCTTATAAAAAGTCTAAGAACAGTTGATATTGTTGCACGATACGGAGGAGATGAGTTTGTGATTGTCCTTCCTCAGACAACGCCTGACGCTGCTGCACGGATTGCAGAGAGGATAAGACAGTCAGTCGAGCGTTATGTTTTTCTTAAAAAAGAAGGGTACTCTCTTAAGATGACCGCAAGTTTTGGGGTTGCCTCATATCCAGAAAGTGCGAAATCTAAAGAGGACCTCATAAGGCTCGCAGATAAGGCAATGTACAACGTCAAGTATCATACAAGAAACGATGTGTATGTTCTCATGTAAAAGCTATGGCACTGTTTAATTATGCAACAAAAGAGATAATTGTTAAAGTAGTGTACTATGGTCCAGGACTAAGCGGAAAGACAACAAATCTTCAATACCTCCATTCCAGGCTTAGCCCGATGAAGAGAGGAAAACTTTTATCTCTTGCAACAGAGGCTGACAGAACACTCTTCTTCGACTTACTACCCGTGGATATAGGGAAAATAGGAGGTTTTTCTCTACGGTTCCAGCTTTACACAGTACCCGGACAGGTCAGGTATAACGCAACAAGGAGACTTGTTTTAAAAGGTGCTGATGCAGTTGTTTTTGTCGCGGACTCACAGTACGAAATGAGAGAACAGAATATAGAAAGCCTTAACAATATGCGTGAAAATCTTGGTGCAAATAATATTAATCCCGATGATATCCCTCTGCTTTTCCAATACAATAAAAGGGACCTTCCGAATATTTTATCTATTGATGAATTGAGCAATGATCTGAATAAAAACGGGAAATATGAATATATAGAGGCAGTAGCTATTGACGGTTCGGGAGTAGAAGATTCTCTTCGCCATATCACCAAACTTGCAGTTGACGACATTGAAAAAAAGCAGAGTTCGAAACTTCAGCCTATCGAGGAAGTTTTTGAAACCACTATAGCATCAGGACCAGAGCCAATAATCGAATCATCAATGCATGAATATCCTGAGATAGAACAAACTATCTATAGACCTATAGAGGTAAAAGAGGTACCTATTCAAAAAACTATCGAGAAAGAGACTCCGCTTCCAAGGGAGATTGTGGTGAAGGAAGTCAGGGAGGTACCTGTCATTCCAGAAGAGAAACTGGATCTGATAATAAGCAGCCTCAATGAGACACTGCATAACCTCACAGAGATTAAAAATATACTTAAAGATGCAAAGAAAGAGCAGAAAGAAACAAATGTTCTTCTCAGGGATATGCGAAATTATTTCGACAAAATGAAAGCGAAAAAAAGTTGGTTTCGATTTTAGTAATTACCTTATTTTCTCCAATGCTATTATAAACACCCCTACCCTTCTTTCTTAGTATCAGGCAGTTAGTATTTCGAGGGTTATCAGTTCAAGCGCTTTCAAAGGATCTGCATGTTTGAGTATGCTCCTCCCTATTACAAGATAATCAGCTCCCTCTCTTATAGCCTCTTTAGGCGTCATGGTTCTCTTCTGATCATCAGGTGGGGTCCATGAGGGTCTGATACCAGGAGTTATTATGAGAAATCCTCTTCCACAATGGTTTCTTATGATTGCAGCCTCTCTCGCAGATGCGATCACACCATCAAGGCCAGCCTTAAGGGCAAGTCCGGAGAGGTGCCTTACATGAGTCCTCAAACTATACTGGATTCCAAGTTCATCTCTGAGAATCTCCTTTGAGATGCTTGTGAGCACTGTTACACCAAGAATCTTCGGTCTGTCCAGACTTTCTTTAAGACATGTCTCGATAACAATGTCTCTGCACCTTCTCATCATCTCCACTCCGCCAGATGTATGGATGTTAAACATATGTACTCCGAGTCTTGTTGCAGCAATGGCTGCTTTTGAGACAGTATTTGGAATATCATGAAATTTCAGGTCAAAAAATACCTTTTTGCCTTTTTTATTTATATCTTCAATTATCTTTGGGCCCGAGGCTACAAAAAGCTCGATACCAACTTTAAAGATTCCCACATAATCTTTAAATTTTTCTACAAGCTCAATTGCATGACCATGCTCAGATACATCGAGAGCAACTATTAATTTTTCGCTTGCAGTCATTTTATTTCTTGCCTCCTTGGGAATTGGTCATCACTTTATTTTAGCCAGAGTTATCCCCTTTTGTGCCTGATACTTTCCTGCCTTATCCGCATATGATTTCTCACAAAGTTCTGAGCCTTCTAAAAAAAGCAGTTGTGCGATACCTTCATGTGCATATATCTTCACAGGAAGGGGTGCTGTATTTGATATCTCTATTGTCACATATCCTTCCCATTCAGGCTCAAGCGGCGTGACATTTATCACAATGCCGCATCGTGCATAGGTTGACTTTCCAAGACATATCACGATGATTTCCCTTGGAATCCTGAAATATTCCACAGAACGACCAAGTGCAAAAGAGTGAGGCGGAATAATACATATATTCCCTTTGACATCAATAAAACTTTTTGGATCCAATGCTTTAGGGTCAATAACAGTGTTCTGCAGATGAGTGAATAGTTTAAATTCATCAGCAATCCTCATGTCATATCCATAGGAGCTCACACCATATGAAATAACACCCTCCTTAATCTGTTCCTTGTGAAATGGCTTTATCATTCCTTTTGCAGCCATCTTTTTTATCCATCTGTCATTTTTCACCATTGAGAGATCCTCTTTTTTGATGAAGATTACCATAAAGGGATTACACTTGACAAGCCCATATTACTTATCATTTTGAAACCTATTTGCCTTGACTATAATCGGATATTTTTGTTAATCTATTAAAATTTTTACAGGAGTTCTCATGAAAAAGAAGCTTAGTACAAAGAAAGTGAAAAAGCCTAAAGTAGAAAAGATAACAACGAAAAGTCCAACGTCCAAAAAAACAACAAATCAAAAACAAAAAACAATAACACAAAAAACAAAATTGCAAATTTCAAAAAAGCAAAATTCTAAAATAGTCAAACCCCTTACACTAAGAGAGAAAAAAATACAGGAGATAAAGAAACGCCTTATATCTCAGAAAGAGGCACTCCTGTCCGAAGCTGAAGAAGCCCTTAATGAGCTTCCTGGACAGACAACATTCCCTGACCTTGGTGATCAGGCATCTGCTGAAACAGACAGAAATTTCATGCTGAGATTAAGAGGAAGAGAGCAAAGGTTGCTCAAAAAAATTGAAAATGCTTTAGACAGGATAGAACACGGGATATTCGGCATATGTGAGAAGTGCGGAGAAGCGATCGATTTAAGAAGACTCGATGCAAGGCCTGTGACCACTATGTGCATAGATTGCAAGACACAACAAGAAGAAGAGGAAAAGCTTAAGGAATTGTAACGTTACTCTTTGATCTTCACACTAAATCTGTCTCTTAAATTATCACCCATTATATTACAACAAACCGCGGTTATTGCAATCATCAATCCCGGGAAAAATACCATCCATGGGGCTGAAGATATATAAGCCCTATTCGTACTTATCATTGATCCCCATGTTGCGGTAGGCGGCTGTGCACCTAATCCCAAAAAGCTCAATGAAGCCTCAGTCAATATATACCCTCCAAGTTTTAACCCCATCATTACAAGCGTCAGTGAAATGCACTGGGGCATGAGATGCACAAACACTATCCTGATGTTGCTGCATCCCAATGACCTTGCAGCTTCCACAAATGGCGCTTCCCGCAAGGTCAAAATATATCCCCTTATAAGTCGTGCAACTGAGGCCCATCCGACTGCAGCAATCGCGACCATTACAGTATAAATACCAGGGTGAAGGATAATTGAGACACCTATTGCGAGAAGGAATGAAGGGAAAGAAAGTATCAAGTCAACCAGGGCCATAATTGCTATGTCAATCTTCCCTCCGAAATACCCTGAACAGAGACCGACAATGAGTCCTATCCCCATAGATAAGAATGCAGCGATAAGAGCAACACTTATCGAAATCCTGCCACCATAAAGTACTCTCGAAAAAATATCTCTGCCCTTATTGTCAGTACCGAAAAAATGTTTTGAACTCGGTGGTTCTTTTATCGTATCAAGGTCTATCTTATCAGGATCATAATGCGAAATAAGGGGTGCAAAAAGAGAAAATAACAAAATGACAACCAATAGAGCTATTGAAACCTTACCTGTTTTTTTCATGCAATCGTATCCTCGGGTCAAGATAATGATAAACGATATCAACAAATGTGTTGATGAGCACAAAGATAAGCGTGCCGGTTATTATACATCCCATTATTACAGGATAGTCCCTCTTTATTATTCCTTCCATGGTAAATCTTCCGATACCATCCCAACCAAATATTGTCTCTGTGAGTACCGCACCATTAAGATAACTTCCGAAATCAAGTCCTATCACTGTCACAATTGGAATAAGTGCATTTTTAAAGACGTGGATAGTAGTTAATTTAAACTCCGCTATTCCTTTTGATCTTGCTGTATTCACAAAGGGAAGATCATAGATTTCTATGAGTGTACTCCTTGCAACCCTTGCCAGTGTTGCAAGGGCAGGAAGAGAAAGTGTTATCGAAGGGAGGATAAGAAACTTTATGTCACCGGTACCAGATGGAGGGAAAATTTTGAGTGTAAGGCTGAAGAACAGCATGATCAAAAGTCCGCTCCAGAATACCGGGAGGCTCAGACCTGTCACAGAGATTGAGGTGATAATTCTATCTGTAATGCTCTCTCTCTTATATGCAGAGATAAAACCTAAAAGCAACCCAACAGGGATAGCAATAATCATAGCGCCCGATGCGAGTTTCAGAGTATTTGGAAATTTCAAAAGGAGGTCTTCAAATACTTTTCTGTTCGTGTAGTAAGAACGTCCGAATTCTCCCTGCAGCAGAAGTTTTATATATCCAAAATATTGTCTGAAGACATCTTTATCAGCACCAATCTCATTTCTTATTCTCTCAATAACCTCTGGTTGTGCCCGCTCTCCTACCATACTCAGTACAGGGTCACCAGGAAGAGCTTTTGTAAGAATAAATGTGAGCAATGTGATACCGAACAGCAGTGGAATAAGCAAAAAGAGTTTTTTTACCAGATATGCTCCCATTCTATCTCCTCCGTGCCTCCTTTATTTAAGCTACGATTGTAAAACTATCATTACAATATATCAATTCTCAATAACCTATGCAAACATGTAAAATACTTTATGCTCCCTGTAGTGATGGAATCCCTTAACAAGGGCTTCAAAATATTCGTCTTGGTTCACGACTTATTGAGTTTACAACTCGGAGTATGCAATGCGTAAAATGGTGAACAAAAAATTACATGAACTACTCCTTAAAACTGACTATGATGAGTTACTCAGTATTGATGAGCCAAGCACAATTGTGAGATCTCTGATATCCATTTCATATGATAAATCAGAACTTATTGCATGGAGAAGTATAGAAGCAATTGGAAGGGTCGCTGCATTAGTTTCTCTTGAATCTCCAGAGTTTGGAAGAAATATCATACGAAGGCTTATCTGGAGTATCAGAGATGAGTCTGGTGGTATTGGCTGGAGTGCACCTGAGATGATTGGTGAAATTGTGAGAAATAATCCTGCAATGTATCCAGATATTCCACAGATTCTCTGGTCGTTCATGGAAGAGGAATTTCTTCAAAAAGGTATTATCTGGGCGGTCGGAAGGATCGCAGAATCTTCATCTGAACTGGTACAGTTTTCCATACCAGAATTGAAAGAGTATTGTGCGAAAGCCAGACCTGACATGAGACTTTACGCAGTATGGGCACTCTGTAAATTTGGTATTGTTCCTGAACTTGCACAGGATAGTGAAAATATCACTGCGTATCTGTATGAAGATACACAATATAAAGAGGTCAGTCTCAGAGAGATTATCTCAAGATGTAAGAAAATGTAATAAATCGGGCAGGGAAAACCCTGCCCTTAATTTACAATTATCCTTATATCAGAACATTCTTTTAACACCAGACTTCATAAATAAGGATTAATAGGGGTACATTCTCCTCCTTATCTGATCGAGCCTATTGAGCATCTCGTGGTGTTTTGCCTCATCAGTTGAAAGGTACGATACGATGTACCGAACAAAAAAGTCTTTGCTCTTCATGAGAGCAGCATTTGCAAGGGCCATAGATTTTGCTTCTGCCTCCACATGTTTATCCAGTGTATCCGCGAGGGGAAATAGTTCATCAGGACTTATATGCATTGCCTCTTTCGTCATGTGGTCAATTGCAGCCTGAAGCATAACCTTATGCTTTTGTGAATCTCGTTTAATCATCTCCATTGTCATTCTCACAAGAGCATTTTTTGATTTCTTTAAGAACCCTTCAGAAAATGCTATCGTCTTATCTTCTAAGCCCTTCCAATCGTTCAAAATTTTTAACAGCTCCTCGGTATCTTTTTTCTTCACCATTTTACTCCCTTCTTTTCAAATAGAATACTTAATCTTTGAAAGTACTCTTGGTTGAAAATATCATGTCCAATTTCCCTTTGCAACTTTGTGTACTCGTCTGGTATCTTTACACCTCATCCTCCTTTCTCGCTATATTAATAACGAACCCAAAAGGAGTCTTATCCCTCTACTCCTTTGCCTCTCCTTCAATTATCGTTTTGCCTCCTTTCAGTCACCCTATCCTCATTTTTTCTCATAGTTTCTTCCTCTTTCAAGAAAGCCAAAAGTTTATCTGGTCTCTCAATGGGTTCATAGCATATATCCCTGAGACAAGGAATAATACGGCTGTTATCTTTTCCATATACTATACTCACATAGGGGATAAAAGTTGAAAATATAGTTTCAGTTAACTCACTCGCAGGAGATGTCTCCATGGTAAGTTTGAGAATATGAAAATATGCATCCAGTGCACAAAAATAGTATCCTGAATGTATATCCATATTTTTAGACCTTGACGAAAAGATAGCTAACGCTGTTTCTGCATAGTGACGATATATCTCTTTCACTGTCATGAAGTGAAGTTTAAGTAATAATAGTAGAGCGAGTGAGTTTGCTGATGGGTGAGGAATGTCTTCTATCCTCTTAAGCCTTATTCCGAGCATTGCATCTTCAGTATCAAAAAATCCTCCCTCATTGTTATCCCAGAATTTTTTTATGCATATATCCATAAGCTCATCTGCGCGATGAAGATAAACCGGGCTCCCTGTGATCTCATAGGCAGCGATGAATGCATCAATTAAATGTATATAGTCATCCAGTAATGCCTTCACACCATCTGAATGATAAAGCTCATTGTGTGCAAAATACTTTTTCATTATTCTCTCAAGACTCTTAAGGGAAAAGTCCTTTAGTCGTTCATCTTTCAATACTTTGAAAGCCTTTATATACGCAGAGATGAGCATCCCATTTATTGCTGTATACAATGTTTTGTCTATGAACGGTTTCTTCCTTTTCCCTCTCTCTTTGAGTAATTTTTCTTTTCCGCTATTAATTATTTCAGTAACTGCTTTTACATCCATCCCTGTCTTTTTTGCAATTTCTTCTGGATCCATAGAAATGAAGAGCACCTTTTTCGATCTGTCATGATGCATGCATCCCTTTTCATGAAGTAAGTGAAGGGATAGGATAGTGTATTCTTCATCAGTGAGCATTCTTATGAAATCCTTATCTGTCCAGGTAAAATATCCACCTTCGTCATCGGGTGTGATATCAGCATCCTGACTTGTATAAAATCCACCTTCTGGATCAGAAAGCTCACTTCTTATAAAATCGATTATGCCTTCTGAAACCTTTCTGAAATATTCATTCTCAAAGACACAATATCCATCGATATAATTTCGCAAAAGCCATGCATTGTCATCTGCCATTTTCTCAAAGTGAGGAATGATCCATGCCTCATCAGTAGAATATCTATGGAATCCACCACCAATCTGGTCATGGAATCCGCCTTTTGCCATTGACTCAAGAGTCTTTTTTAGAGCGTAACCGATAGATTTGTTCTTGGTAAAGAAATATCTATTTGTCAGAAACGCTACTGCACCTGGCATAGGAAACTTAGGGGCTATACCGAAACCGCCGTTCTGAGGATCAAATTCAGAAAGAATAGTTGTAATCGCCTCATTGATCAAGGATTCATTTATGTCACCATGTACTATCGGTTTGGGCTTAAGGAAATTCATAAGTCTCTGAGCATATTCGGTAACCTCTTCCCTCTTTGAATAATAAAAATCAGCTATAGACCTCAGCACTTTTTTGAATCCAGGTCTTCCACTCTTCTCCTCAGGAGGAAAATATGTCACGCCAAAAAAAGGTTTTTTATCTGGTGTAAGGAATACACTGAGTGGCCAACCGCCACCAGCACCCATTGCAGCAACAGCCTGTTGATATACCCGATCAATATCGGGCCTTTCATCTCGATCAATTTTTATAGTAATAAAATTATCATTAAGGAGCCTTATTATTTCCTCATCTTCGAAACATTCTTTTGCCATCACATGACACCAATGGCACCATATAGCTCCTGAACTCAGAAATACAGCCTTATCTTCTCTTTTTGCCCTTTCGAAGGCCTCGTCAGACCACGGATACCAGTCAATCTTCTGATAGGCAGAGTGATTAAGATAGGCGGCTTTTTCCTTAGATAGTCTATTCATTTTTCATTTTTAGTTTATTGTCAAGTAGTTTACCCAATCGTGACAGGTGAGCCTTTTCTTCCGCTATAAGCACACCAAAGACCTTCTGAGCATTCTCATCTTCTATTTCATGGAGCATTTTAATATAAAGGTCGAGTGAGTTGGTCTCTACCTGCATAGAGAGCTCGAGGACATCCTGTAGAGTTCTGTCTGGTGCCTTCAACCACATAAGAATTTCTTCAATCGAAACACCACCTTCCATAAATCCTGTTAAAGATTCTTTCTCTAGGAACTCATCGGTGATATGTATTCCCTTGATTTTCCTATATGCCTCAAGGATCATTGCTTTATGTTTCACCTCATCCGTTATAAGTGATTCAAAGACAGGTTTTGCATCTCTGTCCTGGAGTAATTCTTGAGTTTTCTCGTAAAACCGCCGGGTTCCATCTTCCAGCACACATGCCAATGAGATTAATTCCTCGGTTGTTTTCCTCTCGTCCAATAAAAACATGCCTGCGTCATACTCTCCTGTAGCAACTAATCCCTTCCATGCAGTAATTCCACCTTCGATACTGTAAGTCCTATTAAAGCCTTGTCCTTTCATGAGTGCGGCCGCTGACTTACTCCGATTTCCCATCCTACAGTAAGTAATTACTGGTTTTACGATGTCTAATTCTTTCATTCTGTCCAAAAGGTCAGACAGAGGCATGAGCAATGCCCCTGGAAGATGACCTTCTTTATATTCTTCAGGCTCTCGAACATCAATTAATGTAATTTCTCCTTCATTTTTCTCAGCAATCCATCTTCGTGCTTCATCTGCACTCAATGTATCTACTTTTCTAAAGATATCAGTAAGTTTCAATCAAATCTTTCCTCTTCTCAAAGATTTGAACATTTTCTTTTTTAAAAAGCCCATGAATTGATTATTGTGCGCTTATCAGTACCGCTTCCGCTAAGTCAGGCGGGGCTTTGCCTTCCATCACTAAAATCTGGCTCGGCTTAATCTCTTTTGGGCTTATTCTCGATACAGTTTCTCGTACCGGGCCAATAGCAGTAACAGCAGCCATCCCTTTGGCATTAGTTTTTAAAACAGCCACTGGTGCTTTCAGGTTGCTAACATAGACCTGGTAAATTGTATCTGGTTTAAGTTTATAGAGACTAACCTCAAAGGCATCAACCAGCCCAAGGTTACGAACAACAATAAATCCTTTCGCATCACCTTCTCTGGGCTTAAGAGTGATATTAATAGCTTCTGATAACGCTGGACGCGGAGATAAATGAGCAGTGCCTTCACCATCAGGTACTGCATTGGATACATATACCAATGCTTGTGAAGACTGGCCAACAGTTATCCGGGTAATAACTTTATTAATTGTTGTGTCTATTACGTCCACTGCATCACTATTTTCCAGGCCGATGTACATGCGACTACCATCATCAGAGGGCCATATGCCATGAGGCAAAGCACCTACAGGAATTGTCGAAACGAGCTTTGGTTGGGCATCAGTAGTAAAAACTTTGACTATATTTTCACCTCCAACGGTCACATAAGCTAATATTGCTCTTGATGTCTTTGCAAAATGCACATGATTGGTAATAAAGCCGGTATCAAATACACTGATAATTTCCAATTTTTCTGCATTAATTCGAGTGATTTTACCTAAATCTTTATGGGTAAGCCATATCTCTTTGTAATCTGGGGTCATCACCAGATAAGGAGAGAACGGACTGACTACTTCGAGTTTTTTAACAACCTTACGTTGAGCAATATCAATAACTTCAAATACAGGATTGAAGCTATTGCATACATAAGCATATTTACCATCGGGATTGAAAATAACCATACCTGGACCATTAGTAGTTTCTATGCGACCATTCTCTTTATAGGTTTTTGGATCAATCACAGAAATGTAGTTTTCACCCCGAACAACAACCCAGGCTTCTTTGCCATCAACAGTGAAAAAGCCCTCATGGGGAGAGCGTCCTATGTAGGTCGTTCCCTTAACTTTATTGGTGGCTGTATCGATAAATGTTACAGAATTAGAGCCTGTTGAGATGGCTATCAGGGTCTTATGGTCAGGAGAGAAACCAAGTCCATGGACATTTATTTCTCCTTTATAAAGGGGACTCAACACATCTGGACGCATACTGCCCAACCTTATCTGACCGAGCAGCGTATTGGTAGCAGGATTGATCACAGAGACAGTGTTACTGTTTTGATCTGCTGTATAGACTCGATCCTGTGGTTTGGGCTCTGCAAAGGCCATAGTGTAAAAATTTATAATTAATGCCCCCAATATTATGGATAATTTAAGCATTTTCTCATGCTCCTTTTACTTCAGAGATTTATACGATTTTAGCCAGGCCTGCATCAGCTGAATCTCATATTGCTGCTCGGTGATAATCTGCTGAGCAAGTTTGCGCAATGCTATGTCTTTGCCATATTTCAATAATGCTTTCGCCATGTCTATAGCTCCTTGGTGATGGGGAATCATCATTGAAACAAAGTCGTGATCAGGGTCACCATTCCTCGGTGCCTGTTCCATGTCCTTATGCATGATAGCCATTGCTTCATCCATAAGGGTTTCAAAGGGTTTGTCAGAACTTACTACAAACGGTCCTGTAGCAGGGGGTTTAATGGCGTGTCCATGGTGAACATCTTCGGCAAGCACCTGAAAACTTAGAAGAGAAATTGTGATAATTAAAAGTATGAATATTCTTCTCCTGCTTAATAATAAATATTCTAAGCATTTCCCTATCACAGACAACTCCTTTTCCGAATTTTTATTTTGTTATTTCTCCTGTGAAAACATAATCATTTGCCTTCTTTTTCCCGTGACAATCGATGCATGCTTTGACTTTTCCTGATGCCACTACCTTACCGTCTGGTGAATAGTTTGCCCAAAACCAGTCTCCTGCCTGAGGGTTATATCCCTTAATCTTGTACATTACGGAAAGGGCAACAAACCTCTTGTCAGCTGAATAGTTTTCCTTGACAATGATAGAGCCGTCAGCCATTCCTTTTTTCCCTCTAATTGAGCCATATGCAGTATCATTCACAAAAGTTGTAAGAAGTACCCCGTGAGGCTCTGTACCCTTATAAAGTCTTCCCTTCTTAGGCCAAAGATTCCATTTCGCGTAAGGATTATACTTAACTATATACTCATTGAGTTTTTCTGCGTCAGGCCCTGGAACTGGTATAATCGTTTCTGACGGAATAATCTCATGTATTGCAGCTGCTATCAATCCAAATCCGAGTACAAAAGACAGTGTAACAACACATACCAAAATCTTTTTCATAATACACCTCCAAGAATTGAAATGTTGACACCTTTTAAAAGCATTGTATATGCTTTTAAAATTAAAAGTGAAGCAAGAGAAATGCCAGGGTATAATTAGTTGATTTTATTGATATTTAAGAATGAAATAAGGAATGCTCTTAGGCAATTTGCCTTGTTGTTAAGGCATTTTGCCTGAATGAACTGTAATGTTATGTCTTGAAATACCCTAACCTTTCCATTTCCTGAAACGCCCAGTTATCTGCAAGAAGCTCATCATTGCCAATGTCAGGAAGGCTTGTTGCATATTCTGCCAAAAATAAGTAGGCAAGCTTTTTTTGATGAGAATCGAGTAAATCAGCCCTGTCAAAGGCTACATTTTGTAACTGGCCCCGAATTCGCGTTGCGTTAATTCTTTTCTCTATAACCTTATCAGGTACGTATTCCCTTATCACCATCTTGCAGCCATACCCTTCTTTTGATATAAGTTTCAATGGCCGTTCTCTATCAGTTTCGGGGATACCATGTTCTTTACACCATCCAGAAATATCTTCCACAAACAGAATGTCTTCTTGTAACAGGCAATACTGTTCCATGAGATACCTGAAAAGCTCATAGTAATCTCTCGCATTCATTTCTCTTCACCTTCAAACCCTTTTTGTATAAGCCTCATCCTTCTTGCAAGCTCTCTCAATGCATCAGCAAGACTCATACCCTTATCCATAAAACCTCTCACAACTTCAGCTTTTGCAAGCTCGCTGATTATTTTTTCAGAGGTCCCGTCTTCCAGGCATACATTTTCACCAGTATCTATCTGTTGATTAATACAGGCGTCTATCTGCTCAGGACTGAATTTTTTTGCAATCTCTTTTATCTCTTTTACCTCTGTATCCATAGGGATATCCTGTAAGTCTCATAGAGAGTATAAGACAGTGCGTATAGATTCTTCTTTTTATTTAAGCCTTGCCTCTACTGACTTCCAGTCAATATTTTTAAAGAATGCGTTTATATAATCTGCCCTCTTCAGTCCATAATCAAGCATAAAGGCGTGCTCAAAAACATCCATTATTAACAATGGGTTGCAACCAGCGGGATGAGATA